>Ga0163144_10027963_pt1 | contig 10897 bp, 9 predicted proteins | sample OliLak19BULKMAT1_FD_123175 | JGI IMG/M metagenome (GOLD analysis project Ga0163144, IMG submission 123175) | Freshwater microbial mat bacterial communities from Lake Vanda, McMurdo Dry Valleys, Antarctica - Oligotrophic Lake LV.19.BULKMAT1 | ecosystem: Environmental > Aquatic > Freshwater > Lake... | reverse complement strand
TGCTACGCGAGTTGGGTGCCCAGGTGATCGATGCCGATGCAGTGACGCATGCATTGCAACAACCGGGGCAGGATGTCTATCGGCAGATCGTTGCTGCATTTGGCACGCAGATCCTGGTATCGCCGAATGGCCCGATCAACCGGCCTGTACTTGGTGCGATTGTGTTTAGCGATCCAGCCCAATTGAAGCGGCTCGAACAGATTGTTCATCCAGCCGTGCATGCCTATATCTACCAATGGTTGGATGTGGTTGCGACAGCGAGTGATCAGCCAGGCGTTGCGGTGATCGACGCCATCAAGCTCTTAGAAGGCGGCTGGAAGCAGGTCTGCGATAGTATCTGGGTGGTCACATGCCCACCAGAGCAGCAACTCATGCGGCTGATCACAACCCGTGGTATGGAGGAGTCTGAAGCGCGGCGGCGGATTACGGCTCAACCAGCCCAATCGGAGAAGATCGCCCAGGCCGATGTGCTGATCGACAATAGTGGATCATTGGTAGAGACCCAGCAACAGGTTAGGGCTGCTTGGCAGCGAGCATGTGCTGATTGCTAATTGATCCATGGATTGCAGATTGCTTGCCCTATCAGGAAGACTCTGTCAATCGGCAATCAATAAATCTGCAATCGGCTCTTGTTTCTTGTTTGAATGAATGTGGCTCGCCAGCGCTCATTGGTCATGCCACGGCTGCAATCAATCAATGTTTGTGGCTGTTGGGGCATATTGCATACGCTTATACTTTAGGCAACAACTGTGGATAAGTAACCACCAAGTCAGAGCAGTGGTGGCATTGTAACCAAGGAACGTAGGGGCGCTACCAAGCCGCCTGCATCCGGCCAACTACATTTGCTTAGCTACGCGGCGCATGTTCGCCCGCCCCGAACGCCGCGTTGTGGTACGATGGATCCAAATTATAACCCTCTGTTTTGGTTCTTCAGCCAATCACTAATACCACAACCAGCGCCGCAGCACCGCCCACCAGCGAACTGAGCAGATTGACAAGATCGTTATTCATCCAGCGCCAGCCACGGATGAGCGTGTTGGCGGTTCCATCACGGCCTGTTGGCCGTTCGGTCTCGCCAGTGGGTGAACGATACATGGCCTGAATTGTCGCACCAAGCAGGCTATCGGTCAGGCTGCCGATGGTTCCGCCAATCAGTGCAGCAAGCACCAGCCAGATATTCCACATGCCCAGTTCGAGGCCAGAGCAGAGCATAAGCACTAGGCCGATTGCACCTGCACCCGCCGCAGAGGCCGCCAGCCCAATGGCTGAAATACCGCCAGATGTGCCGGGTTTGGTTGGTTGCAGGGTTGTGATCAGCATCGGTGGCCGCGAACTCAACACGCCCAGTTCCGTCGCCCATGTGTCGGCAGTAACGGTTGCCATCACGCCGGCAAACAAGGCCAAAATCAGCATTGGTTGGCTGTTCAATCCATAGGCTAGCGCCAGAAGCGCACCAACGCCGCCATTGGCTAGTGCTTGCCACAGATCGCGCCGACCGCCCTTCTCGAATGTTTCGCCGACCATCCGCTGTTTGTGGGCGTGGCGGTATTTGGAGAGTATGCTAGAGGAGATGAAGAAGAACACTAGAACGACACCCCAGGCGAAACCGCCGAAGCCGAATGTCAGCGTGCCGGTGATGATGGCGCCAAGCCAACCGCTACGAGTCAATGAGCCGCGCCAATAGGCAGCCCCGCCGATCAACACGCTCAGAACAAGCCCAATCAGGATGCGCGTGAACGGCATGGTACTATCCTATTTAGGTCATTTCAACCCGCCGTGCAATGGCACTGAGGGCCGCATCAAGATCTGGGCCGATCATGGCAGCGACACTCTCGGCAGGAATGAACGCCGCTAATGGCCCCATCATTGGTGCAAGATCAAGAACCATGGTCGCAATCATACGCGTTCCAGCAGGATCGGGCAGCAGTGTCCAGCGTGATTCAACACCAACCGGGCGATCTGCGTGGAACAACAATTCGCGGCCCTCGATCCACTGAACTTCGCCAATGGCCGTGATTGCGCCGAGCACCCCAAAGGCCATGTGTGTGCGAACACGAGCACTGCTGGCGTGGCGCTCAAGGATTTCGACACGCTGAACACGGGGGAGGATCGTTGTGAGATTTTGCGGCTCGGAGAGCAACGCGAAAATGGCCGCTGGCGTGGCGCGAATGATCCGAACTCGCTCTGACGACGCAGTCGGATGTGCAATCCCGACATAGGGCTTGACGCTACTCATGAGACCCTCCACATCCACATTGTACACTTTGGGTTACATAAGCATACGAGATCAATTGTCTGTTGGATGTCCAGCAATCTAAACTATCAGCCGTCAGATTTTTCGTGCAGATGAACGTTCTTGCTATGCCTGGCAACGTCTGTTGTTTATGTGAACATCTATTATACGAGAACTGAAAGCTGAAAGCTGAGAGCTGGTACAGCAACTATTATATCTGGCGGAACGTCCTGTTCATGTACACAGCCGCACATGTTTTGTAGCGGCAGGAGTCGATCATGAGCGCAACGCTGCTTGAATTTGCAATTGGTATTATTATTCTGGTGGTAGCCTGGCAGCTTGGAATTGCCATCGCGCCGGATATCTTTCGCCTGATTCAATATCTGCGGCGCGAAGTCGATCAGGTTGCCGAGCAGGCCGAATCGGAAACCGATGATCTTCCCAAGAAATAGTTCTTACTTACGATGCCATCGTCACGGCGCGTAGTTGTTCAATCAGTGGCGGTAACACATCCAGCACGATGTCGATGTCGGTCTCGGTTGTATCGCGTCCAATACTCAGGCGAACTGAACCGATTGCTCGTTCGTGGGGCAACCCAAGTGCGAGCAGCACATGCGAAGCTTCCAGTGAACCACTCGTGCAGGCCGAACCACTTGATGCCGCAATATTATGCTGATCCAGCAAGAGCAGCACACTTTCGCCCTCGATATCTTCCAACAGCAGATTGACATTGTTTGGCAGTCGTTCGATTGGGTGCCCGTTGAGCGATGCCCCTGTGATTCGATCAAGCAGCCCACTCGCCAACCGATCCCGCAGTGTTCTACAGTGGGCGACATATGCTGGGCGATATTCCTCGGCAATCTGTAATGCCGTGGCCATCCCAACAATTCCCGCCACATTTTCTGTTCCTGCTCTGCGCCGTCGTTCCTGCCCGCCACCCGATATCTGTGGTAACAATGATACGCCACGACGCACATATAATGCGCCAACGCCCTTGGGGCCATAGAATTTATGGGCCGTGATTGAGAGCAGATCAACATTGAGTGCGCGAACATGCAATGGCAGCGAACCCGCCGCCTGAACAGCATCGGAATGGAAGATCACGCCGCGTTCGCGACAGATGGCACCCAATTCGGCGATTGGCTGAATCGTGCCGATCTCGTTATTGGCATACATGATCGAAACCAGCGTGGTATCTGGGCGGATCGCAGCCCGCAGATCGGCTGGTTTCACCATGCCATACTGATCAACTGGCAGGATTGTCACCTCAAAACCAAATGCCTCCAGATACTCAAAGGCGTGCAGCGCTGCATGATGCTCAATCGCACTTGTGATCAGATGCCCGCCCTTGCCCGCCCGCTGCTGTGCCAATGCTACGCCCTTAATCGCCAAATTATTCGCTTCGGTGCCGCCGCCGGTAAAGACGATTTCCTTTGGATTGGCCCCCAGAACCGCAGCAATTGTGTCGCGGGCATCATCAAGCGCATCCAACGCCTGCCGCCCAACGCGATGAATGCTCGATGGGTTACCAAACCGTTCCGTCAGATAGGGCATCATGGCGTCCAACACCTGCGGATGCAGTGGAGTCGTCGCCGCATGGTCGAGATAGATTAATCGCTCAGGCATATGTCCCTCCCATGCAAATTGTACCCGTCGCCTATGATAGCGTCAAATAGGAATGTCTTTTGCCCCTCATCCCCCAACCCCTTCTCCCACGTTGGGGAGAAGGGGCGTCCAGGTGTTGCATTGTACAATCTCCCACGTTGGGGAGAAGGGGCGTCCAGGTGTTGCATTGCAATACAATTCCCCCTCGCCCGTTCTGGGAGAGGGGGCAGGGGGTGAGGGGAGAACAAAATTTGGGGTTGCGGGACATATCCCACAACCCCGAACCCCAAACGACGTATGTAATAGTGGCCTATGCCGTTTGCCGTGCGACGGATGGCATCAGTTCGCTCGATTCGCGTGCCCGCCAGCATGCTGCGAAGTGCCCGCCACCATAATCCTGGAATGGCGGCTCCTCCTGTTTGCAGCGGTCAATTGCAATTGGGCAACGTGTATGAAAGCGGCAGCCGGTGGGTGGGTTGAGCGGGCTGGGCACATCGCCTTCCAGAATGATGCGCTTACGCTGCTTCTCAATCTTCGGATCAGGAATTGGTACCGCCGAGAGCAATGCCTGTGTGTAGGGATGCATTGGCATACTGTACAGCTTCGGGCCATCGGCTAGTTCGACCATCTTGCCCAGATACATCACCGCCACACGATTGCTAATATGCTTGACGACCGAGAGGCCGTGGGCAATGAACAGATATGTCAGCCCAAGTTTCTGCTGAAGATCCTCAAGCAAGTTCAATACCTGCGCCTGAATCGAGACATCAAGAGCCGAGACTGGTTCATCGCAGACAACGAATTCTGGCTCGACAGCCAGTGCCCGTGCGATGCCGATACGTTGGCGCTGCCCACCCGAGAATTCGTGTGGATAGCGATTGATGAAGTATGGGTTCAGGCCGACCAGCGCAAGCAGATCTTGCACCCGTTCACGCACCGCTGCCTGGCCATTCCGCAACCCATGAACCCGGATCGGTTCGCCAATAATATCGCCGACCGTCATACGTGGGTTGAGGGAAGCATATGGGTCCTGGAAGATCATCTGCACCTTACGGCGCATCTTCCGCATTTCTTCACCCTGAAGTTTGACAAGATCGCGGCTCTGACCGTTATCCTGGAAAATAACTTCACCGGCAGTTGGCTTGTGCAGTTGCAAGATCGCACGGCCTGTTGTGCTCTTGCCGCAGCCGGATTCACCAACAAGGCCGAGTGTTTCGCCCTTCTTGATGCTGAAGTTCAGCCCATCGACTGCCTTCACCGCACCAACCTGGCGCTGGAGCACTATTCCACGCATAACCGGAAAGTACATTTTGAGATCGCGGACCTGCAGGAGATCCGGTGTGCTGGTTCCAATCGTCATAGTCTACCTCTAAGTTAGCTTTCAGCTTTCAGCTTTCAGCATTAATGTCCGTGGAAGCATTGTTTGTTGATACCATGGGCCGCCAGTAGGTCCGTGTAGGTGCATCATTAGCACTCCTGACGGCTGACGGCTGATAGCTGATAGCTTACTGGTTATGCAGGGACGGCGGTTTCTGGAATTGGCGTTTCAAGCGTAATATCAAACAGGCAGGCTGCTCGATGATCTGGCCCAACGGTTCGTAATGGTGGCACCTGTGCATCACACTTACCGGCCACATAATAATCGCAGCGCGGGCTGAATGCACAGATCTGCGGCAAGCCGATGAGATCCGGTGGAAGCCCTCGAATCGGCGTAAGGCGGCGATCTGCGCTCTCATCAAGGCGCGGGATCGAGCGTAGCAACCCAATCGTGTAGGGCATGCGTGGATTGGCGAAGATCTCGTCGGTTGGCCCCTCTTCAACAATCCGGCCAGCATACATCACAACCACACGGTCGGTCATGCCCGCCACCACACCCAAGTCATGGGTAATAATGATCACTGCCGTGCCAAGTTCTCGCTGGAGTCGTTTGATCAGTTCCAGAATCTGGGCCTGGATCGTCACATCCAGTGCAGTTGTTGGCTCATCGGCGATCAGCAGTTCTGGGTTACACGAAAGCCCCATTGCGATCATCACGCGCTGGCGCATACCGCCCGAAAACTGATGCGGGTAATCATCGAGGCGCCGAGCCGGGCTAGGGATGCCGACCATACTCAACAACTCGACGGCACGGTTGCGTGATTCGCGCTGGCTCATCTTCATGTGCAATTCGAGCGATTCGGTGATCTGGCGGCCAATCGTCAGCACCGGGTTGAGGGAGGTCATCGGGTCCTGGAAGATCATCGAGATTCGGTTGCCACGAATGGCGCGCATCTCCTCATCGGACATATCCAGCAGATTTTCGCCATCGAACAGGAGCTTGCCGCCAGCAATCTTACCAGGTGGGCTTGGAATCAGGCGCATAATCGAGAGCGACGTGACACTCTTTCCCGAGCCGGACTCACCGACGATTCCCAATGTCTCGCCGCGATCAACATGGAACGAGACGTTGTTAACGGCTTTGACCACACCATCCTGGGTTTTGAAATGGGTCTCCAGATTTTGGACTTCGAGCAGCGGTCCGTTTGCCATGCTAATCCTCTCGTACAATGCGAAAACGCCGTTCGTCGTTGAGATTGCGGCCCCTACTCGCCGCGTGGGTCAAGCGCATCGCGCAATCCATCGCCCAGGAAGGTGAACGCCATTGTCAGCAATCCAACACACAATACCGGGAAGAGCAGATACCAGGGCCCTGAACTGAGGTTGCTGTAGCCATCCAGCAACATCGCGCCCCAACTGGTCGGGAATGGTGCATTAATATCGGTTGATGGGCGCATCCCTGTTCCGACAAATGTCAGAAATGCCTCTGCGATAATCGCGCCCGGTATACCAAAGGCAACCGAGACAATAATTGGTGCGAGCGTATTTGGCAGAATATGCCGAAAGAGAATCTGCGAGGTTGGCACACCGACCGCACGTGCGGACTCAATGAACTCCTTCTCTTTGAGTGACAGCACCTGCCCACGCACCAACCGGGTGATACCGGTCCAACCAACAATCGAAAGTGCCGTAAAAATCAACAGCAACCCATTAAATGCTTGACCCAAAAAGGTCTCGCGTAGGGCTGTCGTCAGTGTGATCACAAACAAAATATCTGGAAAGGCAATGATGATATCGGTGAAGCGCATCAACAGATTATCAACTCGGCCACCAGCATAGCCCGAAATTAGGCCAAGCGGCACACCAATCAGCAGCACAATGACTTGCGGAATAAACCCAACAATCAGTGAGACCCGTGAGCCATAGATCAGTTGCGAGAAAATGTCGCGGCCAAGTGCATCGGTTCCGAGCAGATGCTCTGGAGAGCCATTCAGGCCAGGATTATCACTCTGTACCCAAGTAGGCTGACGCAAACTATTATTCTTCGTCTGTGTAATCGGGCTGTAGGGTGCAATCAGCGGTGCAAAAAGCGCAATAACGATAAAGAACAGGATGACACCAATCGAGAAAACTGCTGCGACATTTTTGCGTAGCCGCCGTATTGCATCGCTCCACAGGCTGCGTGGTGCTCGTGTTGGCATCTCGGGTGCGCCAGTCGCCATAATTGCCTTGGCTTGAGGCGAAGTCGCCATGACGCTCTCCTACTTCACTCGGATTCGTGGATCCACCACGCCATACAAGAGATCGACGACGAGGTTGCCAACAACCAGCATAAAAGTATACAGTAGCGTTGTGCCCATGATCATTGAATAATCACGTCGTCCGAGCGCCGTCAGAATTGTTGTGCCCATACCAGGAACCTGGAAGATCGTCTCAACAAACAGCGAACCAGTCAACAAACCAGCAAAGAGTGGGCCAAGAATGGTGACAATTGGCAGCAGGGCGTTGCGGAGGATATGGCGTGAATTCACCAGGAAATCGCCTAAGCCCTTGGCGCGTGCTGTACGGATATAATCCATGCGCATCACTTCCAGCACGCTATTACGGGCCAGGCGAGCAACAAAAGCAAGAATACCCATACCAAGTGTCAGCGTCGGCAAAATCCAGGGTTTGATTGGATCATCCCATTTTGGAATGATTGAGAACCATTTTAATTGTACAGCGAAGACAAGCAGCAGCAGCATGCCGGAAATCAGTGTTGGTACGGCCACAAATGAGGTTGAAATAAACAGAAGAATATAATCAATCCAGGTGTTTTGATTAAGCGCCGCAATCACGCCCAATGGAATGCCGATCATCAGCGCAAACCCTAGGGCTTGTAACCCTAGGCGAGCCGAGTATTGAAAGCGGCTTGGCTTACCAGATGTACTTTTGAACAGGTAATCTTGTACCGTCTGTGAGCCGCGTGATTGGTAGGTTGGCCCGAGGTTACCACCAATTGCACCCCAGACAATCTTCTGCTGCTTTGTCTTTGGGTCAATTTCGATATCAAACAGCATATAGCGCGTAAACTGACGCCAGAATGGTAGATCCATGCCGAACTTTGCCCGCAACACTTTTTCCGTTGCTGGTGGAAGTTGACGACGATTAGGATCCGTATCGAATGGACCACCTGGCGTAATCCGAGCAATCCCGAAGGTAATCAGGCCAACCGAAAGAATCACTGGGATGAACCACAGAATGCGACGGATAATATACTCAGTCATGGCGTCTGTCTCCGCAGGAAATTAATCATATACTCGCAGTAGCGGAGCAATGAGTGACATGCATTCACAACTCCGCTACCGCTGATGGTTGGTACGGGCGCGATATATCGCGCCCCTGCGGTACGCAACCCATCAGATAAAGCTGGTCAAAGTACTACGGCTCGACGCTGAGATTTGGTAGGTCGAAGTAGCCTTGAATGTAATCGATCGGTGTCACCTTGCCAATCTTGACATATGGCTTGACCAACACCTTACCACCATCATTCGAAAGGAAGGCAACTGGTGCTTGCTCAATCAGCAACTTCTGCGCCTGTGAGTACAGTTCAGCACGTTTTGCTGGATCAATCTCGGCATCGGCCTTCGTTACCAAATCATCGAACTCCTTGTTCGAGAACGAGATGCGGCTTGCTGCGCTGCCGCCGGTCTTGAACACGGCTGTCAACCAGTTCTGTGGATCGGGGAAATCTGCGCACCAACCCAGATAGAACATCTGTGGCAGGGTGGCTGGATCCTTGACCAATGCGGTATAGGCGGTTGGGTCAACTGGATCAAGCTGAACATCAATGCCCAGGTTTTGCTTGAACTGGTTAGCAAACCATTCGAAACGAACCTTATTACGGGCACTGGAGGAGAAAGTCAGTTTGATTGGTGGGAGGCCCTTGCCATCGGCAAACCCAGCATCGGCCAGAGTCTTCTTGGCAGCGGCTGGATCAAAGGCAAACTGATCGCCCTTTTCGTAGCCGGGGAAGCCCGGTGGGATGAACGTCTGGGTTGGTGCGCCAAGGCCTTGGAAGACATCATTCACCCAGGCATCACGGTCGACAGCCTGTGCAAAGGCTTGGCGAACCTTCTGGTTATCGAAGGGTGCCTTGGCATTATTGAAGCCCAGATAGAAGGTACAGGAGCCAGTTGTATCGACCAGTTCCTTGCTCAGGACGGCATCGCCCTCGGCAGCTGAGCGATCTTCTGGTGCCAGGCCGATCATATCGATCTCACCATTCTTATAGGCCTGGAAGGCAACCTGGCTTTCTTTGATGACCGCCATCTCGATCCGTGTCAGCTTCGTTGTTAACGGTCCAATATAGTTGGGGTTGGCTTCGAAGACAATCTTGGTATCACGTTCGTGCTCGATCAGCTGGAAGGGGCCGTTGCCAACAAAGTTCTCTGGCACAGCCTGGGAAAGGCCATCGGCAACCTCGGCATCGGCCTCACGGGTTGGCACGCCGACCCACAATGCAGCAATGCTCAGGAAGTATGGGGCTGGGTTGACCAGTTCAATCGTGAGGGTCTTGTCATCAACAGCCTTGACGCCGACGCCATCCTTGAGTGCTGGCAGATCAAGCGCTAGCGTTTCGGTGATCGACTTGCCCTGGCATGTCGTTGCGGCATATTCGCTATAGCCTTTGATGATGTCGCAGGCAATGAACTGATAGTCGCCGGCCAGTTCTGGATCGGCCAGGCGCTTCCAGGCATACTCAAAGTTCGCAGCAGTCAGTGGGTCGCCATTTGAGTATTTGAGGCCATCGCGAAGTGTGAAGGTGTAGGTCTTGCCATCTGGCGAAACATCCACCTTCTCAGCAGCGCCCGGAATTGGCTTCATATCGGTGTCGAAGGTCATCAGTGCCTGATAGTTGAGCATAATCAACTGGATTTCGCCAACGAACGAGGCTTTCTGTGGGTCGGTGTTATCTGGCTCAGTAGCAATCGCTAATCGCAACACGCCAGGCTTTGCGCTGCTGGTTGGAGCGGCAGGAGCAGCAGTTGCCTCAGGTGCTTTGGTTGGCTCAGCGGCAGGCGCAGCGGTCGGGGCAGGCGCAGCGGTTGGAGCGTCAGCGGGAGCAGCAGTTGGTGCAGCGGCGGGAGCAGCGGTCGGGGCGGCAGCTGGTGTAGCACCACCACAGGCGGCCAGGATTGGGATAAGGAATGCGAGCAGGATGCCAATGGCAACTCGTGCACGTATCTTTGATGTCGGTTTATTCATTGATCAACTCCGTGTTACAGTGAGAATGAGGTGACGATGCAAACGTGCAACGCCAGAGAATCTGATGGTCAATCTTCACTCGTTCCTGCTAGTTAGGCTGAGATTGACAACAATTGATCAGGGAGCTTCATAAAGGAAGCATCTCAATCTCTCGATAGTGCTCCTTTCGGTACTGTATAGCGGCATATTGGTTTAGCTACGACAGTACGGGTAATATCAAACATGTGCTGTATGCCAATAGAACGCCTTATCAGCTCGCAACGCTGCGGCAGTTTATGAAGGGGTCGCAGCAGCTTGTTTGACGTAACGATGGGTACTTTCAACCGATGGTAACACGCAGCCCGCATGCTGTCAAGCAAACGCACACCTCTGGGAACCGAGGAGTCAGGAGTCAGAAGTCAGAAGACCAAGAGCCGTGTAGTGCGAACCTGTGTGTCCGCCCGAACCGAGAACCAAGAGCCGTGTAGGGTGCGGACCTGTTCCGCCCGAACCGAG
>Ga0163144_10027962_pt1 | contig 10897 bp, 10 predicted proteins | sample OliLak19BULKMAT1_FD_123175 | JGI IMG/M metagenome (GOLD analysis project Ga0163144, IMG submission 123175) | Freshwater microbial mat bacterial communities from Lake Vanda, McMurdo Dry Valleys, Antarctica - Oligotrophic Lake LV.19.BULKMAT1 | ecosystem: Environmental > Aquatic > Freshwater >... | reverse complement strand
CAACGGCGCCATCGGTGCCACAGATCACCAGCCAGCGAGGCTCCAAACCCTGGGCGACTTCATGTCGGAATCCCCGGGCGACATCAAATCGGAATGCCTGGGCGGCTTCGTCGGAATCGGCATGATCGGGCTGTTCTCGCTGTCCGAGGCGTTTCGCCAGCTCGATGCGATGGGCACGCTGCCGCCGGTGCCGCCGGCGGTGCGCGACGTGCTGCCGAAGCTCAAGGAGATCCTAGGCTTCTGGCGCGTCTACCTGCGCTCCTGCGTCTTCGGACTGGTCGTGGGAATCACACCGGGCATCGGCGCCGAGACGTCGAGCTTCCTGTCGTATTCGGAGACCAAGCGCAATGCGAAGGACCCGTCGCGTTTCGGCAAGGGCGCGCCGGAGGGCGTCGCCGCCGCACAGAGCGCGGAGAACGCGAGCACCGGCGGCGATCTCCTGCCGATGCTGACCCTCGGCGTTCCCGGCGATGCGGCAACGGCGGTGCTGATGGGCGCCTTGACGATCCACAATCTGCAGCCGGGGCCGTTGCTGTTCCAGGAGCGTCCGGTTCTGGTCCACGAGATCTTCGCGGGCATGATCTGCGCCAATGTCGCGTTCGTGGTCGTCGGCCTGCTGGGCGCGCGGCTCTTCGCGTCGGTGGTGCAGGTCGATCGCCGCGTGCTGGTGCCGATCGTCTGCCTGCTGAGCCTGATCGGCGCCTATGCGATCGACAATAATCCGATGGATGTCTGGGTCACCTTCGGCTTCGGCGTCGTGGGTTGGCTGATGCAGCGCTACGGCTACCCCGTCTCGCCGCTCGTCCTCGCGGTGATCCTCGGCGGCATGATGGAATCCAATCTGCGCCGCTCGCTCGTCATGGGGCAGGGCAGCATGGAGTTGTTTCTCAGCCGGCCGATCGCGCTCGACATTCTCGCCGCGGCGGCGATCACGTTCGTGACCGTCCTGCGCCGGATGCGCCGACCCGCCCGATACCAACGGCGCGACTCATAGCTCCTCGGGCGGCCTCACATCGCGGAAGATCCAGAGCAACGCGATGTCGTACATGATCTTCAAGGCGCCGCAGATGATCAACGGCATGGCCTCGTGGCCGGCGGCGAACAGGGCGCCTGCGATGACCGGGCTGACGACCGCCGCCAAACTTCGCGGCACCGATGTCATGCTCGCGGCTGCTGGACGCTCGGCCGGCGTGACGACGGCCATGACGTAAGACGATCGCGCCGGCACATCCATCTGCGACAGCGCCGCCCTCACCAGCAGCAATCCCAGTGCGATGTCGAGCCGGGGCGAGAGCGCGGCGGCGATGAGGCACAGGCTCGATGGGATGTGTGTGTAGACCATCGTGTTGACGAGACCGATTCGCCTCGACAGCCAGGCCGCGACGGGAAACGAGAAAGCCGCGAGCACGCCGGTCCAGAAGAAGAACAGGCCGGCCGCCGCCAATGACACGCCGAACTTGCTGAACAGCCACAGCGCGATGAGCGATTGCACGGCGAAGCCGCCCGCGAACGAGTCAATGCTGAACAGGGCCGTCAGCTTGTAGACGATGCGACGCGACGGGCCGAGGGCGGCGATCGGCTTTTCGTGATGTGGCCTCGGATCGGGTGGAATCCGGGCATAGGCCAATCCGCCGGCGAGTCCGAGCGCCGCGTAGACGATGAACATGGCCTTGATCGCCATGGCTTCAGTCATGCCGAGCGCGGCGAGCAGGTCCGGGCTTCCCGATGCCAGCGCGCCGACGGCCGCCGCCATGGCGCCGATCAGACTGTAGCGTGCGAACATGCTCGTGCGTTTGGCATCGGCCGTCATGCGCGACAGCAGGCTGTGCTCCAGCGGCACGAAGACGCTGACGCTGCCGGCGGACGGGTTGATCGTGCCGAAGAACGCGATCAGCAGGACGATTGCGTAGGCGTTCGACGCCGCGAATGCCAAGCCAGTCGTGACCATCAGGGCGGAAGCGGCGATGAGCAGGATGCGTTGATCGAAGCGCGCGCCGTAGAGCCCGATGGCGAGGGTCATCAGGGCCGAGCCGAGCAGCGAGGCGGTCGCCACCACGCCGACGTCGAACGGCCCCAGCCCCATGCGAGTCAGATAGACCGGCAAGAGCACCGCAACGAACCCGTCGCCAAAATCGCGCAGCGCCCGCGCGACATAGATCGACGTCACGGGATCGCTCCGCCCTGCGCGCATGTGATCGGCCGGTTCTGCATCTTGCATCATCAGGCGTGAGCCGTCAGCGCGCGCGCGAGGCCATCTGCCAGAGCCGTGGCCCGATCATGGCCAGCACGGCGACCGCCAGGATCGAGCCGGCGAGAGGGCGCGTCGCGAGCACCGTCCAATCGCCCTGGCTGATCGTCATCGCCTGACGCAGCGCCTGTTCGGCGAACGGGCCGAGGATCATGCCGATGATCACCGGGGCGGTCGGGAAATCGTATTTGCGCATGAAGAAGCCGACGATGCCGACGAGGTAGAGGATGAGGATATCGATCGGTGACCCCGATTTGTTGTACGCGCCGATCGTCGCGAAGATCAGGATGCCGGCATAGAGCAGCGGCGCCGGGATCTTCAGCAGCTTCACCCAGATCCCCACCAGCGGCAGGTTCAGCACCAGCAGCATGATGTTGCCGATGAACAGGCTGGCGATGAGGCCCCAGACCAGCTGCGGCTGGTTCTGCAACAGCAGCGGACCGGGCTGGATGCCGTAGCTCTGAAATGCCGAGAGCATGATCGCGGCGGTCGCGGAGGTCGGCAGGCCGAGCGTCAGCATCGGCACGAGAACGCCGGCGGCCGACGCGTTGTTGGCGGCCTCGGGGCCGGCGACGCCCTCGATCGCGCCCTGGCCGAATTCCTCGGGATGTTTCGAGAGCTTCTTCTCGACGTAGTAGGACAGGAAAGTCGGGACCTCGGCGCCGCCCGCGGGCAAGGCGCCGATCGGGAAGCCGATCAGCGCGCCGCGGATCCACGCCTTCCACGAGCGCGACCAATCCTGCGCGCTCATCCAAAGCGAGCCCTTGATGGCGATCACCTCGTCCTGGCCGGCGCGGTAGCGCGAGCAGAGCCACATCGTTTCGCCGACCGCGAACAGACCGACGGCGACTTGCGTCACGTCCAGCCCATCGAGGAGTTCGGTGATTCCGAAGGTCAGGCGTGCCTGGCCCGTCTGATTGTCGACGCCGATCAGCCCCAGGCTCAAGCCGAAGAACAGCGCCGTCAGGCCGCGGACCGCCGAGTTGCCGAGCACGGCCGAGACGGTGACGAACGCCAGCACCATCAGCGCGAAATACTCCGCCGGCCCGAATTTGAGCGCCATGTCGACGACGACGGGGCCGAGGAATGCGATGCCAGCGGTGCCGAAGGTGCCGGCGACGAAGGAGCCGATCGCGGCGGTCGACAGCGCCTGTGCGCCGCGTCCGCGCTTGGCCATCTGATGGCCTTCGAGCGCCGTGACGATGGTCGCGCTTTCGCCCGGCGTGTTGACGAGGATCGAGGTCGTCGAGCCGCCATACATCGCGCCGTAATAGATGCCGGCGAAGAGGATGAAGGCTGCGGTCGCCTCGACCTTGAACGTGATCGGCAGAAGCAAGGCGATGGTGACGGCCGGCCCGAGGCCGGGCAGCACGCCGATCGCCGTGCCGAGCGTGACGCCGAACAGGCACCACAGCAGATTGATCGGCGTCAGCGCGATGGCGAAGCCTTGGCTGAGCGCGAGCAGCGTCTCGGTCACAGGATGCCCTCCAGGATGCCGGCGCCGATGCGGATGCCCAGCAATTTGTCGAAGCCGAGATAGGCCGTCAGCGCGATGGCGAGACCGATCGCGCCGTCGCGCAGCAGCTTCATCGAGCCGAAGGCGCGCGCGATCAGGGCGAACATGATCGTGGAGGCGATGATGAAGCCGAGCTTCTCGATGACCATGATGTTGATCACCAGGGCGCCGCCCAGCCAGGCGAGCGCGCGCAGATCCGGTGGCCCGGCATCCGCGTCGATTTCGGCGCGCCAGCGGCCGGCCGCGGCGGTGAACGCCAGAGCCGCACCCAGCAATGCCAACCCGCCGCCGATGATGTAGAGCGCGACGCGCGGCCCCATCTGCGCATAGGGCGGCGAGGGAATGGTGCCGGCCTGCCACAGGATCACGCCGGCGAGGGCAAGCACGCCGATGCCGATCGCGAGTTCACCGCGCCCCTGACGCTGTTCCATTCTTCAGTTCCCCCCGGATATGCGAAAGGCCGGGCACCGTTCCGATCGGTGGCCGGCCTCGCGAACGTTCGCGTCGCGCGAAATGTTCAGGTGACGAGTCCGATGTCCTTCAACACGGCCTCGATGCGCTTGAACTCTTCCTGCACATAGGCGCCGAACGCATCGCCGGTGAGCAGCACGTCGTTCCAATCCTGCTTGGCCAGGATGTCGCGCCACGCCGGGGTCTTGGTCGTAGCGACGATCAGATCGATCATCGCCTTGCGTTGATCCGGCGTGATTCCGGGCGGTGCGAAGACGCCGCGCCAATTGGCGATCGAGACGTCGATGCCCTGTTCCTTGAACGTCGGAATGTCGACGCCGTCGAGGCGCTTTTCCCCGGAGATGCCGAGCGCCTTCATCTTGCCGGCCTTGATGTTCTCGGCGAATTCGCCGTAGCCGGAAATCCCGCCCGCGACCTGGGCGCCGATGATCATCGCCGCGGCCGGCCCGCCGCCGGCATTGGCGACATAGGCGGTGCGCCGCGCATCGACGCCGACGGCCTTGGCGATCAGGCCGAGCGTGATGTGATCCGTGCCGCCGGCCGAGCCGCCGGCGACCGGGACTTTGCCTGGGTCCGCCTTCAGCGCCGCCGCGAAATCCTTGAGGTCCTTGAACGGCGAGTTCGCCGGCGCCACGACCACCTGATACTCCTCGGTGAGCCGCGCGATTGGCGTCGCCGACAGCAGCGAGACCGGCGCCTTGTTGGTGATCAACGAGCCGACCATCACGAGGCCGGCGACCATCAGCGCGTTCGGACGACTTTTCCATTGATTGAGGAATTCCGGCAGCCCCACGGCGCCGCCGCCGCCGCCCTTGTTCGTGATCTGGATGCTCTTCACGAGATTGCCGACCTTCATCGCCTGTTCGAGCGAACGTCCGGTCTGATCCCAGCCGCCGCCGGGCGCTGCGGGAATGAACATCTGCAACTGATCGATCGCCTGCGCATTGGCAGGCGCGCCGCCGAGCGCGACCAGTGATGCGCTGCCCAGAAGCGAGGCGCGCAGGAATTCGCGACGTTCGACCATTGGCGTTCTCCCAAGTCTGTTGCTGTGTTTGAGGTTTCGACCTTAAGTACCGGCCCTCCTGCTGGCAAGCGATAGCCGGTTCCTCGAAGCTCGAGTGCGATGTCTCCCCGCCATCCCCCGTCTGCCACGGAAGGCCCAGCCGATCTGGGCGTCGTTCGGCGCCTGTTGCCCTATCTCTGGCTCGGCCATGCGCCGCGTCTGCGCATCCGGGTCTTCGTGTCCGTTGCGTTGATGATCACCGCCAAGCTCACGACGCTCTACGTCCCGATGTTCTACAAGCAGGCGGTCGACGCGCTGTCGTTCAGGGACGCCACGATCATCGTGCCGGCGGCGCTGATCGTCGCTTATGGCGCGACGCGTGTGTTCTCGTCGACGCTGCAGGAATTGCGCACGATGGTCTTCGATCCGGTGGCGCAGCACGGCGTCCATCAGGTGGCGCTCGAAACCTTCCGCCACCTGCACCGGCTCAGCATGCGCTTCCATCTCGATCGCCAGACCGGCGGCCTGTCGCGCGCGATCGAGCGCGGCATCAACGCGATCGAGAACCTCGTCTATTACCTGCTGTTCCAGATCCTGCCGACGCTGCTCGAAATCACGCTGGTCAGCCTGGTGCTGTGGTGGCTTTACGATTGGCGCTTTGCGGCCGTGACCTGCGTGACGATCGTGGCCTACACCGCCTGGACACTCGCGGTGACGCAATGGCGGCTCACCTATCGACGCCGCATGCTGGAGGCCGAGAGCGAAGCCAATGCGAAGGCCGTCGACAGCCTGCTCAACTACGAGACCGTGAAGTATTTCGGCAACGAGGAGCACGAGGCGCGGCGCTTCGACATCTCGCTGAGCGCCTACGAGAAGGCGGCGGTGTGGAGCGCCAATACGCTGTCGCTCCTGAACATCGGGCAGGCCGCGGTCATTGCGGTGGGCGTGACGCTGGTCATGCTGCTGGCAGGGCAGGGCGTCGCGGCCAGGCAGATGACGGTCGGCGATTTCGTGATGGTCAACGCGTACCTCATCCAGCTCTACCTGCCGCTCAACTTCCTCGGGATGATGTATCGCGAACTGCGTCAGGCGTTGACCGATCTCAGTCACATGTTCACGCTGCTCGAGGTCGATATCGAAGTGCGCGACCGTCCCGATGCGAAGCCGCTGGCGGTCACCGGTGGTCGCGTCACGTTCGACGGCGTGATGTTCGGCTACGATCCGCGTCGCGCGATCCTCAAGGGAGTCGCCATCGACGTGCCGGCCGGCCGCACTCTCGCCATCGTCGGGCCGAGCGGCGCGGGGAAATCCACCATCGCGCGGCTGTTGTTTCGCTTCTACGACGTCACGGACGGGGCGATCCGCATCGATGGTCAGGATCTGCGCGATGTGACGCAGGAATCCCTGCGCGCCGCGATCGGAATCGTGCCGCAGGACACCGTGCTGTTCAACGACACGATCTTCTATAACATCGCCTATGGTCGCCCCGCCGCGAGCCCGAGCGAGGTGGAAGCGGCGGCGAAGCTCGCGCGCATCCATGATTTCATCATGGGGCTGCCCGATGGCTATCAGACCAAGGTCGGCGAGCGCGGCCTCAAGCTCTCGGGCGGAGAGCGCCAACGCGTCGCGATTGCGCGCACCATCCTCAAGCAACCGCGGGTGCTGATCTTCGACGAGGCGACCTCGGCGCTCGATACCCGCACGGAGCGCGCGATCCAGGAGTCGCTGCGCCAGATCTCGCGCGGCGTCACGACCCTGACGATCGCGCATCGCCTCTCCACGATCGTCGATGCCGACGAGATCGTCGTGCTGCAGGATGGCCGCGTGGTGGAAAGCGGCGATCACGCGACCTTGCTTGGCCAGGCCGGCGTCTACGCGCGGATGTGGACGCAGCAGGCCGAAGCGCGCGAGGCGGAAGCGGCGCCGTGAGCCTGGCCCGGGCGCAGACCGAGCGGCCGCGCTTCATCGGCAGCGAGATCTATCGCATCTCACGCTACGGCTCGACGCATCCCCTGGGCATTCCCCGCGTCTCGGCGGTGATGGACCTCTGTCGCGCGCTGGGCTGGCTGGATGACGAGAACTTCATCGATTCGCCGTGCGCCTCGCCGGCGCAGCTCACGCGGTTCCATGATCCGGACTATGTCGCGGCGGTGATGGCGGCCGAGCGCGATCAGCGTGTCGACGAGGCGGAGAGCCTGCGCTGGAACATCGGACGCAACGGCAATCCGATCTTCGGCGAGGTGTTCCGACGTCCGGCGACGTCGTGTGGCGCCACGATCCTCGCGGCCGCGCTGCTTGCGCAAGGTGGGATCGTCCATGCGCCGGCTGGCGGCACTCATCATGGGCTGCGCGATCGTGCATCGGGATTCTGCTTCTTCAACGATCCCGTGCTCGGCATTCTCGCGATGCTCGATTCAGGCCTGTCCCGCGTCGCCTATGTCGATCTCGATGCGCATCATGGCGACGGCGTGGAACTCGCCTTCACGGCCGAGCCGCGCGTCCTCGCGATCTCCATCCACGAAGCCGGGCGTTGGCCCTACACCGGCAAGGTCGAGGATCGCGCCGGCGGTTCGGCGCGCAATCTTCCTGTGCCTGCGGGCTTCAATGATTCGGAGCTGGGATTTCTTGTCGACGAGGCCGTTCGACCCTTGCTCGCCCGCTTCGCGCCGGAGGCGCTGGTGCTGCAATGTGGCGCCGATGCGCTCGCCGATGATCCGATGAGCGGCCTCGCCTTGTCGAACCGGGGCTATTGGCGCGCGGTCGAGGATCTGATCGGCATCGCCCCGCGGCTGCTCGTGCTCGGCGGCGGCGGCTACAATCCGTGGAGCGTAGCGCGGTGCTGGACCGGCATCTGGGCGACGCTCAACGGCATTGCGATTCCCGAAACCCTGCCCGATGCGGCGCAGGCCGTGCTGCGCGGCTTGTCGTGGAACCGCCGCCGAAGCGAGGCGCGACCCGAAGCGTGGTTCGCGACGCTGGCGGATCCGCCGCATGAAGGCGCGATCCGCGAAGAGGTGAAGACGATCGCCCGCATCGTGCTTGAACCCTGATCGTCAGCGGGGGCATGGTTGGGGCATGCAACGTCGTATTCTCATCGCCTCCATCCTCGCGCTTCTCACCGGCCCGGCGCTGGCGCAGCAGCCGCAGCGTGCACCGAACTTCGAGCGCTCGACCCTCTTGATCGACAGTGCGACGGGCAAGCAGCATCGCTTCACCGTCGAACTCGCGGACAGCGACGAGCGTCGCGCCCATGGCCTCATGCATCGCGATGCGATGCCGCCCGATCACGGCATGATCTTCGATTTCAAGGCCGATCAGCCCGTCGCGATGTGGATGCGCAATACGCGCCTGCCGCTCGACATGCTGTTCATCGCCCGCGACGGCAGGGTCGTGAACATCCGCGAGCGCGCGGTGCCGTTTGACGAGACGTCGATCTATTCGGATGGCCCGGTGCGCAGCGTGCTCGAACTCAATGGCGGCACGGTCTCACGCCTGGGCATCAAGCCCGGCGACGTCGTTCGCCACGCGCTGTTTCGCAACATGCCCTGAAGGGCTCAGGCCGGCGGACCGGCTGCGGCAATCCGTGGCGCGAGCTGCCAATCCTGGCCGGTCGCCATGAGACACGTCATGCCCGTTGGCGTCGTGACGGCGACGGTCCAAGTCTCGCCCTGTTTGGACGAGAAGACTTCCAGCAGCATGCCGGCATCGGTCAGCCCGACGGCGATGGGCGTTTCCTTGAAATTGCTCGACAGATAAGTGAGCAGATCGTCGCGCTTGAAGCATGTCGACGGCTGATCGGCGCGAGCCGGGGCGAAGGTGAGGCTTGCGGCGGACGCGGCGAGGACGGCGAAGGCGACAACGCGAGACATGGCATCCAACTCCCAACAGGGCCGAGGATGCGTGAAAGCCTAGCGCGCGCGCCTTGCCGCAGGGTTAAGGAGAGCTTGCGCCGCGGTTAAGATCGTCATTTCTTGCGCGCCAACAGCAGCCCGTCGCCGAGCGGCAGCAGGCTGGCCTCGACGCGCGGATCATTCGCGACATGGGTGTTGAGCCCGCGGATCGCGACGGTGTCCTCGGTCTGGATGCTCGCATCCGCGACCTTGCCGCTCCACAGCACGTTGTCGACCAGGATCAAGCCGTTGGGCCGCAGCAATTGCAGGCAGAGTTCGTAGTAGGCGCGATAGTTGGACTTGTCGGCGTCGATGAAGGCGATGTCGAAACTGCCGGCGGCGCCGTTGTCCACGAGGGTGTTCAGCGTCTGCATTCCTGGCGCCAGGCGCAGATCGATCTTCGCCGCGACGCCGGCCTCGGCCCAGAATCGCCGACCGGTCGCCGTCCATTCCGCGTTGACGTCGCAGCACACCGCGTGGCCGTCGGCGGGCAGGGCGAGCGCTACGGCGAGCGCGCTGTATCCCGTGAACGTGCCGACCTCGAGATAGCGGCGCGCGCCGGTGAGGCGAACGAGCAGCTGCATGAACTGGCCTTGCTCCGGGCTGATCTGCATCATCGCCATCGGCAGGCGCGCGGTCTCCTCCCTCAGCCGCGCGAGGATCGGCGCCTCGTGCAGCATGGTCTGGCCGATATACGCGGCAATCGCCGGGGTGACTTGAATGAAACTTCGGGACATCGGTCGAGCCTCGCCGCTGAAGGGGACGGGATATCGGAGCTACCGATTGTTGCGGGTTCCGGCCGCTTCGCCTATACCCCATCGCCATTGGCCAGCATCCGTCGGAGCGTAGCTCAGCCTGGTAGAGCGCCAGCTTTGGGAGCTGGATGTCGCGAGTTCGAATCCCGCCGCTCCGACCAAAATGCTGTCCAAATCAGGAAGCTGGTGCCGAGCCAGCTTAGCTCTTGCGTTCCCCCCGATGTTGCGGTGTCGTCGCCCAATGGTTGCTCAAGCTCGAATCTACAAACCCGCGCGGACCGCCATGCAATCCGGCAAGGCCAAGACCCATGAATGGATCCTGGAATTCGAGCCGAGCGCGGCCAAGATCGCCGATCCTCTGATGGGATGGTCCGGCTCGACGGACACGAGAGGGCAGGTGGAGCTGAGCTTCGCCACGCGCGCGGAGGCGGAAGCCTATGCCAGCCGCGTCGGGCTGGAGTCCGTGGTCGCACCGCCGCATGACGTGAAGCTCAAACTGCGTGCCTACTCCGACAATTTCCGCTACGACCGCGTGCTGTAGTGCCTGCGTGGCGCCCTTAGCTCAGTTGGATAGAGCAACGGCCTTCTAAGCCGGAGGTCCCGTGTTCGAGTCACGGAGGGCGCGCCAATCTCTTCAATGACTTGAGCGACGATCCGGCAACTCCAGGTTAGGCAAAAGTCGAACGGGGTAACGCAGGGGGTAACAAACCGGGGGTGCTAGGCGCTGGGTCAGATTATGCCCCGCGGGTCGGCGGTATCGAATTGACGCATCGTGTCCCAGGACGGCCCACCAATGAACAGCACCCCTCAGGTGCCGCATATTGATGAGGCAAAGTCGCCCCCGCGCTCCGAACTGTCGCCGTATGGTGTGCGTTCCCGGCAACGCCGGGAGTTAGGCAACGCTCAACAATTACGACTTCAAGTTAGCACTCTGGGAGAGATGGTATAATTCCACTCCGGATGGAATGCGTCGCCCTTGATGTTGAGGGTTGCCATCTCGGCGTTGCCGACCTT
>Ga0163144_10027961_pt1 | contig 10897 bp, 10 predicted proteins | sample OliLak19BULKMAT1_FD_123175 | JGI IMG/M metagenome (GOLD analysis project Ga0163144, IMG submission 123175) | Freshwater microbial mat bacterial communities from Lake Vanda, McMurdo Dry Valleys, Antarctica - Oligotrophic Lake LV.19.BULKMAT1 | ecosystem: Environmental > Aquatic > Freshwater >... | reverse complement strand
GTCACCGCGAAGCGGTTGAACGTGCTTTGGAGATTGCCAAGTCCAAAGGAGCCAAGCGCGCGATCCTGCTGCCGGTCAGCGCGCCGTTTCATTGCGCGCTGATGCAGCCTGCCGCCGATGTGATGGCAGAAGCTTTGGCGGGCGTGGTGTTTTCGCCACCCTCGGTGCCGGTTGTCACCAATGTGCGGGCGGTGGCCGTCAGCGATCCGGCCATGCTTCGGGCGCTGCTGGTGGCGCAGGTGACCGGGTCGGTGCGCTGGCGGGAATCGGTCGGCTGGATGGCGGCGCAGGGGGTGACGGAGTTCTGGGAAGTGGGCGCGGGCAAGGCGCTGAGCGGCATGATCCGGCGGATCTCAAAGGAAGCCGAGTGCCGTTCTATTGGCAGCCCGGAGGATGTGGCCGCCGCGTTGGTCTGATCCCTTCGCAGCAAACCGACGGAAGCTTGGTCGGGGGACGCAACGAAGCTGAAGCTGAAGGCCCGCTGTCCCCGCCCGGTGACTGACGTTTCGGACAGGTGGCATGCACGCGGTAGGGCTGCTATGGGGCGCGAACATCGGGAGTGGAGGCATCATGTTTGATCTGACGGGCAAGGCAGCGCTGGTGACCGGCGCATCGGGGGGGATCGGGGGGGCCATTGCGCGTGCCTTGCATGGGGCCGGGGCTACCGTCGGCCTGTCGGGCACCCGGATCGAGCCGCTGGAGGCGCTGGCGGCGGAACTGGGCAGCCGCGCCCATGTGCTGCCCTGCGATCTGAGCGACCCTGTAGCGGTCGAGGCTTTGCCGAAGGCGGCGGTGGCGGCGATGGGATCGGTGGATATTCTGGTCAACAATGCCGGGATCACCCGCGACAATCTGTTCATCCGGATGTCGGATGCGGAGTGGGATCAGGTGCTGGCGGTCAACCTCACTTCCAGCTTCCGGCTGTGCCGGGGTCTGGTGCGCGGCATGATGAAAGCGCGGTGGGGGCGGATCGTCAACATCACTTCGGTGGTAGGGCACGGCGGCAATCCGGGGCAAGCCAACTATGCCGCTGCCAAGGCCGGGTTGGTCGCCATGTCGAAATCGCTGGCCAGGGAGGTTGCGACGCGCGGAATTACGGTAAACTGCGTGGCCCCCGGCCTAATCACAACGGCGATGACCGACAAGCTGAATGACGCGCAGAAAGCCACCATCCTGCGCGATGTTCCGGCAGCGAGAATGGGGGACCCGGCGGAAGTCGCAGCGGCGGTTCTGTATCTGGCAAGCCCAGAAGCCGCCTATGTCACCGGAACCACGTTGCATGTGAACGGCGGGATGGAGATGATTTGAAACGCCCGGCCCGGATTTCACGGAATGCGTTCCGCCGCCGATCTTTCCCCCCTTGGTGACGCGCCGAAAGCGTTTGCCTGTGGCAAAGAACATGCTATAGGCCAGCCTGATTGAACCGGGGCGCATGCTGTGCGTTTGTTGGTTGTACGGTGCCGCCAACGGTGCCGGAAGCGGAGCCGCCCCAAGGGGCACAAAACAGAAAACAATGGGTGGAAGCCCGAAACTGCTAGAGGAAGAGACATGAGCGACATCGCGGACCGCGTGAAAAAGATTGTTGTCGAGCACCTGGGTGTGGAAGGCGACAAGGTCACCGAGAACGCGTCTTTCATCGACGATCTGGGTGCTGACAGCCTTGACACCGTCGAACTGGTCATGGCGTTTGAAGAAGAATTCGGGATCGAGATTCCCGATGATGCTGCCGAAACCATCCAGACCTTTGGCGATGCCGTGAGCTTCATCACCAAAGCTGCCTGAGGGCCGCTGACGGATTATTAAAAACGGCTCCCTTTCGGGTGCCGTTTTGCATTTCAGGCTCCGCCTGGTCCGGCCGCCCTATTCCGCCACAGCGGGCCGCACCACGTGGTCGCGCAGATCGATCTCCACCAGCAGGAACGAAACCGCCAATCCCACAACGGCCAGCCCGGCAGCGATCAGATAGATCGGATGCAGGCTGTTGACCACAGCCACCGTCACCGTTTCCAGCGCCCCAGGGGGCAGTGCAGCCAGAAACTGCGGGCCGATTTCCAGCGGGCCATCGCCCGCCAGCGCCCCGATCTGCGGAGCCAGCCGTGCTGCAAAGATCGCGCCGAACAGCGCCACCCCCAACGACCCGCCGATCTGGCGGAACATGATCCCGGCCGCTGTCGCCGCCCCCAGCACCTCACGCGGTACGGCGTTCTGCACCGCCGTTGTCACCACCGGGAAGATGCAGCCCATGCCAAGACCGACGCAGCCGATATAAAGGCCAACCAGCGGATAGGGCGTTTCGACCGACAGCGTGGACAAGAGCCCCATGCCAAGGATCAGAAACGAGGTTCCGATGATCGGCAGCAGCTTGTAGCGCCCGGTCCGGGTCATGGTCTGCCCCGCGATGGTCGAGGCCACCAGAATCCCCACCGTCATCGGGATCAGTTGCAGCCCTGACATGGTTGGAGACGAGCCCTTTGCAATCTGGAGATAGAGCGGCAGAAAGGTCAGTGCCCCGAACATGCATGCGCCGGCCACAAAGCCCACAATCGAGGTCACCCAGAACACGTTGAGCCGGAACAGCTTCATCGGCAAGATCGGTTCCGTTGCGCGCTGCTCTATGAGGATGAACAGCAGTGTTGACACCACCGCCGCCGCGATCATCGCCAGCACGGCGGGTGACTCCCACGCAAGGCTGCGCCCGCCAAGGCTTGTCACCAGCACCATCGACGACAACGCCACCGTCAGAAGCGCCGCCCCGGCAAAGTCGATCTTGTGCGACACCCGGTTTACCGGCGCGTGGAAGCCGAGCGCAAAGCCCGCCAGTGCTGCAATGCCAAGCGGCAGGTTGACAAAGAAGATCCAATGCCAGCTGAGCGTTTCAACGAACCAGCCGCCCAGCAACGGCCCTGCCACCGCTGACACCGAAAACACCCCGGCAAACACCCCCTGGACCTTGCCGCGGTCTTTGGGTTCGATCACGTCGCCGATGATCGACAGGGCCAGCACGAACAGACCGCCACCACCAAACCCCTGAATGACCCGCGACAGGATGAGCATGGGCATGCTGGTGGAAATGCCGCAGAGGATCGAGCCGATCAGGAACAGCCCGACCGCCACGAACACCACATTGCGCCGCCCGTACAGATCGCCGAACTTGCCGTAAAGCGGGGCAACCACGGTGGAGGACAGGATATAGGCGGTGACCACCCAGCTGAGGTGGTCAATCCCGCCAAGGTCGGCCACGATGGTGGGAAGCGCTGTAGAAACAATGGTTTGATCCAGAGACGCCAGCAGCAGAAGCACCGCAACCGATGCAATTACCGTGGCCACCGAGGTCGGTTGCCGGGCAGTTTCATGGCTGGCGAGGCCCGGCTTGGCGGGGGACTGATTTTCGGCAGGCAAGGCAATTCTCCTGGAAGGCCGCAAGGGGTGGCGCCTGAGGCATGCCGCCTATTGTCGGACAGTGGAGGGGTAGGGCGCGGCAAATTAAATGTCAACAGCATATATTTGTCAGAAGCACTTAATTGACAAAGACATGTTATTGCTTCATGACCGCCGACATGACAAGCGACACCCGTACCTCTGATGCCAGTCTGGCATGCCATCCTGCCGACACCAGCGGAACCTTTTCCGATCCAGCGCGGCAGGCGTTGGACCAGCTTGACGCCGCCACGTTTCAATGGGCGCGGCGGGTTCAGCGCGGCGAATTTGCGCGCCGGATGATCCGGCGGTTGCAGCTGGATCTGGAACTTGCGGAGTTTCAGGGGCTGACAGCCATTGTCCGCCTGCAGTTCGGCGTTGGTGGGTTGGAACCGCGCGCGGCCTCGGTTGGCGATCTGGCGGAGGAAATGGCCATCGACCCTTCCCGCGCCAGCCGGATCGCGGCGGTGCTGGTCAACAAGGGCTTCGTGCGGCGGCAGGCGGCGCAGGGCGACGGGCGCAAGTCGATCCTGGAGTTGAGTGGCGCAGGGATTGCCACGATGCATCTGGTCAGGCTGGCCAAATCCGACATGACAGTCAAGACATTTGCCAACTGGCCGGAAGCCGACATCGTCGCCTTTTCGGGTCTGTTCTCGCGGTTCGCTGCCGAGGGTCTGAAGCTTCCAGACCCTGACGATGGCGCGGATGCGGCGCGCGATGCGATTGCAGGCGCGCTGGCGCGGGAACTGAACCGCCGCTCCGATGCCGCCGGTGCTGAAAACGGTATCGGGGATTGAGGCGCGTACTTCTTGGCGACGCCCCACAGGCGGGCATGTTGCGCCGACCGGGGTCGGCGTGTAAGAACGCTGGCGCGGCACAAGACCGCCGGGGCATGAAGCGGGGGCGGGCGTGAAACGAGTGGTCATCACCGGGCTTGGCATGGTTACACCGCTGGCCTGCGGTGTTGAAGCGACCTGGTCGCGGTTGATCGCCGGGCAATCGGGTGCCGGGATCATCCAGAAATTCGACGCCAGCCATCTGGCCACCACCTATGCCTGCGAAGTGCCGCGCGGTGACGGCAGCAACGGCACCTTCAACCCCGACGACTGGATGGAACCCAAAGACCAGCGCAAGGTCGATGATTTCATCCTGTATGGCGTGGCGGCGGCGGTTCAGGCGGTGCGGGACGCGGGCTGGACCCCGCAAGATGAGCAAAGCCGCTGCCGCACCGGCGTGATGATCGGATCGGGTATCGGCGGGCTGAGTTCCATCGCCGAAACTGCCGTGCTCATCAAGGAGCGCGGACCCAGGCGGGTATCGCCGTTCTTTATCCCCGGGGCGCTTATCAACCTGATTTCCGGGCAGGTCTCGATCCGGTTCGGCTTCAAGGGGCCGAACCATGCCGTTGTCACCGCCTGTTCTACCGGTGCCCATGCCATCGGCGACGCTGCCCGGCTGATCCAGTGGGGCGACGCCGATGTGATGATCGCGGGCGGCGCTGAAAGCCCGATATCGGAAATCGGCATTGCCGGGTTCAACGCCTGCAAGGCTCTGTCGACCAAGCGCGCCGACGATCCGACCAAGGCGAGCCGCCCCTATGACGCCGACCGCGACGGGTTTGTGATGGGCGAAGGGGCCGGGGTTGTGGTGCTGGAGTCGCTGGAACATGCGCAGGCGCGGGGGGCGAAGATCTATGCCGAGGTGCTGGGTTACGGCATGTCGGGTGACGCCTATCACATCACCGCGCCGGCCGAGGACGGCGACGGCGCATTCCGCAGCATGAAGGCCGCGCTGGCCCGCGCCGGACTTAAGCCTGCCGATGTGGATTATATCAACGCTCATGGCACCTCGACCATGGCCGACACGATTGAACTGGCCGCTGTGGAACGGTTGCTGGGCGATGCGGCTGCCGGTGTCACGATGAGTTCAACCAAATCTGCCACCGGGCATCTGCTGGGTGCCGCCGGGGCGATCGAGGCGATATTCTGCGTGCTGGCCCTGCGTGATCAGGTGGCACCGCCGACCATCAACCTTGACAATCCGGCGGTGCAGCCAAAACTGGACCTAGCCCCCCATGTTGCGCGCAAGCGGCGGATCGACGTGGCGCTGTCGAATTCGTTCGGGTTTGGGGGCACCAATGCATCGCTGGTGCTTGGCCGGGTAGTCGGCTGATGTGGCGCAACATCGCCTCCAACGCGCTGACGCTGTTCGTGGTGGCACTGGTGGTGGCCGGATCGGCGCTGGCCTGGGGCAAACGGGAATTCAGCAGCCCTGGGCCGCTGGTGGCCGGTATCTGCCTGAAGGTGGACAAAGGGTCCAATCTCGGCGTGGTTTCAGATGAACTGGCGGCGCAGGGGGCGGTGACATCAGACAGCATTTTCCGCCTGGGTGCCCGCTATACCGACCAATCATCCGGTCTGAAGTTCGGCAGCTATCTGATCCCCGCCGGGGCTTCGATGGCCGAGATTCTGGCTTTGATCACGGGTGATGGCCAAAGCACCTGTGGCACCGAGATCAACTATCGCATCGGGGTTGCCGCTGCCGACCTGGTGCTGCGCCAGCTTGACCCCGCCACCAATCGCTATGTCGAAGTGGCAAAGTTCGATCCCGCCACCGATGCCGCACCGCCTGAATTCGTCGCGGTGCAGGACGCCGCCGATACCCGCTTGCGGGTGACGCTGGCCGAAGGTGTGACAAGCTGGCAAGTGGTCGAGGCGCTGAAGCGCGCGCCGTTTCTGGCGGGTGAACCGGGCGACCTGCCTGCCGAAGGGGCGCTGGCCCCGGATAGCTATGAGGTCGACCGCGGGGCCGACCGCGCCGGGTTGCTGGCCGAAATGACCATGCGGCAATCTGCCGTGCTGGCCGGGGCCTGGGCCAACCGCGCCGCCGATCTGCCGGTTGCTTCGGCGCAGGAAGCGCTGGTGCTGGCATCCTTGGTGGAAAAGGAAACCGGCGTCACCGAGGAACGCGCAAGGGTGGCATCGGTCTTTGTCAACCGGCTCAATCAGGGGATCAAGCTGCAGACCGACCCGGCGGTCATCTATGGCCTGACCAAGGGCAAGGGGGTGCTTGGCCGCGGCCTGCGCGCCAGCGAGTTGCGGTCGAACACGCCTTACAACACCTATGTTCATGCCGGATTGCCGCCCGGTCCGATTGCCAATCCCGGCCGCGCCAGCATCGAGGCGGCGCTGCATCCTGATACCACCGATTTCCTGTTTTTCGTTGCCGATGGCACCGGAGGCCACGCTTTTGCCGCCACTTTGGCCGAGCACAACGAGAATGTCGCCAAATGGCGGGCGATTGAAAAGGCGCTGGCGGAAAAAGCCGCCGCCGATGCTGCGAACGGTGGGGTTTTGCAACCCTGAAGATAGTTCTTGACTTTGCGAACTCCTCTGGGTATAAAACGGGCATGATGGAAGAAATGGGCAAGCGGCACGGGGAAACCCGGGGCCGCTTTTTCAATTCTGTCGCACAGTCGGCAGCTTAACCGAGCAGCCCACAGGTCCGCGGGCACGAGAAGCGGGTTCCCCAAGAAAATGACAGAAATGAAATCCATCGGGCGAGATGGGTCACCGGAAGCGCTTTTGTCGGTGACAGAGCAACACCTGCTCAGGTCGGTAGACGATCTGAACGGGATCATAAAGGCGATCAAGGCCGGGGATATCAGCCGCTCGAAAGAGGTTACGGCAATCATATCCCTGCTTGGCAAGGCGCTCCAGTCGGCGCTGGATGAAAGGACCAGAGTTGAAAAGCTCCGCAGACATGAAGCCGGTGTTGTCAACGATTACGCGATCGACTTCGACGCAGCACGCGATGAGATCGGGCGCCGTCTGGCTCGCCTGCGCGCCACAGGAAGTGGTGCAGCAATTTCTTGACGGATTGAGCAACGGCGCGCTGCTGGCGCTGCCGTGGCTGTTCGAATTCTGGGCACTGCCGCACCAGTTGCCGCCAGAGGGCGACTGGAAGACCTGGGTGGTCCGGGGTGGCCGTGGCGCCGGCAAGACCCGCGCCGGGGCCGAATGGGTCCGCGCCGAGGTTGAGGGGGCGCGGCCGCTGGACAAGGGGCGGTCGCACCGGGTGGCATTGATCGGCGAAACGCTGGATCAGGCCCGCGAGGTGATGGTATTTGGAGAAAGCGGCATTCTGGCCTGTTCGCCGCCCGACCGCAAACCTGTGTGGGAGGCCGGGCGCAAACGGCTTTTATGGCCCAACGGGGCCACCGCCACGATCTATTCCGCCCATGATCCCGAAAGCCTGCGGGGGCCACAGTTTGATGCCGCCTGGGTCGACGAACTGGCGAAATGGAAACGCGCTGAAGAGACCTGGGACATGCTGCAATTCGGCCTGCGGCTGGGCGATGCGCCACGGCAGGTTGTCACCACCACGCCGCGCAACGTGCCGGTGCTGAAATCCCTGCTGGCCAACCCTTCCACCGTCTCGACCCATGCACCCACCGAAGCCAACCGCGCCTATCTGGCGGCGTCGTTCCTCGAAGAGGTCCGGGCCCGCTATTCTGGCACTAGGCTTGGGCGGCAGGAACTGGATGGTGTGTTGCTGGAGGATGCCGAAGGCGCGCTGTGGACCAGTGCCGGGCTGGAGGCGGCCCGGGTCGATCAGGTTCCCGCGTTGAGCCGGATCGTGGTGGCGGTGGACCCGGCGGTTTCGGGCCATGCCGGGTCGGACGAATGCGGGATCGTGGTTGCCGGAGTGCTGACCGAGGGGCCGCCGCAGGACTGGCGGGCCTATGTGCTGGAAGATGCCACGGTCCGCGCCACGTCGCCATCGGAATGGGCGCAGGCGGCGCTGGACGCGATGGAGCGCCATGGCGCGGAGCGGCTGGTGGCCGAGGTCAATCAGGGCGGTGATCTGGTGGAAAGCGTGGTGCGCCAGATTGATCCCCTGGTGCCGTTCCACGCGGTGCGCGCATCGCGTGGCAAAGTGGCACGGGCTGAGCCGGTGGCAGCACTTTATGAACAGGGCCGGGTGCGGCATGTGCGTGGCCTTGGCAAGCTTGAAGACCAGATGTGCCTGATGACTGCGCGTGGCTATGAGGGGCGTGGCAGCCCCGATCGGGTTGATGCGCTGGTCTGGGCGTTGACGGAGCTGATGATCCTGCCTGCCGCCCATTGGCGCAGGCCGAGGGTGCGGCTGCTCTGACGCTGTGTCCATTTTCTGTTTCCAAATATCCCACGGGGGTCCGGGGGTGTGAAACCCCCGGCCTACGCCGGAAGGGACTGGAACCGGTCTGGCTTGATGTGCCGGACCTCCATTCGCCTGAACGAGGAGCAAACGTATGGTGTTCGAATTTTTCCGGCGCGCCGGATCGGCAGTGCCGAAGGGGGCGGGGGGCAGCATCGCTGCGCTTCAGGCCCCGGAAGCAAAGGCTTCGGCCACCGGACCGGTGATTGCCTATGCCAGTTCGGGGCGTGTGGCCTGGAGCCCGCGCGATACTGTATCGTTGACCAAAACCGGGTTTCAGGGCAATCCGGTCGGATTCCGCACCGTCAAGCTGATTGCCGAGGCGGCGGCGGCGCTGCCGCTGGTGTTGCAGGACCACGAACGGCGTTTTGATCAGCATCCGTTGCTGGACCTGATCCGCCGCCCCAACGGGGCTCAGGGCAAGGCCGAACTGTTCGAGGCGCTTTATGGCCAGTTGCTGTTGTCGGGCAATGGCTATCTGGAAGCGGTGGGCGGTGAAGATGCCGACGGCGCGGTGATGTTGCCGGGTGAACTGCATGTGCTGCGCTCTGACCGGATGAGCCTGATCCCCGGCATCGACGGTTGGCCGGTGGCCTATGACTATACGGTCGGCAACCGTCGCCACCGCTTTGACGTGACCGGTCTGGCCAGTCCGATCTGCCATATCAAGACCTTTCATCCACAAGATGATCATTATGGATTGTCGCCGATGCAAGCTGCGGCGACCGCGGTGGATGTTCACAACTCTGCCTCGCGCTGGTCAAAGTCGTTGCTCGACAATGCCGCACGGCCCTCTGGTGCCATCATCTACAAGGGCACTGACGGTCAGGGTTCGATGAGTGCCGATCAATACGACCGGCTGGTCAGCGAGATGGAGGCGCATCACCAGGGTGCCCGAAATGCCGGGCGGCCGATGCTGCTTGAAGGCGGACTTGACTGGAAGCCGATGGGGTTCAGCCCCTCGGACATGGAGTTCCAGAAAACCAAGGAAGCCGCCGCGCGTGAGATTGCGGTGGCCTTTGGCGTGCCGCCGATGCTGATCGGCCTGACCGGTGATGCCACCTATGCCAACTATCAGGAAGCCAACCGGGCATTCTACCGGCTGACCGTGGTGCCGCTGGTCACGCGGGTTGCCGCCAGCGTTTCGTATTGGCTTTCAGCCTTTACCGGCGAAATGGTCGAATTGCGGCCCGATCTGGATCAGGTGCCCGCACTGGCGGCGGAGCGCGATCAGCAGTGGGCCCGCGTTGGTGCCGCAACCTTTCTGACCGACACCGAAAAGCGCGCCATTCTGGGTCTGCCACGGCTGGCGGAGGAAGAATGAACGAGCGCGTGCCTGTCGGGGGATCGCGCTACCTGTACGACAGTTTCGACGCCGCCTCGGCGCGGATCGAGGCCAACGAACGGGTGGCGCAGGAGCGCTGGACCGCGCTGGAATACCGGTTGCAGCAGATCGAAACCACGTTGGAGCGGATGGAGCGGCGGATTTGGCTCGCCGTTTACGGCATGGCGGCATTTCTTGCCGCTCAGGGGGCCGAAGTGCTGCTGCAATCGGCGATCAAATAGGAAAGGGCGGGTGTGATGAATGACAGTCCGGGTTTGCCGGGGCTGGAGCACAAGTATGTGCGGCTGGCTGAAGAGATGGTCGTCACCGATGGCACGGTGATTTCGGGCTATGCCTCGTTGTTCGACAAGCGCGACCAAGGCGGTGACGTGGTGCTGCCCGGGGCTTACGGCAAAAGCCTGAAGGCGTTGGCGGGCAAGGGTGGACGGGTCAAGATGCTTTGGCAGCATGACCCCGCCCAGCCCATCGGCATCTGGGATGAGGTCCGCGAAGACAATCGCGGCCTGTATGTCAAGGGCCGCCTGCTGGCCGAAGTGGAGAAGGGCCGCGAAGCGGCGGCGCTTATTGCAGCGGGGGCGATCGACGGTCTGTCGATCGGCTATCGTACCGTCCGCGCCGAAAAGGATGGCAAGGGCCAGCGGCTCTTGTCGGAACTGGAGCTGTGGGAAGTGTCTTTGGTGACATTCCCGATGCTGCCTGATGCGCGGGTCGGGGCAAAGGGCAATGCGCCTGATGGCTTGCTGCGCGCACTTGCCCGAGCCTTCGACGAGGCCCGGGAAGCATTGGCGGGCCAGGGCCCCGCTGTCTGAACCTCGCGAAAAAGGGTGATGCAAATGATGAAAACCGAGACCAAGGCTCGGGTCGAAACCGGCATGCCGGACGACCTGCACCCGGCAGCGGAGGTAAAGACCGCGCTGACCGGATTTCTGAATGAGT
>Ga0163144_10027958_pt1 | contig 10898 bp, 12 predicted proteins | sample OliLak19BULKMAT1_FD_123175 | JGI IMG/M metagenome (GOLD analysis project Ga0163144, IMG submission 123175) | Freshwater microbial mat bacterial communities from Lake Vanda, McMurdo Dry Valleys, Antarctica - Oligotrophic Lake LV.19.BULKMAT1 | ecosystem: Environmental > Aquatic > Freshwater >... | reverse complement strand
TAAACCTGAAAAAGGTGAGAACAGCACAAGACATCTTTATTACAAAAATTGTGTAGAAATTTAGAACATATCAATATGCGTAAGCTTGTGGCTTATCTTCAAAATAAGAAGATAAGCCGCATTTTTTTGTATAAAACCCGCTACAAACGGCTACTCATTTATTTTGATTTTTAATTTTTTATTTGGAAAATATTCTGTTATTGGAAAATATTCCAAATATTAACACTGTATGTTTTAAAATAAAATAGCTTTTATTGTTTTAATTCATTTTTTTATTAGTTTTGTTAAAATATCCTAAACACTTTACAACACTGGTTCTTTAACAACCACAACTTTTTATGTATCCAACAATTCTTTACAAAACCATTTCACTATATAAAACTCAGCATTTATGAAGGTAGGAATTCCATCCGAAATATCCCCGAATGAATTAAGGGTTGCTGCTACGCCAAAAACAGTCAAACGCCTACTAAAACAGGGTTTTGATGTGTATATTCAGCGCAATGCAGGTTCTAAAGCCAATTTTTCAGACAAAGAATTTGAAGAGGCAGGAGCCAAACTCGTCAATACAGCAGCCGAAATCTATGGCCAATCGGATATTGTACTCAAGGTAAAAGAACCCACAGAAGAAGAGGTAGGAATGATGCGTGAAGGCCTCGTCATGCTGAGCTACTTATGGCCAGCTCAAAACCAAGCATTGATACAAAAACTAGCCGATAAAAAGGTGAACGCTATTGCAATGGATGCCATTCCGCGCATTTCTCGGGCTCAAAAAATGGATGTACTTTCATCTATGGCCAACATTGCAGGTTATAGAGCTGTCATCGAAGCCTCCTATTTCTTTGGCCGATTTCTCAATGGGCAAATTACAGCCGCAGGCAAGGTAGAACCCGCAAAAGTACTAGTTATCGGTGCGGGAGTAGCTGGACTAGCCGCTATTGGCGCAGCAAATTCGCTGGGCGCAATCGTCAGAGCATTTGATACCCGTAAAGAAGTTGCCGAACAAATTGAATCGATGGGGGCCGAATTCCTTACCGTCGAAATAGAAGAAGATGGTGCAACCGCTTCGGGATACTCCAAAGAAATGAGCAAAGAGTTCATCGAAGCCGAAATGAAACTGTTTCTCGAACAAGCTATTGATGTAGATATTATTATCACAACGGCACAAATTCCAGGCAGAACAGCGCCTCAGCTAATCCTCGGCTACCATGTTGCTGCCATGAAACCTGGTTCGGTCATTGTTGACCTTGCCGCTTCTACTGGAGGCAACTGTGTTTTAACCAAAAATAATGAGGTTTATACAACCGATAATGGTGTGACTATTGTTGGCAAATTAAATCAGTTGCCCACACAAGCTTCACAGCTTTACGGAAACAACCTCTGCCACTTGCTAGATGATATGGGCAAGGCCGAGAAATTTAAAATTGATATGGAGGATGCCGTTATCTCTCGCGCAATGGTTACACACAACGGAAAGGTAAACTGGCCGCCTGCGCCACTTCCAGTAAGTGCAGTCAAAACACAAGCAGCAACACAAGTTCCACTTGTTGACCCCAAAGTGACAGCGGCAAAAAAGGCTAAACAAGAATCAGTGTCAATGCTATTGAGATTGGTTGCTATTGGCGGTTTTTTGGGTCTAATTGGTCAATTTGCGCCTAGCGATTTTGTACAACATTTCACCGTTTTTGTTCTTTCAGTTTTTGTTGGCTGGCAGATAATATGGAATGTCTCACACTCACTGCATACGCCTCTGATGGCTGTGACTAATGCTATTAGTGGAATTATCGTAGTGGGCGGGTTGATTCAGGTTGGGAGTTTAGAAAACCCTTTGGAAAATTTACCCATCACCATATTGGCTACTATCGCCATTTTGGTCGCCAGCATTAATATTGTAGGCGGATTTGTTGTAACTCACCGTATGTTGAATATGTTCAAAAAATAAAGAAGATGATTGCAGAAAAAATTCAAATCGTAGCCTATTTATTTGCCAGTATCCTGTTCATATACAGTTTGGGTGGTCTCTCTTCGCAGGAGTCGGCCAAGCGTGGTGTTATGTACGGTATTGTAGGTATGCTTATTGCCGTTTTGGCAACAGTGCTAGGCCCTAATATGAAAGGCGGCTATATCTATATTATTTCTGCCATAGCAGTTGCCTCACTCATTGGAGCGGTATTGGCAAGAAAGGTAGAAATGACCTCGATGCCGCAGTTGGTCGCTATCTTGCATAGTTTTGTGGGGTTGGCTGCCGTATTGGTAGGCATTGGTTCTTATCTCGATCAAACCGCAATAGACCCCTCAGACCCCGAAGCTGCCGTGAAACATGTTATTCACCTGGTCGAGGTTTATCTTGGTGTTTTTATTGGTGCTATTACCTTTACAGGTTCAATCATTGCTTGGGGAAAATTAGAGGGGAAAATTGGCAGTAAGCCCTTGTTATATTCTGGCAGACACATAGTGAATATTGTTTTAGTCATTATTTGTGTCGTAATGGGTGTTCTCTTTACCCTGCAACACGAAACCGAAGGTATTTTATATTTGGCTATCATGACCGCTATTGCCTGTTTTATCGGGGTTATGCTGGTTATGGCTATTGGTGGTGCCGATATGCCTGTGGTGGTTTCTATGCTCAACTCTTACTCGGGATGGGCGGCTTCGGCTGCTGGTTTTATGTTGGGCAATGACTTGTTGATTGTAACTGGTGCTTTGGTCGGAAGCTCTGGTGCTATTCTTTCTATCATCATGTGCAAAGCCATGAACCGCTCTTTCTTTTCGGTTATTTTTGGTGGATTTGGTGCTGCGCCAACTGGTGTTGCTAAAGAAATTGAAGGAGAAGTGACAGCTTTGAACCATGAAGAAGTCGCTAGCTTGCTGAAGGAGGCAAAAACAGTGGTTATTGTTCCTGGCTATGGTATGGCTGTCGCCAAAGCTCAATATCCCATTCACAATATGGTTCAGGTATTGCGTGCCGCTGGAAAAAAAGTTCGTTTTGCTATTCACCCCGTTGCTGGTCGTTTGCCTGGGCACATGAATGTTTTGTTGGCCGAGGCCAATGTACCTTACGGTATTGTATTGGAAATGGATGAAATAAATGATGATATGCCCAATACTGATGTTGTCATGGTGATTGGTGCTAATGATGTTGTAAACCCTGGTGCACAAGATGATCCTTCGAGCCCAATTTATGGAATGCCAGTCATTGAGGCCTGGAAGTCGGAACGTGTTATTGTTATGAAGCGCTCTATGTCAGCTGGTTATGCAGGTGTCGAAAATCCGCTTTTCTACAAACAAAATACCGATATGCTTTATGGTGATGCCAAAGATAGTGTAGATAAAATTTTGAATTTCCTAAAGGTGTAGATTAGAAATAAGTTGAACAAAGGGATAAATTGTTCTTCGATAAACGAAGTTATTTACATGAAACATCGTTTCACGTAAGTAATCTTTGTGCAACAAAAAAAGGATGCCACCTTTGGCCGAGCTCCTGCTATGCAAACCGTAGCAGCCCTAAACCACGCAGTGCTCCGCGAAGCGAACGAACGAACAAAACCAGCGTGCTTTAGCCGCAGTTTTGCCACGCTCGGAGTAGGACGGTTTTAACCTTCCGCTGGAAAAAGAGAACCACGAGATAGCCTTTGTCATCCCGATTCCCTTTGTATGCAAAATGCCAATGCTCTACAAGCAGCTATTGCCCAATATGTTGTGCAGATTCGTCAATTGGATAGTCTTTATACACAAAAAGAAAATACACAATAATTAGCACAAATTGCGATTCTAAGATAACAATAAACATGCAAATGGTCAGGATTGGTGGATTCTAGTCCCTGAGCACAAAAGCAACGTCTATTATCGCTTTTTGCTTACCGCAGATAGTATTTACGGCCCTTTCAGGCAAGAAGTAGGTTATGATTTTTCTTTGGTAGATTATAATGGACAGGCAATTTCTTCACCCGATGGCTCGCTTTATGTACGTTGTGACCCACAAAATCGGGCACATTTGTACGATTTTAACCGCTGTATAGGAGAAATGAGCTATTGACAACAAATAGATGTCCCCTCTAACAGCAATGCAGGTGGGGGCAGCTATTTTAGCAAATTCCCGCTTTTTATATGTTGCCAATGACAGCGTCGTGTTTCAATATAATTTGCGGGCAGCAGATATTAATGCGAGCAGGATAACTGTAGCGATTTGTGATGGTTTTATGTCACCTATAGAGACTGCTTTTGTGTCGATGAAATTAGCTCCAAACGGCAAAATCTATGAAGTTTCTAACGGTAACGACTGTTTACACGTCATAGAAAATCCAGACTCTGCAGGCCTTGCCTGCAATTTTAGGCAACATGCTATCATTACACCATGTTATAATGGCTTATCCCTGTACAAGTGCGTGACCTACTTGGTCGCCTGCTCTTGCAGGAGTGGTGGGAAGCTAGGCAGGACGGAAAAGAACTGCAACTGCCACAGGGCGCAAAAGGTATGTATATTGTGACGGTTTGGAAGGATGGAAAGTTGCTTGGAAGAGAGAAAATTGTTATATTTAGACACAGCCAAAACAGCTTGTACGACAAAGAGTAATCATTCCAACATACAAAATCCACGCTCGAAAGTGCGTGGATTTTTTGTTGTATTAGACAACTACTTTGAACCATTCCTTATGACCAGCACAATTTTCGATACTCACATTCCAATAAAAACTCCAACACCTCTAAATGTCGTTTTGCCACAGCAAAATTTTTCCCCCATGTATAGAGGCCATGCCCAGCAATGAGATAGCCCTGCATATCGGGTTGAGCGCGGTAAAGCTTGCGAAAATCTTCGCTCAGTGTTTCAATATCTTGTGTGTTCTCAAAAACAGGAATCGTTACAGCAACCTCATGTGTTTTGATGTTGCCCAAACCTTTTAGCACCTCATAGTTTTCGAGCAGCAAATGTCCTTGCGCTAAATAGCGTTGAGAAAGGATAGTTGCAAAAATTGAATGTGTATGCAAAATAACCTCTACATCGGGGTTTTCTTGATATAAAACGGTATGCAGATAGGTTTCGGCAGATGATTTCATGTGTGAATACGCGGGCAAAGGCGTACCACTTTCATCTATAAGCATCAGGTGGTCGGTTTCAAATTTAGCTTTATCAATACCCGATTGAGAAATAGCCATCACCAACGGATTGGCGCTATTTTTAAAAGAATAATTGGTGCTTGTAGCTGGCGACCAGCCGCGACTGTTAATCCACCAAATCATCTCTGTTAGCTCTCTTGCTTTTTTTGTATTTATTGTCGACATGTCTATGTTTTTGTTGAAAATAATAACCAACATGTACTGGCGCAAGTTCCTAAAAGAATCTTATATCTTGAAAAACAAAAGCAATTGTAAAAGCCACCGCTGGCACTGCAAAAATAAAAGCATCAAAACGGTCGAGCAAGCCACCATGCCCAGGTAGTATATTTCCAGTATCTTTAATCTTTAGACTACGCTTGAGCATAGAGGCTATAAGGTCGCCAATGATGCCAAAAACAGCGCACACTGCTCCTAATAGAACCCATTGCCAAAGTTCATAACCAACGACCCACCACATATAATAGGAAACTACCCCCCAAAGTAAGGCCGATACAACGCCACCAATAGTACCTTCCCAAGTTTTATTGGGCGAAATATGCGGAAAAATCTTGTTTTTTCCCATCAATTTACCACTAAAATAAGCAAAAACGTCATTGGCCCAAATAAGCAACATAATTGCCATAATAAGGAAACGCCCCGAAAAATCTTGTAGAGACATTGTAGTGAGCAGGGCGGTAGGCAAGCCAATGTAAAGAAGGCCCAATAAAGTAAATCCCATATTTTCGAATGGTTTGCTGCTTCTTGCCCTAAGTTCTAAAACAAATGGGACAAATATTAAAAGCAGTAGCCAATGTGCCTGCCCACTATTAAGGATAGGATAAGGTGATTTGAGTGCATCAAATATTAATATAGAAGGTAATACACCAAAAAAAATAGCAAATATGCGGCGAACCATATTGTAAGGGGGACGACTGTCTTGCACCAAAACTAAACCTGTCAACTCCCACAAACAAAGTATGCCCACCAATATATACAATATGGCTGCACTTTCCCTTGCAATCATTGTCCCTCCTATCATAACTACCCCAAAGGTGAGGGCGGTAACGGTTCTTGTTTTTAAACTCATATTTTTGTAAAAGAAAGCAAAATAAGGTATATAGCTTCGATGTGTATGTTATTTACTTGGTTCACTGTACCATTTTCAAATGCTTATTTCAATATAATCAGACTTTTTAAGTGCCCGTTCTTTGTTTAATTTCCAAAGTAGAAAACACGCAAAGATAAATATTAGACTAGATAATAACGTAAAAGCAATGGAAAAATCGGGTTTTTGATAAACTGATTCCATCTTGCGAATATCTACCACATAATAAAAAAGCAGCACTTGTGCGCTATTGAAGGTAACATGCCCAATGATAGAAGCCCAAAGACTTCCAGTCCACACAAATATATATCCGAGCAGCACCCCCAATAAAAAACGAGGAACAAAGCCTTCGGGTTGAAAATGGATGAGGCTAAATAGCATAGCGCTGCCCCAAACTGCGATGTGTAAATTTTTGCTATATTGTGCAATAAAACGCTGCAACACACCCCTGAACAAAAGTTCTTCGCCAATACCAGCAATAAAGCCCAATAGCAAGAGGTTTAACAATAAATCGCCAACAGAGTTCATTTGCATCAACCTTTGTTCAAAAAGCAAGGTATCTTCTGCCACCAAATGTTCAGGTAATAAGTTGATATTTAGATAAGCAATCCACAAAGCTATTGGGTACACAGCAATTAAAGATATGATTATCAATGGTATATTTAAAATTCCAGGCGATTTGGTCAATAATAAATATTTTGGAAAGGCTTGTCGGTAAATTAAATAAGCAAAAGCTATGGTAGAAACAGTGTAAGAGCAAAAATGCCCTACCATTGATACAATTTTTACGGTATTGATATGCTCTAAAAATTCTCCTTCTTTTATTTTTGTAAGCAAATGGGTAAAATCGCCAACACCTAAGCTAGCAGCAATCGTTTGCATCATCAAAAGTGCAAGTATAGAGCCTCCCAACCAACAGCTAAAAAACCAGAATATTTGCCGCAGTAATATAGCTTGCGAACTGAGTTTATTGTTTTCCATCGTTAATTTAATTTTTTAGCAGCTTTTTCAATAGCTGACAGAATAATAGCGCAAGCTTCTCTAATTTCGGTTTCTTGTATAATGAGCGGGGGAGCTATGCGCAGAGCCGCAGCATTAAATAAAAACCAATCGGTAATAAGGCCATTTTTTATACAATCATCAATGACAGCCTTTACCCAATCAAAATTTTCCAATTGCACAGCCATAAAAAGACCAGCACTTCGAATTTCTTTTATATGAGGACTTTTGAGCAAATCGAGAAATAATTGCTCTTTTTGTGGAACAGTTTTTATCAATTCAGCTTCTTCCGCCTTCAAAGTTTTCATGGTAGCCAATGCGGCGGCGGCACTGAGTGGATGCCCTCCGAAGGTAGTGATATGTCCCAGCACTGGGTCATGCGTCAACACCTGCATTATTTTGCGGCTACTGATAAAAGCACCAATAGGCATACCGCCGCCAAAACCTTTGGCCAACAAAAGAATATCGGGCACAATATCGTATTGCTCAAAAGCAAAGATTGAACCTGTGCGGCCACAGCCCACTTGAATTTCATCTAAGATGAGTAAGGCATCTACCTCGGTGCAGCGTTTGCGTAAGGCTTGCAAATAGCCTGGGGCAGGTTTTTCTACCCCTTTTTCGGCTCTTACTGTTTCTACAATAACGGCTGCACAGGTTTCATCTATCTGCGCCAAATCAGAAAATTGATTAAAGTTAAGATGCTTGATGCCTGGCAAAAGGGGACGAAATGCCGCTGTAAAATAAGTATCACTCATCAGACTCATTGCGCCTTGTGTGCTACCATGATAAGCATCTTTGAAAGCAACAATATTGGGTCTAGCAGTATAGCGTTTAGCCAACTTCATTGCTCCTTCTGTAGCCTCTGTACCTGAATTGACAAAATAACAGGAATCTAAAGGGGCTGGCAAAAGTGTTGATAAAAATGTTGCCAACTGCACCTGTGGCGAGAGGACAAATTCGCCATACACCAAGGTGTGCAAATAGCGTTCACTTTGTTCTTGAATTGCCCGCATGACATTCGGATGCCGATGTCCCAAATTGCTGACAGCTATACCAGAAATAAGGTCCATATATTTTTTTCCCTCTGTATCGTACAAGTACAAACCCTCTGCCCTATCTATTTCTATAGCTAAAGGTTCGGAACTTGTTTGTGCTAGGTGGTGAAGGAATAATTGACGATTGCTGAGCATGGTGATGAAGTGTAAAAGTTTTTTTATCTTTGCAAAAGTACAAAAAACATTCCTAATGCGAGAACTGAACCAATACTGTTCTTGAAAGAAAGCTATTCTTTTATTGTCAGTTAGTACCATAATAATCCTTCTTGGTTAACAATACTTTTAGCAGAATTTACGCACCGCACAACCTACAAAATAAAACTATGATAAAAATACTCACAGGCATCAAAGTTTCTGCTCCGGCTACAATTGGGCACCTCAATTGTGGAATTGATAACATTGCTATTGCTTTACAAAACTTGGCTGATGAAATTATCATTTACAAACATGGGCAAGCAGGTGTTCGCATTCGCTCTATTAGTGGCGACAAGAAAAAGCTGAGTACGGCAATAGAAAAGAATACTGCTGGCTTGGCAGCCTTGAGTGTTTGGCGTTATTTGGTAGAAAATCATGCGGCAGATGCTTCGATTGGGATAGAATTGGAAATCAGAAAAAAGATTCCAGTCGATTCAGGTTTGGGTTCTAATGAAGCTTTGGCAGTGGCTGGCGCAATGGCGGTGAATGAGTTTTTTGGTGGGCCACTGACTAAGCGCGAACTACTTCCCTTGCTTGTTGCCGCAGAATATGGTGTTTTTGGGGAAGTATCTCTCGCCTGCTTGGCAGCTTCTCTTTTGGGCAGCTGTATGCTGGCTCGCGATATTGAAAGCTGCGATGTACATCGCGTTCCATTACCACGCGGACTTTTCTTTACTTTATTGACACCACATATTGAGTTTTGGGCAGAAAACCCAACTCATATTTCTTTTCAGGCAGCAACTAAACAAGCTGGAAATTTGGCTGCTTTGATTTTAGCTTTGTACAATACCGACTTTAATCTAATTTCCCGTGCTATGCAAGACCTTTGGGTGGCTCCGCACAACTCGGGCAATATTCCATTTTTCGAGGAGCTGAAAGAAGCCGCAGTTAGCTCAGGGGCTTTGGCTTTTGGCATGGCTGGCAATGGGCCTACTGTTTTTGCACTTTGCAATAGCAGTGTAAAAGCAGATGTTTGTTTTATTAAAATGCAGGAAATTTATCAACAAAATAAATTAAAACACAATGTTTGGGTATCGGCTGTAAATATGGGTGGTGGAGAATTGGAATAAAAGCTGAGTCGGTTTTGCACGAGAAAGAGGGAATGTTCCACGTGGAACATTCCCTCTTTCTCATTAATAATATCAGAAAAACAACAATTGTTCCACGTGGAACACGACACACAGTACACCACCTATTCAACAAAAACAACAATTGTTCCACGTGGAACATTACCAATTTACCTCTTGCACAAGCGCTCCTTTTTTTGTTATAACCTTTATCAAGCCTTTCGATTTTGTATGGCAAGCCACAAAATTGAGCTGATTTGCATGCTCTGCCACCAAAATTGAGTTTTCCACTTTTAGTGTTTTGAACATTGCTACATCTTTTATTTCCAAGTAAACATACATAGCAAACATATCGGAACGACCACCAGCCTCGTGCCCTATATAAGTATAATTTAAACGCTGCTCGTCTGCCAAAAATCGCAAATGCTTCTGAAGATATTCCATAATATATGCCTTCGCTTTCACATGTTCCCTATCCGTTCCAAGCTCTATCTTCTCCTTTTTTTGTGCGCTAAAGACTTGTTCCAAATCATCTGCGTAAATTTTTACAGAAATCTCCAATGACTTCATCTTTTCTTTATATTCAACTTCAGTAGTGCTGAGATAAATTGGATGCGCTGTTATATTAAAAGCAAAAGTTACGTACATAGAACAAATCAACATTTTAGTCCATATAAACATCATATATTGTTATTTTAAAAAAATTTTCAGTAACATTGTGAAACTAATTCTTACTTATTTCAAAGCAATTAGTAGCCTGCAAAAATACAACCAAATTTACAAAAAAAATGAATTTTGGACTTTATTTCAACTTAGGAATAGCACATATAACAGACCCTTTGGGATACGATCATATCCTTTTCATCATTGCTATGTGTACCAATTATCGCATTAGACAATGGAAAACCTTGGCTATTTTAGTAACAGCCTTCACGGTAGGACATTCTATTGCTTTAGCTTTGGCAGTGTTTAATGTGGTTTCAGTAAACGCTCTCCTAATAGAATTTCTCATTCCAATTACTATTTTTACCTCTTGCATTAGAAATATTGTCAATTTACCTTCTGACAAAATGCCACATACTGAGGTTTCAAAAAAGAACTACGAAGTATATTTACTTGTTTTGGCCTTTGGGCTAATTCATGGTTTGGGTTTTTCCAATTTTTTAAAAGAGACCTTAGTTGCCAATGAAAGTCTGTTTGTTCCATTATTAGCCTTCAACTTGGGCTTGGAGTTGGGACAACTCATTATTGTTTCGCTATTCCTCTTTATCAATTTTTTGTTTTTAGAACTGCTGCGCTGTCAAGCTCGCGATTGGGCTCTGTTCATTTCGGGTGCAGTGGCAAGTATTGCTTTTTTGCTCATAGTAGAAAAAGGCGCTGAAT
>Ga0163144_10027957_pt1 | contig 10898 bp, 13 predicted proteins | sample OliLak19BULKMAT1_FD_123175 | JGI IMG/M metagenome (GOLD analysis project Ga0163144, IMG submission 123175) | Freshwater microbial mat bacterial communities from Lake Vanda, McMurdo Dry Valleys, Antarctica - Oligotrophic Lake LV.19.BULKMAT1 | ecosystem: Environmental > Aquatic > Freshwater >... | reverse complement strand
CAAAACCAAAATGAACCTCTTAGCTCGCCGGAGTCACAAGAACCGTTCCGGGATCCTGTACGGAGCTCGCTAAGTTAAGAACATGGAGACCTCTCTCACCAAGCGCGCCACAATTCTGTGGCGCGCTTTCTCTATCGCTGTTACTTGATTAGTCAAGTATCTGGTATACTTTAGATTGGTTGTCTTACTAATGTTTCCTATTTCCTTTATATATTTATGTACTCACGACAAAATTTAATAGAATCCATCAAGCACGAACACAATGTTATTAAGCATTTATTTACCAAGATTCCAGAAGGGAAGTTCGATTACAAGCCGACAGAAAAACAGCGCACAACGCTCGAGCTCTTGCAGTACCTCTCTATGGTAACTCCCGCTACCATCGAAGCTATCCGTACGGCAGACACAAAAGCATTCATACCATTTGTTGAAATCAGTAAGACTGTTACCGCAGAAAACTTCCTTGAGCTTTTTGATAAGCATCTCATACTCGCTCTCGAGTCACTCGATAAGATTTCTGATGAGGATTTGCACACAACGATCAACGTATTCCGCATGGGGGATATGCCAAAAGGAGTGTATTTCGTTGAGACAATACTCAAGTGGCTCTCGGCATACAAGATGCAACTCTTCCTTTTCATCAAAGCATCAGGAAACACCGCGCTAGGGACCAGCAACCTCTGGGGCGGATTCGACACAGAAGTGCTCTAATACTATGGAGATTCTCATCTCATACCTTAAGCGGTACTGGAAGCTCTGCCTTGCTGTGCTTCTGCTCGCGACTGCAAATCAGGTATTCTCACTGCTTGATCCACTTATTTTTCGTTATGTAATCGATGACTATGCAACAAAGTTTGATCAGTACACTCTGATAGAATTTTTTCGAGGTGTTGGCAAGCTCCTCTTGCTTGCAGTAGGTGCCGCGTTTGTATCGCGTATTGCAAAAAATTTTCAGGATTATTACCTCAATACCGTTACCCAGCGCATCGGAGCAGACTTATATGCGGAGGGGGTCAAGCATTCACTCGCACTTCCATACCACGTCTTTGAAGATCAGCGAAGCGGAGAGACACTGTCCGTTCTCCAAAAAGCGCGCGCTGATGTCGAAAAGCTCATCGCATCAGGAATCAATATCACCTTCGTATCTCTTATTGGTTTCATCTTCGTCACGATCTATGCAATCAATGTGTATTGGGGGATTGCACTTGCGTTCGGCCTTACCATTCCGATTATTGGAGGGCTCAGCTATATACTCAGTAAAAAAATAAAAGTAATTCAGCAAAGCATTGTTGAGGAAACAACTGCACTTGCGGGCTCTACCACTGAGTCACTTCGAAATATCGAATTGGTAAAAAGCCTCGGTCTTGCCGACCAGGAAATCGGCAGACTTAATAGTACGACTGAAAAGATTTTGGCTCTTGAACTCAAAAAGCTCCGCTATGTTCGCAGTATCAGCTTTATCCAAGGGACTGCTATCAATCTCTTGCGCACCACCATTTTGCTCTTTATGATGGTCCTTATTTTCCTCAGGGTTATTACCTTCGGTGAATTCTTTTCACTCTTTGTCTATTCATTTTTTGTATTTGGACCACTGCAAGAAATCGGTACGGTCATCAACTCATATCGTGAGACGCAGGTGTCACTCAAAAGACTTCAAGATATTCTCGATACACCAGTAGAGCGTGTGCCAGATAATGCTATCGCTGTTGGCAAGCTCGAACGACTCTCATTCCAGGATGTTTCCTTTCAGTATCAGCATGCAAAAACAAATGCACTCGAGCACGTATCGTTTGATGTCGAGAAGGGACAAACCATTGCATTCGTGGGACCATCGGGCTCTGGGAAAACGAGCCTCATAAAACTTTTGGTAGGACTCTATGAGCCAAGCGCGGGGACTGTGCTTTACAATGATATAAATGGCGCGGATATCGACCGTGCAAGCCTGCGCAGTCAGATTGGATTCGTGACGCAGGACACTCAACTTTTCTCCGGAACAATTCGAGAAAATCTGTTGTTCGTAAATCCGGATGCTACGGACGCAGAGTGTCTTGATGCACTTAATAAAAGTGCATGCCAAGCGTTACTAGCAAGGGCTGATAAGGGGCTCGACACGGTCATCGGGGAAGGGGGCGTAAAAATATCGGGCGGAGAAAAGCAGAGACTTTCGATTGCGCGTGCGCTCCTGCGTAAGCCAACAATGCTCGTCTTTGATGAAGCAACCTCATCGCTCGACTCGCTGACCGAAGAGGAGATTACGAAAACCGTAAAAGATGTGACGAAAGGCAAAGATCATATCGTGGTCCTCGTAGCACACAGGCTTGGCACTATCATGCACGCAGATACTATTTATGTACTCGAAAAGGGAATGATTGCTGAGTCGGGAAATCACGGAGAATTACTTGCACAAAAAGGACTCTACTATGCGATGTGGAGACAGCAGATTGGGGAGAGGGTGTAGGGAAGTTTAAGAGATAAATTTTTAAGTATTTAAGTAAGCACAGAAAAGGGAAGAGTGGTAGAACAAAAAAATTGGGCGGAATGAGTAGAATAAAAAGAATTTGAGAAGAAGAAAAAAGTCAATCAACTTGGCGATCGCAGAGTTAATTGACAAAGCATTGTAAAAACGGCTTGCCATAGGCAAGCCGTTTTTACGTTTGCTTAATCCCACTTGGCGGTTAAACCGCCAAGTGCGTGCTTTTTTGCCTCACCTCCAATTTCCACAACTAAAATTGAAATACCCACACATTACAAAGTTACTATAGAACACTTATAACGAATGGGTGTGGAAGAAAAAAAGGGGGATCTAAGGTATTTTTGGATGCTAAAACACGGGAATACGGCAAAATTACAACAAAAAATATGATTTCTAGGTGATTTTTGTGTAAAAGTGCTTAAAGGTTGAATATTTCTTTGCTATACTGCAAGGAGTTAATTAATACGGTAATTATTTCAGAACGATATGGACACACTATCAAAACAAAACAAAATTCTTATCGGCATCTCACTTATGGTACTCGCTGGCCTTCTCTTTTGGTGGGGCAAAACTACACCCCAAAAAAGTTCGGTAAAAGAAACACCACTTGAAAATATTGAGATAGCGTCAGCAAGTGAAGCCCCAGCTCCATCGAAGTTGAACATCGAAAACCTATCGTACGCTATTCCTGGAAAAACTATTGAACTTAAAAATGGAGAGTCAAAACTGCCGATTGCAAATACGAAAGCATTTCTGTCTACAAAACTGATTGACGGTACTGCATACTCTGATATTGATGCAGATGGTATACCTGACGCTGTGGTACTCCTTCGTAACGATGCAGGGGGTCCAAGTGTGTTTTACTACACCGCAGTAGTACTCTCAAACAACGGAAAACCAACGGTATCGAAAGCGCGACTTATTGGTGACCGTATTCGTATTCAAGAGATCACTATCCTTAAAAATATTGTGATGATTGACATCCGAGTTCCTGGTGAAGACGCCTCATATGTCGGTGTGCCTGATACTGCGCGAGCGCTGGTATTTGAAGTTGCAGGGGGTGAATTGGTGCTAAAATAACATCATGAAAGAAATGTTCAGTTCCTTGCGAGATGTGGTTTTTTCTTTGAATAAAAAAATTTTCATCGCACTCGCTCTCTGCTCGGTGTTTTCTGTGAGCGTATATATTTACTCAGGGCTTGGAAACCAAGGAGTAAGGGTCAACGTTCGATCAATCAGTGAGGATTCAGAACTCTACACCATCCAAGCCGAGTACCCTCAATTTGGTGGCGTTTCAAAAAAGTTTAATGCAAGTATTTCCGCTACTGTCATCGGTGACATATCGGAGTTTAAAAAAACGATTGGGGAATTCGGAAATACCACTCTAAAAGAAAAGCTCGTTTTACGGGACGGGAAATATATCTTCCAAATGACATGGGTTTCTGATCAAATAAATACTGACTGGATTAGTATTGCACTACGAGAATATACCTATACAGGAGGAGCTCATGGTTTAGGGGGAGTGCAAACATTCACCTATGACATGAAAAAGAAATCTGAGGTCACCCTCCCCACGATATTTGGTGACGATACAGGGTACCTAGGGCGCATTTCAGGATTTGTGGCAAGCGATTTGAAAAATCAGATGGGTACGGAGGCGGTGATGGATATGATTCGTGAAGGTACTACTCCAAAAATCCAAAATTTTGAGCAGTTTACGCTCTCAAGAGATGGTATAATCACCTTCTACTTCGCTCCGTACCAAGTGGCACCATTTTCCGCAGGCGAATTCACGGTGCGTATGCCACGTACGTACATGAAAGAATAGCGACAGTAATCTATGAATACAAAAAATACCCAAACCACTATCGACAAAATTTCGCAGGCAGGCTCTGCATGGATTGGGTCTTCGCAGTCTCTATTTGTGCACACGATAGTTTTTCTCGGATTTTTTACTGCGGGAATTCTCGGATACGAGTGGGGGACATTGCTCCTCGTCCTTACCACCATAGTGTCCCTCGAAGCAATCTACCTCTCCATTTTTATCCAAATGTCTGTGAATAAAAACACCAAGAGTCTCGAGGAAGTGGAAGAAGACATCGAGGAGATTCAGGAAGACATCGATGAAATCCAAGAAGACGTAGATGAAATTCAGGAGGATGTGGTTGAGATTGTCAAAGAAGACCAACATGTACTCCTTGAGCTCAAAACCCTCGAAGATATTGAAAACACACTAGGTAAGCTCCAAGAAGACATCAGCCAATTAAAGAAACAAAAAATATTATGATGAACAATTCCACAAAAATTTTTCTCTGCATTGTCTGCGCGGTCCTGCTTTCTGGGGTTGGGGTGAAAGTATTCACACATAAAACAAAAGTAGCATCTACGCCTGTGCTCAATGTCTACACCGACACGACCGCACCTACTTCAAGTGGAGGGAATGTGCCGGCGCAAATAGACGCGAGCAACCCTAAAGAAGCAAAGCCGGGTACACTCTGGGGTGCTTTTGCAAAATATGTTGATGCGGCAAGACGTCATGACCTGACCGCGCTTAGCGCTGTGGCATACCAAATCTCTGATACATGCAAAGACTCTAAAGAGCAGAAAGCGTGCTTTGATAAAATGGATGCAGTGGTCAGCGCTACCTCAGCATTTTCTGAAAGTGAATTCGTTCGCAGTATTGAAGACAGCAAGCAAGGAATACTCGCAACAAATCTAAAAAAAATAAGCTCCGATAAAGATTTTGGATATGTGCGATCAATAATTCTGTTTATCAAAGATGGAGAAGGGAATCCAAAGCTCGTTGCAATCAAGCCCGATGAGACATGGAAAGTAAAGAGAAACCCAGCATCGACCACTGCAGAGCTCGATGCACGTCTTGAGGCAATGGTGAAAGATAGTGATAATGATGGAGTGCCTGACGAAGTAGAGAAGTGTATCTTTGCAGACAACTTTATTGCATTTTCTTGCACTGAAACGAATCCAAATAAAAAAGATAGTGATGGCGATGGATATTTTGATAGTATCGGACAGTTTGTAAAAAAACCATAATATGGGAAAAATCATTATCAGCCCGAATGAAGACGACGTCCAAGAAAATCTGATTTATCTTGCCGGACCGATTTTCGGTGCGCCTGATTGGCAAAGTGATGCAGTGGGACTCCTCGGTATCAATGACTCGGTCAATGTCATCTCACCGCGCCAAGCGCGTGACCTCTCTATTCCGCTTAGCGGCAAGGATGAGCATGCCCAGATTTGCTGGGAGCAAAAATATCTTCACCGCGTCATGCGAGAGGGGCTTGTGCTCTTTTGGTTTCCAAAACCACAAGTTGGATTTTTAGGTGAACACTACGGACGGCAGTCCTTTTTTGAACTTGGAGAAGTAGTCTCTGCATCGCTTCTCAATAAAGCATCGCTCGTTGTGGGGTTTGAAGACGGGTTTTCTCACAAGTCATACATTCATGAGACACTCATGGCAAAAATGCCCGACCTTCTTATCGCCACATCCCTCCCAGAGCTGTGCGACCAAACGCTTCTTAAGATACGATTACCATAACTATGAACTGGTTTATCTACGCATTTCTCTGCGCGCTTTTCCTCTCTGCAAGCTCGGTACTTGAGAAACGGGCACTTCGCCGTGTGCACGCCATGGATTTTGCTGCGTCACTGTCTATTGTCCAGCTTATCTGTTCTGTCCCATTTCTATTTTTCTTTAACTTTTCTGAATTGAGCGGACTGCTACTCCTGTATATTTTCATCAGTGCATTGTTTTCTGCCATCGCTTTTTTTCTCGTTATTAAAGGGACGCGTCACCTAGAGGTCAGTACCGTCTATCCACTCCTTGCACTCAGTCCTGGCTCGACAGCACTCCTTGCATTCCTCGTGCTTGGAGAGACGCTCTCTCGAGTGCAGTCGCTCGGTATTATATTCATGGTTATCGGATCCTATATGCTAACCATCGAGCCAGGTAAAAAAATCCTCGATCCGCTCAAAGTATTTTTACAGTCGCGTTACATTCACTTGGTGCTCCTCTCTCTTATGTTTTATTCAATTGGAGCGATATTTGATCGGACAATACTCTACTCATTTTCAACTGCAATCCCTTTGTATATGTTCTTTCTCTATTTTTTTATGGCGATTTTGTTCATTTCAATTTCTGGAATATTTGGCGTTGGGCTTCGAGGTATTCGCGAAGGCTTCCAAAAGGGGGGAAGCGACCTATTTTTAGTCGCACTGCTTTCTGTCGGGTCTCGGATGTTTGAAATGCAGGCAATACAAGTCGCAAACGTCGGACTTGTCTCAGCGGTAAAGCGGGTCTCATCATTTTTCACTACGGTGATTGGTGGAGAGATATTTCATGAGCACAATTTGAAACGAAAAATCATCGCATCGTTTATTATCGTGGCCGGGACTTTTCTTGTTGTCCTCTAAAAAACTTGACGAGTACACTGCTTCGCAGTACTCTAAAACCTTGTGATGCTATCCGGCTCACATGCAGTTCCTTCCAACTTTTTTTCGGTATGCCAGCATGACATCAGCTGCGCGCATGGAGACGGTTTCCAATCGGGGAACTGTCCGGGCCAAAGCACGAGCAGCAGAAGATCTGGAACTCTTCACCAAAGAAGAGCTTCAGACAAGCGAAACGAGCAGGATTCTGCTCCTCGCATGTCGCTTGACCGGTAGAGCTACCTTAATAAAATGTCATTGGCCAATCGACAATGAGAAGAGGGCGCAGTATGTGGCTGCTGCTCGGATGCTCATTGTGCGCCATCCGAGCATTGGCACCGATGTCGCGGTCGATAGGTTCTTGGCGATCTACAAGATCGTCAATGGCGGCATCCTCCAAGCAAGGGAGATTCTCGAGCCGACAGTCGAACTCTCTAGCTAACTCCGACGCTGAACACAGGGACCCGCATCACATTGATGCGGGTCCCTTCTACTTATATATGATAAAATAGACTTTCTATGAATGAACCAAAAATTTTAAAAACTTTTCCCTCAAAAGATTACGAACTTCTCGATAGCGGAGATGGCTATAAACTCGAACGCTTTGGCTCTGTGGTGGTTTCACGTCCAGATCCGCAGGCGCTTTGGAACAAGACAAACGGACCCCTTTGGCAGAAAGCTGATGCAAAATTTGATAAACAATGGCTCGGGAGGAAAACTATCCCTCCTGTGTGGAAGGTGACTCTCCAAGGTCTCACCTTTGGTCTCCATCTAGCATCGTTTAAGCACGTGGGAATATTCCCCGAGCAAGAACCAAACTGGCAATGGATTGCCGAAAAGATTATCGGAGTAGAAAGGCCAATCTCTGTGCTGAATCTCTTTGGCTACACTGGTGGCGCGACACTGGCCGCATTGTCAGCTGGCGCTGAAGTTTGCCATGTCGACGGGTCAAAAGTCTCCATCAATATTGCAAAGAAAAATGCAGAACTATCCGGCCTATCCGACAAAAAAGTACGATTTATGCTCGATGATGCCCTCGCATTCGCAAGGCGGGAACTCAGGCGGGGAAAAACCTACGATGCCATCATCATGGACCCCCCGGCGTTTGGCCATGGACCGAAAGGAGAGCCGTGGAAGATTGAAAAGAGTCTGCCGGAACTCATCGAAACCTGCCAAAAACTCCTTTCCCCAAACCCACTTTTTTTCATTATTAATGGCTATGCTGCAGGGTATTCGGCTATTAGTTATAACAATTTACTGCAGAGAATGGTCGCGACTCATGGCGGTAGTATTGAAGCGGGCGAGCTTACGCTCGAAGAGGCAAACGGCAGACTTCTCCCTGCAGGTATCTTTGCACGATGGAGTATGTAATAAGTGTGCATGCCCTTCGTCTCCTATGAATAGAGAACATTCCATACATCAAAAAGATTTTTTGAAAGCATACGACGAGCTTTCAGATGCACTTTTTCGCCATTCATTTTTCAGGGTATCAAATAAAGAAGTGGCGCTCGATATGGTACAAGATGCCTTTATGAAAACATGGAATCATATTGTAGGGGGGAAAATAATCGAAAACTACAAAGCATTTCTCTATCATGTTATGAACAACCTCATCATTGATTACTATCGAAAATCAAAGAGTAGTTCACTCGACGTACTTCTTGATGATGGATTTGATCCGGGTGACACCACCGTAAATATCGAACAGTCAGCAGAAGTTTCGCTTCTCATTCGCTCTCTTCACAAACTCGAAACTTCAGATCGTGAGATTGTGGTCATGCGATACGTTGACGGACTTTCAATTGCGGAGATTGCAAATAGCCTGAGTGAGTCTGCTAACATCATCTCCGTGCGACTGCACAGAGCTACTGCAAAACTCAAAGAAATTATACAACCATGAACGACCTAGAACACCACATTGCCGATATCGCACGGAAAGTCGTCATGACTTCTGCAGAAAAAGCTCAGATGCGCTGGGCACTACTTTCTCATATGGAGAAAAGTAAATCCGTCCCTCGAATGTCACCTTTTATGCAGTTCTTTGCATCACACCCCTATCGCCACACTGCCAGCTTTGCCTTCATTTCAGTACTTTTTTTTACTGGAGGACTATCCGCAGTTGCTAACAAAGCGCTTCCGGGCGGAATTCTCTACCCAGTAAAGCTTGGCGTAAATGAAAAAGTGCTTTCATGGTTTGCGGTCTCACCACAGAGCAAAAAACAATTCCAAGTTACCCTTGCAGAGCGCAGGCTCATTGAAGCTGAGATGATTGCACAGGATCCCAGTGTTCCACTTGCTATAAAAGAAAATCATGCAAAAAAAGTCGATGCACAGATCAAGGTGCTCGAAGTTTCAGCAGAAGAGCTACAACCACTGAGCACAGAAACAGAATTTCCTCAGGTAAGCACTGTAGCAGTGACGGCTCCCGCTCTTGATGAAGCAGCCATCACAGAAACTCCAAATGATGGTGTGACTGTAAAAACCATTATGGAGGCAGAGAATCCTACTGCACTAATGGCGAAAGCAGCTTTTAATGGTAATCCGATATCGTCTGGGGCAGTTGAGATAGCAAACCTCACTACACCATCACAGACGCTAATACTTCCTGTAGCCTCTGGGGATATCGCTGCGCTTCGAGTAAAACTGGGCGAACTAAAAAAGGCTTTGAATTCTGAAACAGAGGCGAGAGGGGCGGGCAACGATACGGTTCGTTTTGAAACGAAGCTACTTCGTGCTCAAAAAACCCTACTTACGATAAACGCTACTTCAACGCCAGATGTGGTAAAGCAAAAAGGAGTAAATGATGTGAAGGAGGTATTTTCAGACGTAGAAGTATTTTTAAAAAAAAATACCGAGGAGTCAATAAAGGGGTCTGTACAGCAAGTCAAACCACATGAAGATAAAGAGAAGCAATCAGAAAGACCAAAAGAAGAAAAAATCATATCAATACCAAGTGTTGAGAGCCTAAAAAAGAGCATCAATCAGTAATTTCATCCTACTGAATCGTTACTCTCAAGGAAAATATTGCTACAATAGAAGAATGGATTTTCTCATTGTGCACCGTAGACTATTTATTTTAAATGTAACCTCACTTGCGGTTTTTTTGTGGTTTGCATTTTTGGTAACACGCGGTACTCAGCCAATGTTTGATGTGTGGGTATTCGCCGCACGAAGTGTCTTTTCGAGCGATGCGCTCCTTCGAATTATGGGAGCAATATCTCTGGTGCTTCACCCCTTTGTCCTTCTTGTAGAAACAGTAATTATTTTTTTGGTTTTACTCTTTTTTCATAAAAAGCGGTACGCATTTCTCCTCCTCGGGGCGATGACAGGAGGTTTGCTTTCCTCGGTGCTTCTCAAACTTGCATTTGGTATCGCGAGGCCTCTTGGGGGAGTGCCAGTGATTGGACACAGTTTTCCGAGTGGCCATGCCACAGGAGCAACCATTTTTCTTCTCACTATCTTTTTTCTTATTGAAAAAAAGGTTTCTGACAAGACGCTCCATTTTCTCCTTTGTCTTGTAGTGCTCGGGCTGGTCATTTTGACTGGCGCAAGTCGGTTGTATTTGGGCGTTCACTGGGCATCTGACGTGGTGGCAGGATTTGCATTAGGGATGTTTTGGATTACACTAGCCTTCATTACTCTGTACCTGATCGAATATCACCATGGTGCCAAACATACTAAACGGTAAGGTTGCGCGGGATGCTCGTATCCCCGAGCTCATTTCTCGTATCTTAAAAGTGAAAGACGTTCCAGCTCTCGCAATCATTTCTTTTGGTGAGGATGAACGTCAGTCAGCGTATATTGGTCAGAAAAAAGCTTTTGGTGAGAAAATCGGGGTCACGGTAATTCACAAAAAACTTCCCGCCAAATGCACAGAGGCTGCTGCAGAAGATGTTATAGTACAGCTGAATGCTGACAAGGGCGTACATGGCATTATTATCCAACTTCCAGTGCCGCCACAGTTGTCAGTAGACACGCT
>Ga0163144_10027956_pt1 | contig 10898 bp, 10 predicted proteins | sample OliLak19BULKMAT1_FD_123175 | JGI IMG/M metagenome (GOLD analysis project Ga0163144, IMG submission 123175) | Freshwater microbial mat bacterial communities from Lake Vanda, McMurdo Dry Valleys, Antarctica - Oligotrophic Lake LV.19.BULKMAT1 | ecosystem: Environmental > Aquatic > Freshwater >... | reverse complement strand
GGATCAGGCCGGTGGGGCGCTCTGCGCAGCGTAATAAAGGCGGAGGCCGAAGGCCATGCGACTTTCGCGGAGCAGAGAAGCACGAAGCTGAATCTTTGATCGCAAACCGGTACTCGCGCAGACGCCAGAAACAGGGCTCCGGCAAAAGCCTTTAGGCCGGCCAGCGGTGGACACTGTCAGTGGCGCGGGGAACTGGCTGCGAGCCAACGGTAAGAATCTGCGCTGCGTGCCGACTCAGTGCTAAGGGAATGGTTGCGGCGCGATGGCGTCTGTCCGCGACACAACAGGCTGGTGGGCTGATTTCAAAGAATCGTGGAATGTTCAAAAAAATCATGCTGGTGTTCGGTTTGGCCGCTGGATTCATGGGACAGGTGGTCGTTGCCGCCCCGGCGCCAGTTTGTCGGGCCGAAGCGCGCGCGACCGTTACTCCGGTACTGGAACTCTACACATCCGAGGGTTGCAGTTCCTGCCCACCCGCTGACCGCTGGTTGTCCGCACTGCGAGCGCCAGGCGGCGCGGTTATCCAGGCCTTCCACGTTGGATATTGGGACTACATTGGATGGGTCGACCGATTTGCCAGCCCGACTCATACGGCCCGGCAACGGCAGATCGCCCAATGGAACGGCCAGCGGTCAATTTACACCCCGCAGACAGTGCTCAACGGCAAGGACTGGCGCGGCTGGACGCGTGCGGGTGATAGTTTGCCCGCCAGTGCCGAGATCGCCCGCTTCGGTATCAGCCTGCGCCAGACCGGCGACGATCGTTTCGAGGCAATGGTCACAGCCCTGGATGGCGCACCTGCCTCCTGGAGCGCCTACTGGACCGTCACCGAAAGCGGCCACAGTTCGCGCGTGAGGGCCGGCGAGAACGCCGGCGAGCATCTCCGGCATGACCATGTCGTACGTCAGTACACCGAAGCCGGGACTTTCAGTACCGGAGCGGGCGCCGTACACCGCGTGACACTGCGGGCAATTGCACCGACAGCTGGCCATCCGCGCCACGTCAACCTGGTGCTGTTCGACAACCGCAATGGCCGCACCCTGCAGGCCGTGACAGCCGCCTGTCCAGCCTGAGCCCAGGGTGGCGCGACCACACCGTGTAGGGGGAATTCTTACAAAGCGTTTAGCGAAACGGCGACTACGGTTTGCTGGGGCGAACACTAGAGTAAGGACCAAGGGCGCAGTATTTCACTGCCCCACCGACCTTTCCCCACCTGATCACCATGTTGACCCAACTGAAAACCACCGCCGTTTCGTCGACCTACCTCCCTCCTGCGCTGGCGCTTGGTGAAGCCGCCAACCGGGAGGCTCGACCCAACCGGGAAGAGCGCCTCGCGTTTTCGGTGCGCCTGGTTCGCAACGATGGCGACCTGGCCAAAGCTGTCCACGTGCGCCATGCAGCCTATGCGCGTCACATGCCTGAATTTGCGGAAAAACTGCGCACCGCCGAATTGATTGACTCGGAGCCGGGTGTGGCGGTGTTGCTGGCAGAGTCCAAGCTCGATGGAGCGGCCCTGGGAACGTTGCGTATTCAGAGCAATGCACACATGCCGCTGAAGGTCGAACAATCGGTGACACTGCCGCGCTGGATGCGCGACCGTCCACTGGTGGAAGTGAGCCGGTTGGGAATCGTGGGCGGCTCGATCGGGCGCCTGGTCAAGATGATGCTCATCAAAGCGGCGTTCCAGTACTGCGAGCAGGACGGCATCGACTGGGTTATCGTGGCGGCGCGCGCTCCACTGGACCGCCAGTACGACCAACTGTTGTTCGAAGAACTCTACCCCGAGCAGGGTTTCATACCCATGCGACATGGCAACAACATTCCACACCGCGTGCTGGGCTTCGAGATCGAGACCGGCGAGCAACGCTGGACCGAAGCCAATCATCCGCTGCTTGATTTCTTCACCTCTGTTCACCATCCCGACATTGACGTGCGTCCGGCCCACGAAATGAACTTGGGGGGCTTGTTCCCCGTTCCGGACCTGCTACAGCCGACACGGCCGTTCATCCGTACAACTGTCTGATTGGCGCAACGATGTAGCCTCGTGCCATCCGGTTGGCTGGCAATCTCCAGCAAAACCGTTGACTCAAACGTCACTCAGCGTAGACTCGTCAAGCTTTGGATGTTGTCCGACGATGGCAAGGATGCATGGTTGACCACGCGCTGAAAACGAGACAATCACCGACGTTGCGCCTGCGCGCGGCACTCGAACGGCTGCTCTGGGTGATGTCGATCTATTGTGTCCCGATCGTGATCGGCCTGGTTTCGATTGCGGCCCTGCTGACTTGGGAAGACCAGTATGCCGGCAGCGGCGGCAAAGCACTGCAACTGCAGGTACTGGTTGCCGATAGCGACTCCTTGTCGCCGCAAGACGTCCGCTCGCGTCTGGAAGGGCTTGTATCGGTCCCCTATTTTGAGACGCGTCGCTCCGAAGCTCCGATCTGGTTTACGTTCTCAGCGGCGCGCCCGACCGGGGAAGACCGCATGGTGGAGTTTCCATCGCGCCATGCGACCGCGGTGGCATGCTGGGACCGCAGCAACCTGCAAAAGCTTGGCGAATCATCCCGTTCTGACTCCAAAGGTTCGATGGCGCCATCGAAGGCGGGTTTCACCTTGCACCTGGAACAGCGCAGCGCCTCGGTCCTGTGCCGCGCCGAGTTCGTTGGTCCAGCGCGGCTTAGCGCCGCCAGTTGGTCGGTCGACGATCTGACCAGATCGGTGATTGAGTTCCACCGCAAGTCCGGCCTGCTGGACGGCGGATTGATCGTACTTGCCGTGTTCGTGCTGATGACGGCACTGATCAATCGGCAAATCCTGTATGTCCTGTTTGCCGCCTGGCTCGTGGTGACACTGCGCATGGGCGCCATTACTGCGGGTTGGGATATCCAGTGGCTCGGCCGGCTGGTACCGCCGGACTGGCTCTCCCAAAGCCGCTCGGTGACGGTTGCGATCTATGCGCTGCTGACGATCACGCTGTACCGCAAGCTGTTTGAGGACGATCTGGCCAACACCCGCTTCGACGCCCCGCTGCGGGTGGCCCAATGGCTGTGCCTTCCATTCCTGCTGGTCTCCATATTCCTTTCATACCGGTTCTGGCTGCCGATGATGTGGGCCGTCTCCGGTACTGGATTGGTGTTGATGGCGCTCAGCCTGGGCAACATCCTGCTGCGCACCCACTCCCGGGTCGCCATGTGGTACGGCGCCTCGCTTGGCGTCACGTTTCTGTCCGCCCTCTCCGAGATTCTTGCGGCGGTATCGGGTATCAAGGAATTTGCCGGAGCGGCGAATTTTGTCACCGTCGCCTTGTCCTCGAGCCTGCTGGCGGCATTGGCGATTGCCGAACAGATGCGCCAGGAACACGAACAGCGCCTGCGCATCCAGGCTGAGCTGGAGCACAACTTCACCGCGATGCCAATCGGCCTGTTCTCGCTCAACCTGCAAGGGTGTTTTCTGAGCGCCAACCCGGCGCTGATGGAAATGCTCGGTAACCGTGTCCTGCAACCCGGAACCAACACCTGGCAGCAGTATTTTGACCAGGGCGCCTGGACGCAACTGCACCACTTTGTCTATACCAAGGCGGCAGGTGAGCTTGAACTGCGCAGTGCCCATGCGCACAGCGACAACGAGGCCCACCGCTTCCTGGTCAAGGCGACCCTGGCCAATGACCGCATCGAAGGCTCGCTGCAGGACGTCACGGAAAAGTCAAAAGCCACGGAGGATCTGAATTTTCTGGCTTACAACGATCCTCTGACGAAAGTGCTTAACCGGCGCGGGATCGAAAACGCATTCAACGACGCAGTACAACACGCCGGGAAAGGCAAGCCGTTGGCGCTGGCTTACCTCGACCTGGACCGGTTCAAGCTGATCAACGACCTGTACGGCCACAACGCAGGCGACGAGGTACTGCAGCAGGTGTGCCGACGGGTGATGGACGTGGTGTCCGGGAACATCCGCATCGGGCGCGTCGGTGGGGACGAATTCGTGATCGTATTGCCAGACACCAAGATGGCGCTGGCGACCCTGATCTGCCAGGGCATCGTGCGCAGCGTTGGTGGCGCCCCTTTTCGCGTCGGCGAAAAAGTCTTCCATGTGCGTGGATCGGTCGGATTGATCGAGGTCAGTCCCGGCACCCGCATCAAGGACGCGCTGTCGACCGCCGACCGTGCCTGCCGCGAGGCCAAACAGGGGCACCAGGACGGTCTGGTGGTGTACGACCGGTCTGCCCCGGCATTCAAAGAACATGAAGCGGAATTGCAACTCGTCGAGCTGCTGTCGAGCAGTGCCGCAACGACCGGCCTGTACCTGGACATGCAGCCCATCATGTCGCTGCGTGCGCCGCACGATTCACTGAACTTTGAAGTCCTGCTGCGCATGCGCGATGCCGATGGGAACCTGGTTCCCACAGACCGGCTGATATCGGCTGCGGAGAATTGCGGGCGCATGGGCGTGATCGACCGCTGGGTCCTGTCCACCACCTTGGCGTGGCTCAATACGCATGAACTCCGGTTGCTCAATACCCGATTTGTCTGCATGAACCTCAGTGGCGCTTCGCTCAATGACGAGAAGTTCATGCAGGACGTGTTCGCCATGCTCGCCGCCAACGCCGATATCGCGCGCCACCTGTGCATCGAAATCACCGAAAGTGTCGCGTTGCACGATCTGAACAACACGCGCCAATTCATCGACCGCGTGCGCGGCTTCGGTGCCAAGGTGGCGCTGGACGACTTCGGCGCCGGCTATACCTCGTTCTCCTATCTCAAGGAATTGCCGGCCGATCTGCTCAAGATCGATGGCAGCTTCATCGTCAACATGAACAGCCATCCGGCCAACATTGCCATTGTGGAGGCCATCGTCAACCTGGCTGGCAATCTGGGCATGCAGACCATCGCCGAGTGGGCCGAGGACACCGCAACGGTCCAGACCCTGACCGAAATCGGCGTGGATTATGTGCAGGGCTACGTGGTGGCCCGTCCACAGTCACCGGAAATGCTGTTGACGGCCGAGTCCTCGGCAAGCTTCATCCGTGACGAAAAGTTGCTGAGCTTCACGCGCATTCTGGGCAAGACGGACGACATCCGGGCCCAGGTCGACCTGTTCGACGCGTCGGTCGCGCGCCAGGTCCACTGAGAGGCTGCTCAGGCAGCATCGCGCGGCGCCTGGCGCAACTGCGCGCCGATCTCCGGCCGGTCGGAGCATCGGTCCCGCGCCAGGTCCACTGAGAGGCTGCTCAGGCAGCATCGCGCAGCGCCTGGCGCAACTGCGCGCCGATCTCCGGCCGGTCGGCAAACGGATCGGTCGGATTGCGGGCCTGCACAATGTCCTCGAGCCGGGTCTGCACCGATCGGATCGCTTTCGGGTGGCTGTAGATATAGAAGCGATTGGCCACCACCGCGTCAAAAACCATCTGCGCCACATCGGCTGCCGATACCTTGCCGGAGCCAACGGCCTTGCTGCTCATTGCGCGACCGATCAACTGGCTCTTCGTCTGCGCAGCGTTTGCCTCCTGCAGTTCCGCAGGGCGGTTGCGCTGGCTCTCGGTGATGCCGGTCGGGACGAAAAACGGGCACAACACGCTGGCGCTGATCTGCTCGGTGACCAGTGTCAGATCCTGGTAGAGAGTCTCGGTCATGCTCACAACCGCGTGTTTGCTGACGTTGTAAACACCCATGTTGGGCGGATTGAGCAAGCCTGCCATGCTGGCGGTGTTGACGATGTGCCCGCAATACGCCGGGTCGGCCCGCGCCGCAAGCAGCATCATGGGCGTGAACACGCGCAACCCGTGGGCGACGCCCATCAGGTTGACGCCGAGCACCCACTCCCAGTCCTTCACACTGGTCTCCCAGATCAGACCGCCGGAGCCTACCCCCGCATTGTTGAAGACCAGATGCGGCGCCCCGAAATGTTCCAGCACCGCCGCGCCAAGAGCCTCCATCTCGGCCGCTTTGGACACGTCAACCCGTCGCGCCAGCACCAGGGCGCCAGCAGCGCGCAGTTCGGCGCCGGCACGCTCCAGCGCGTCCTGCTGCACGTCGACCAGCACCAGGCGCATGCCCAGGCGCGCCCCGATCCGTGCACATTCCAGGCCGAAGCCCGAGCCGGCACCGGTCAGCACGGCGATCTTGTTCTTGAAATCAGTGATCATCCTGTTTTCCCAAGTTGAAAGCTACCAGGCACCGCAAGTACGCGGGGCCACTGAAGATTCCGTCACCCGCTTCGTCACCCGGTTGGAACTGCGGCGCAGTGACAAAAACGAGCTTGAAACCCGCACCAATGCCGGGTCTTCACATTTCGCAACTCCCCCAATTGCGGAATTCAGGATCATTGACTGCTCCAGGGTTCAGGGTTGCCACACCATTTCCAGGTGATCAATTCCGTCCTCCCGGTACGGACGGTTCTGGTCGACGAAGCCGTGGCCCCCATAAAAGCCTTTCAGCCGTGCCTGCGCGCCGATCCGGACCGCCTGGGCGCCCCAGCGCTGCCCAACAACAGACTTGGCCTGGTGCACCAGTGCATGGCCGAGTTTGCTGCCGCGCACCGACGCGTGCGTGGTGATGCGGCCGATACTGGCCTCGGGAAAAACCACGCCCGGACCAAAACAGCGTGCATAGGCAACCAGCCGACCATCGGCGCACGCCGTCACATGCACCGCCTGATGATCCAGGCCATCCATGTCCTGGAACAGACAGGCCTGCTCGACCACAAACACGGCACTGCGCAAGTGCAAGATGGCATACACCTCGCGCGGGTGCATTTCATCCAGCAAACAGTCTTTCCAGGCGATGGAAGCGCTTTCCTTCATGTGGCCGTCGCAGCCCGGAGCACATAACCGATGCGCGGGAAATGCACGTGCAGAGTACCGGCACGAGGGTCGGTGCGCCGGATTGTGTAGTGCATGCGCGTCGCTGCCACCAGTTCACCCACGCTGGGCTCCACACCAAAAATGTCACTGGCGATGCTGACCTGGCTGCCCAAGGGCAGGCCGTGGTCGTCCTGGAAGGTGTCGGCCACGGGCTCGCGCAGTGCTTGCGTTGCCGCCACCAGCAGCGCTGCGCCCGCATCCAGGTCGCCGACGCGCGAATCCGGTACCGCTGCGATGCGGTCCATCCAGCGCAGGACCGATGGCGTGGCGTCCAGGATGCTGGCCACCGCTGGAGTGCAGACACGTGTGAACCATAGCGGATGGTAGGCCGCAAAATCGGCCACTGCGGGGCGGTCGCCCAACAGGTAGTGCTGGCCATCGAGCATGTCCGCCAGCCGACGCAGGTACGAGCGGTACGCAGACGCTGCATCCTGGGCGCGTGCGCGGGCCATGCCCTGGCGCATGCTGGCACGGTCATCGGAGAACACCTGTTGGCTGGTTCCGCCCGCCAGCGGAAAGAGTTGTTGAACACCCTGTGGCGTGAAATTGTGACCCATCGCGGCCCAGAACAGGGCGCTGTCGGCCCACTGCGCCAGTATCCGCGCCAGCCCCTTTGCACGCGCCGGGTACAGGCTCGGCGCAGGCTGCAGGTGCTCCAGCACGTCACAAATCAGTGCCGTGTCGCAATAGATGTCGGAACCGATCTGCAGAATGGGAGTCTTGCGGTAGCCGCCGGTCAGGGCGACCACATCGGGCTTGGGCATGACCGGTGGAATCGTCACCGACTGCCAGGCGAGCTGTTTCCAGGCCAGCACCCGGCGTATCTTTTCGGCATACGGCGAGATTGCGTAATGGTGCAATATGGGCTGTGTCACGTTGAGTCCTCCAGGGGCTGTGCGCGGTCAGTCGGTCGCAATTGCCCCAGCCGGCGTGGGTTGCCCGGGCGCTGCCCCCTTTCGCCGGACGTAGCGAAAGGTTCCAGTGGCATGGGCGCACAACTGGCCGTGCGAATCCACAATGCTGGCCTCGGTAAACGCCATGGTCTCGGTGCGGTGCAACAAGCGCCCGCGCGCCGTCAGTTTGCCCTTCGCCGGCCGCATGAACGTGGTCTTCATCTCTACCGTTACGATGCCGACGTCTTTGTATTCCCCGCGCGCCGCACGCGCCATGCTCACATCGAGCAGCGTCATGCAGGCGCCGCCGTGGGTCATGCCCAGGGAGTTGAGGTGTTCGGCGCGCGCCTCGTAGACGATCTCGGCCCCGTGCGCATCCCACTGGCGCAATTCGAAGCCCAGGTGCGTGATGAACGGTACTTGCACGCCCCAGTCCAGGGGCTCGGTCGGCTCAACCACCGGTCACGATCGACACGCCACCGTCGACCGCCAGCCATTGGCCCGTAATGTGTTTGCCTGCGTCGGAAGCGTACAACAAGGTGATGCCCTTGAGATCTTCGTCGTCGCCCAGGCGCAACAGCGGCGCGTGGGCTGCCAGCGTCTCTTCACCCAGGGCCTTGAGTGTGCCGGCGGTCATGCGGCTGGGAAAAAACCCCGGGCAAATCGCGTTCACGGTGATATTGTGTTTGCCCCACTCTGCGGCAAGGGCACGCGTGAAATTGACCACCGCTCCCTTGGAGGTGTTGTAGGCGATCATCTGCATCTCCGGTGGGTTGCCACCGAGGCCGGCAATTGAGGCCAGGTTGATGATGCGGCCGGAACGCTGTGCAATCATGCAGCTCTTCGCAACCTGCTGGCTCAGGATGAAGTAACCCCGGATATTGAGGTTCATCACTTTGTCCCATGCCGACACCGGATGGTCCTCAGCCGGCGCACCCCAGGTCGCACCGGCATTGTTCACCAGGATGTCGATGCGTCCCATGCGCTGCAGGGTCTCTTGCGCGAGGCGACGGATATCCGGTTCATCCGAGCAATCGGCGGCCGTCCAGCGCGCGTCAATGCCGCTGCCCTGCAACTCGGCAACGGCTTGCTCCAGATCGGCAGCTTTGCGCGAACTCAGCATGATGCGGGCTCCGGCCTCGCCCAGCGCATGCGCCATCTGCAAGCCCAGGCCGCGCGAACCACCGGTCACCAGGGCCGTCTTGCCCTGCAGGTCGAACAGTTGGTGTACGGTGCGTGGTGTCATGTGGTCTCCCGGCAATGGAACAAAAAAGGCGTGGGCTGGTCAATGCTCTTCGTGCAGGCGCGAACGCACGTACACCAGCGCCACGCCACAGGCCACGACGAGGGTGCCGATCACGACCAGAGCAAAACCGGAACCCTCTTGCTGCCGGGACATGTAAGCGCCGACCAGCAACGTCAGCAAACCGCCGTAAATCAACACCCAGATCAGGGTTTCCAGGCGCGCCAGACGCCGATTCGTGGTGCCGTTGTATTTTTTGAAGAATGACATCAGAAGGCCTCTTCGGGCAGGTCGGCGCAGGTCATGTCACGGGTCTCGACGACGCGCAACCAGGCTGCAGTTTTGGGAAGTTCGTAATGGAAGAAAAAGCGTGTCGCACCCAGGCATCCCTGCGTGCGGCTGCCAGACATGGCGGGATCGGCAACCAGAGCGCAGTGGCATACATCAAGCCAGATCCACGCCAACACCGCGTGGCCGAACGCCTGCATGTAGGGCACGGCGTTGGCCAGCGCGTGCGCCGGGTCCCCGGTCGCCCACCCGGCTCGGGTGGCCACCAGTACCTGCTCCCAGGCCAGCGCCAGATCCCGGGCATGCGGCGCCAGTGGCGGCAGCCGTTGGGCACGTTGTTGTGTGGCCTGCATGCGCTGGCCAAGCAACTCCAGCGCACGACCGTTTTCCATCAGCACCTTGCGCCCCAGCAAATCGGTTGCCTGAATGCCGTGCGTGCCTTCATGGATCATGTTCAGGCGATTGTCGCGCCAGTACTGCTCTACCGGAAAATCGCGCGTGTAGCCGTACCCGCCATGGACCTGGATCGCCAGCGAGTTCGCCTCCAGGCACCATTCGCTGGGCCAGCTCTTGGCAATCGGCGTCAGCACTTCCAGCAGCAGTCGGGCCTCGTCGGCCGCCAATGCGTCGCCGGTGTGTTGTTCATCCACCAAACGGGCGCAAAACAACTCCAGCGCCAGCGCGCCCTCGCAATACGCCTTCTGGGCCAGCAGCATGCGTTTCACATCGGCGTGTTCGATGATGCGAACCTGCGGTCTCGACGCATCCTTGCCGGCGACACCGACCGCTCTGCCCTGCGGCCGGTTGCGCGCGTACTCGAGCGAGGCGTAGTAACCGGCGAGCCCGAGCATGGTGGCCGCCATGCCGATGCCGATGCGCGCCTCGTTCATCATGTGAAACATGCAGCGCAGGCCTTCGTGTGGCCGCCCCACCAGATAACCAATGGCACCGGTACGACCCGCCACCGGAAACTTGCCCTCACCAAAGTTCAGCAGTGTGTTGGTCGTCCCGCGCCAGCCGAGTTTGTGGTTCAAGCCGGCCAGCGCTACGTCATTACGCTCCCCGGTCAGGCGTCCTGCGGTATCGACCAGTTTCTTCGGCACGATGAACAGCGATAGGCCCTTTGTGCCCGGGATCAGATTACCATCCGGCCCGGGAATTTTCGCCAGCACCAGATGCACGATGTTTTCCGTCAATTCGTGGTCCCCAGACGAAATCCACATCTTGTTGCCGGTGAGGCGGTAACGCGGACCCAATGCGTCGTCGCTGGCGCCCTCCCCGTCCAGGACGGCGCGGGTCGTGATATCCGACAGGCTGGAACCCGCCTGGGGTTCACTCAGGCACATGGTGCCAGCCCAACGCCCGGAGAATTGGTTGGCGGCGAACACCGCCTGCTGCACAGGCGTTCCGTGCACCAGCAACAGATTCGCATTGCCAGTGGTCAGCAAGTTGCTGCTGATGCTGATCGAGGCGAGGCCGAAAAACGCGTTGGCGCTGGCGTTGACGGTGTAGGGCAACTGCATGCCGCCCATCGCGTAGTCCTGCGCCGCCCCCAGCATCCCAGAGGCCACGTACGCCGCATGGGCATCGTGGGTGGCCTGCGGCAGGACAACCT
>Ga0163144_10027953_pt1 | contig 10900 bp, 6 predicted proteins | sample OliLak19BULKMAT1_FD_123175 | JGI IMG/M metagenome (GOLD analysis project Ga0163144, IMG submission 123175) | Freshwater microbial mat bacterial communities from Lake Vanda, McMurdo Dry Valleys, Antarctica - Oligotrophic Lake LV.19.BULKMAT1 | ecosystem: Environmental > Aquatic > Freshwater > Lake... | reverse complement strand
TACAAAGCCTTCGTGCGCGCCGGGGCGCAGCTTGATGACGCGCAGAAGGTTGTTTTGCGCGAGATCAACAGCCGCGAGAGCACGTTAACCACCGATTTTTCCGAGAAGTTGCTGACCGCTACCAACGCCGGCGCGGTTGCGGTAACCGATGCAGCCAAACTCAAAGGCTTGTCTGAGGGCGATATTGCAGCCGCTGCGGAAGCTGCCAAGGCGCGCAAGCTGGATGGCCAATGGCTGCTCACGCTTCAGAACACCACGCGCCAGCCGATCACCGTGCAATTGCAGGACCGCGCCCTGCGCGAGCAGGTCTGGAAAGCTTCTGCCGAGCGCGGTGCAACGGTTGCGAACGACACCCGGCCACTGGTGCTGGAGCTGGCCAAGCTGCGCGCTGAAAAGGCCAAGCTGCTGGGCTATCCGACCTGGGCTGCGTATGTGCTGGACGACCAGATGGCGCAGAGCACCGAAGCGGCGTACAAGATTCTTGAGGACTTGGTGCCGAAGGTGATCACCAACGCCAAAGCCGAGCAGGCCGATATCGCCAAGTTGATGGCTGCGGATGGCATCAAGGGCGATGTGCAGCCTTGGGATTGGGAGTACTACGCCGAGAAAGTCCGCGCGCAGCGCTATGCGCTGGATGATTCCGCCGTGCGCCCTTATTTCGAGTTGGAGCGCGTATTCAACGATGGTTTGCTGTACACCATGAATCAGTTTTACGGCATCACTTTGAAGCCCCGCACGGATCTTCCGGTCTACCATTCGGACGTCAAAGCGTACGAAGTGTTTGATGCCGACGGGACCTCGCTGGGTCTGTTCTATGCCGACTACTACGCACGCGAATCCAAGCGCGGTGGCGCCTGGATGAGTAACTTTGTGGGCCAGAGCAGCCTGCTGAATCAGAAGCCGGTGATCGTCAATGTGCTCAACATCAGCAAGCCGCCGCAAGGTCAGCCCACCCTGCTGAGTTTTGATGAAGTCAGCACCCTGTTCCATGAGTTCGGCCACGCCCTGCACGGCATGTTTGCGAACACCAAATATCCCAGCTTGTCCGGCACGGCTGTAGCGCGCGACTTTGTTGAGTTCCCGTCCCAGTTCGAAGAAGACTGGGCGATGAATCCCAAGGTGCTGGCGAACTACGCCAAGCACTACCAGAGCGGCGAACCGATTCCTGCCCAGCTGATGGACAAAATTATCGCTGCGCGTCACTTCAACCAGGGCTACGATTCATTGGAGTACTTGGCCGCTGCCTTGCTGGATCTGGATTGGCACAATCTGTCGCCGGAGCAAATTCCGACCGATGTGCTGGCCTTTGAGGGCGCGTCGTTAAAGCGCCACGATGTCGACATGGCGGCGATTCCGCCGCGCTATCGCAGCACCTACTTCGCGCATGCATTCCCCGGCGGCTACTCGGCCGGCTACTACGCGTACTTGTGGTCCGAGGTGCTGGCCGCAGACGCCTTTTCCGTGGTGGGAGAGCGCGGTGGCCTCAAGCGTGAGAACGGCGATGCATTCCGCAAGGAAATCCTCTCGGTAGGCAACACGCGTGAGCCGATGGATTCCTACCGCGCGTTTCGCGGTGGCGAGCCGCAGGTTGAGGCGCTGCTGCGTCGTCGCGGCCTGAACTGATCTGGCCCGAACTGATCTGGCCTGAACTGATCTGACCAGTCAAGAAGTAAGGATCTGACCAGTAAGGCCACCTTGCGTGGCTGAGCTGTTCTGACGTGCGGTACGGACAGGCCTACCCAAGCCAGCAATTGAAGGGCGGCTCTACCACTGGCGATCTCTGTGCACTATTGCGCATGTGATTTTGCGCCAGAGAAACGCGCCGGCTTGGCAGCAAACGCGTGAACACCTTCCGGGCCGACTCTGGATCATTCCACACTTCCCAGCGACACTAGCTGCTCTCAAATGACCAGCAGCTGCGTCGGGTTCGGCGCGGACGGAGCCTCTATGCAATACATTTACACCATGAATGGCGTCAGCAAGACCGTGCCGCCGAAACGCGAAATCATCAAAGACATTTCGCTCTCGTTCTTTCCCGGCGCCAAGATTGGCTTGCTGGGGCTCAATGGCTCGGGTAAATCGACCGTGCTGAGAATCATGGCGGGCGTCGACAAGGACTTTCAGGGCGAGGCGCGTCCGCAGCCTGGGACCAAGGTGGGTTATCTGGCGCAGGAACCGCAGCTTGATCCGGAAAAAACGGTGCGCGAAGCGGTGGAAGAAGGCCTGGGCGACATTACTGACGCGCAGACCCAGCTGGATCGCGTGTATGCGGCCTACGCCGAACCGGATGCTGATTTTGACGCGCTGGCCGTCGATCAGGCGCGCCTTGAGGCCATCATCAATGCCGGTGACGGGCACAATGTTGAGCACACGCTGGAAATCGCCGCGGATGCCCTGCGTTTGCCGCCCTGGGACGTGCAGGTCAAGACGCTTTCCGGCGGTGAGAAGCGCCGGGTCGCGCTGTGCCGGCTGCTGCTCAGCAAGCCCGACATGCTGTTGCTTGATGAGCCCACCAACCACTTGGATGCCGACTCAGTAGCCTGGTTGGAGCATTTCCTTGAGAAGTACCCGGGCACCGTGGTTGCCGTAACCCATGATCGCTACTTCCTTGAGAACGCTTGCGAATGGATTCTTGAGCTTGATCGCGGTCGCGGGATTCCCTGGAAGGGCAATTACACCCAGTGGCTGCAGCAGAAAGAGCAGCGCCTGAAGCAGGAAGAATCTTCGGAAAAGGCGCGCCAGAAAACCATCGCCTCCGAGCTAGAATGGGTGCGCCAGAATGCCAAGGGCCAGCACTCCAAAAGCAAGGCGCGTTTGAGCCGCTTTGAAGAGCTCAACTCCACCGAGTTCCAGCGCCGCAATGAAACCGCCGAGCTGTACATCCCGCCCGGTGAGCGGCTGGGCGATCAGGTCATCGAGTTTCACAACGTGTCGAAGGCCTTTGGCGATCGCGTGTTGATCGACAACCTGAGCTTCATGACGCCGCCGGGGGCCATTGTTGGCATTTGTGGCGGCAACGGTGCCGGCAAGACCACCTTGTTTCGCATGATCACGGGCCAGCAAAAGGCTGATTCAGGCGAAATCCGAATCGGTCACACCGTCAAAATGGCCTATGTCGATCAGTCGCGTGACCTGCTTGACGGCACCAAAACCGTGTGGCAAGAAATTTCCGGCGGCGCAGACATCCTGACCATCGGCAAGATTGAGGTGCAGTCGCGGGCCTACATCGGACGCTTTAACTTCAAGGGTTCGGACCAGCAGAAGCTGGTTGGCAATCTGTCCGGCGGTGAGCGCGGTCGCCTGCACTTGGCCAAAACCCTGATCGCTGGCGGCAACGTGCTGCTGCTTGATGAGCCCTCCAACGATCTCGACGTGGAAACCCTGCGCGCGCTTGAAGAGGCGCTGCTGGCATTTCCCGGCTGTGCCTTCGTGATCAGCCATGATCGCTGGTTTCTGGACCGCGTTTGCACCCACATCCTGGCCTTCGAAGACGACTCACAGGTGCGCTTCCACCATGGCAACTGGAGCAACTACGAAGCCGACCGCAAACAGCGCCTGGGTGTGGAAGCCGACCAGCCGCATCGCGTGCGCTACAAGCCGCTCAGCCGCTAGCTGTCAAGGCGTCCAAGCCACCCCGGCGCGTAAAACACGTCGCGAGGACCAAGTGCCTGTCGTCTCGACCGCAGGGAGCGATCTCAAACCGCCCAGAATGAGATTTCTCCCTGCGCTTGAAATGTCGCCTTGAGCAGGGCAGCGAGGTGGCAATCCATGGCTGCGACAGCGCGATGATTTGCGCGCGTGCGGCAGCGTGCGGCCTGCATCACGCATCACCTCGGCGCGCTTAAAAGCCAGCCTACTTGGCGGTCGCGGGTTGACTCACGCTGCCTTCGTATTCGGCCAACAGGTAAGTGACAACCGACCAAGCGGCAACGTTTTGCTTCAGCGCTTCCGGGTCAATCTTGTCCAGCGTGTCGTTTTCCGTGTGGTGATAGTCGAAGTAATGGGTGCCATCCTGGGCTAGGCCAAATGTGGGTACGCCGAGTTCGCGCAAGGGGCCGACGTCGGGGCCACCGTTCGCCTCATTGTTGCCGCGTGCGACGCCCAGCGGCGCAAGCACCTGCATGATCTGGTCGACCAGGGCAAAGCTTTCGGGATTGAAGCGAGTATCGAACTTGTAAACCCGCCCGGCGCCGAAGTCGCTTTCCGAAGCCGCCGTGTGACGTGCCAAGGTGTTGTCGATGCGCCGCGCTTCGGCATAGGCCTTGCCACCGTAAATGCCTTGCTCCTCATTCGCCCAGGCGATAAAGCGGATCGTGCGGCGCGGTGCACTGGGCATTTTGCCGATCAATGCGGCGGCGGCAGCGGTAATCGCGATGCCCGCGCCGTCATCAAGCGCCCCGGTGCCCAGATCCCAGGAATCCAGATGGCCACCGACCACGATGATCTCCTCGGGGCGTTCTCGCCCGGTGATTTCGGCGATGACATTGGCGCCGAGATACTGCCGTTTGTTGGTGCGCGCACCAAGTTGGATCTTCATGCGCACCGCGCCGCGCTTGAGCATGGACGCGAGCAGATCGGCATCCACATTGCCAAGCGCGGCGGCCGGAATTCGGGTGGGCATTTGCGCGTAGCGCATAACCCCGGTATGTGGCGAACGCGAGCTCATATCGGTGCCTGCAGAGCGCAACAAAAAGGCCGCAGCGCCTTTGCTGGCGGCAATCGAAGCGCCTGTGACGCGAATCAACGAAGCCGCACCATAGCCGGAGCCGTCACGTGCCCGGGACATGCTGTAGTCGACAAACACGATCTTGCCTTTGGCCGTGCCTTCCGGTGCGTCTTGCAGCGATTTAAGGTCCGTGAAGCGAATAATTTCCGCCTGCAAGGGGCGTGCTCCAGTTCCCATGCTGCCACCGAGCGCGGCACAGCGGATCTGGGCCGGAAACGGACTACTGACTTCACAGCTTTCCTGACCGCGCTCCCAGACCGGGAAGCTCACGGGCTCCTGATAGATCTTGTCGAAGCCCAGCGACTGCAGCCGCTCAACCAACCATGTGCGTGCGCGCTCGTCGTTCGGCCCGCCTGCGATACGCGGACCGATTTCGGTGGTTAGCCCTTCAATCAGGCTGTAAGCCGACTCGTCCTTGAGCGCCTGATCACGCAGCTGCGTGACCGTTTTCATGGTGGCCTCGCTGACCCCTGCGGCATGGGCCTGCACAACCAAACAGCCTACAGCCGCCACGATCCATGCTCGCATCGATTTATCTCTTCAAGTGAAAGCGGCAAGTTTAACTTGGCAATCGGCATGGGCGATCAGCGCAACCGCTGTCATTTTGACCGAAGGGAGAAAGCTCCTGCCCGGCGGATTGAGATCTCTTCGTTCGGTCGAGATGACAGGCAGTTTGGAGACCAGGCAGTTTGGAGACAGGCAGTTTTGAGACAGGCAGTTTTGAGACAGGCAGCAACGATCTTGGCCCTGAATTTCCCGCTCCGAGATGGATTGTTGGCATGACAGCTCGCGTGAAATTCGCTCAGCTTGGCGGAGATCTGAAGCTGTGTATTCTGCGACTGCGCCTGGCGGCTGCGCGCAGAATGGCCGTTTGTGGGAGTGGCGATGGGCTCCGGTTTGATGCGGGCGATGGGTTCCGGTTTGATGCTCGGGGATGGTCCTTTGGCATGTTGTGGCTGTGGCGGTCAACCAAGACGCTGCTGCAGCAGTTGATTCAGCTGCTGCGGATTGCCCTGGCCTTTGCTGGCTTTCATCGCTTGTCCAACCAGGAACATCAGCAGTTTGTCGTTGCCGGCTTGGTATCCACGCACCTGTTCCGGAAACTGGGCAATCACAGCGTCGATGATCGCGCTGAGTGCGCTCGTGTCGTTGATCTGCTGCAATCCAAGTCCCGCAATCGCGGCTTCAACATGGGCGTAGTCGCCGGCCCAGAGCGCCTCGAACGCGGTGCGCGCCTGCTTGTTGGACAGGCTGCCATCTGCGATGCGTGCCAGCAGTGCCACCAACGATGCGGCCGGTAAACGGCAGGTGCTCCAGTCCAGCTCCTGCGCATTCAGCGCGGCCTTGAGCTCACCCTGCATCCAGTTTGCGATCGGTTTGGCCTGCTCCGGCGCCAGCTTCAAAGCGGACTCGAAGTAATCCGAGGCGGCTTTGTCGCCGGCCAGCATTGCGGCATCCTGTTGGCTCAGGCCGAGTTGGCTCTCATAGCGCTGCCGGCGCGGCTCGGGTAACTCCGGAAGACTGGCGCGAATGCGCTCCAGATCGGCGTCGGTCACCACAATCGGGGGCAGATCCGGATCCGGGAAGTAGCGGTAGTCGTCGGAGTTTTCCTTGCTTCGCATGCTGCGGGTTTCGTCGCGCGCAGCGTCGTAAAGGCGTGTCTCCTGAATCACCGTGCCGCCACCTTCCAGCAGGCGAATCTGGCGCTCGATCTCGTAGTCGATTGCTTTTTCGACAAAGCGGAACGAATTGACGTTCTTGATCTCGGCACGCGTGCCAAGCGGGGTTCCGGGCTTGTGCACCGAGACGTTGGCATCACAGCGAAATGAGCCTTCCTGCATATTCCCGTCGCAGATGCCGAGAAAGCGCACCAGCGTGTGCAGGGTGCGCAAGTACGCGACCGCTTCGGTGCTGCTGCGCAAGGCCGGTGCGGTGACCACTTCAATCAGCGGCACGCCGGCGCGGTTCAAATCGAGCGCGGTTGAGCCATGGAATGCATCGTGCAGACTTTTCCCCGCGTCTTCCTCCAAATGCGCGCGCACGATGGGTACCGAGAGTTCCGTTGCATCCTCCATGCGCACCCGCAAGCTGCCGGCGCCAACGATGGGCTGCTCGAACTGACTGATCTGGTAGCCCTTGGGAAGATCGGGATAGAAGTAGTTTTTGCGCGCAAATTGCGACACGCGGGCGATCTGGGCGTTGATCGCCAATCCGAATGCCAGCGCCATCTCGATTGCGCGCCGATTCGGCACCGGCAGTACGCCTGGAAATGCCAAATCGACGACGTTGGCCTGGCTATTGGCCTCCGCACCATAGGCGGTGGCCGAACGGCTGAACAGCTTGCTTGCCGTGCTCAGCTGCACGTGTACTTCCAGCCCAATCACGGGCTGCCATGGCGCGTTTGCTGAAACTGGGCTCAGGCTCATGGACGCACTCCTGTTGACGCCGCTGCGGTTGGCGGGCGGCGCGCGTGCCAATCGGTGAGCTGTTGATACTGATGCGCCACCTGCAGCAGGCGCGCTTCCGCAAAGCGCTGTCCGATCAATTGCAGGCCAACGGGCATGGCATCCAAAAGACCGCAGGGCAGGCTCAGGGCTGGCAGTCCGGCCAAGTTGACCGCAACCGTGTTGATGTCCGCCGCATACATGGCGACTGGGTCCGAAAGCTTTTCGCCCAGCTTGAAGGCAATCGTCGGCGCGGTGGGGCCCGCCAGCACGTCAACGGACGAAAGCATGCGCTGCATGGCGTCGCTGATTTGCCGACGAACTTTTAGCGCGCGCAGGTAATAGGCGTCAAAGTAGCCGGCGGAGAGCGCGAAGGTTCCGAGCATGATCCTGCGTTTGACCTCAGCCCCGAAGCCTTCGGTGCGGCTGCGTCGATACAGGTCGTTGAGTGATTTGGGATCCGCGCAACGATGGCCATAGCGCACGCCATCGAAGCGGCTGAGATTGCTTGAGGCTTCAGCCGTGGCGATCACGTAGTAGCTCGGGATCGCCAGCACCGCTTCGGGGAAAGCCAGCGGCACCAGTTTGGCGCCCATGGCTTCCAGCTGACGCAATGCAGCCATGGTCAGCTCGGCCACTTGGGGATCGATCCCGGCGCCGAAAAAGGCGTCGGGAATGCCGATGCGCAGCCCGTGCACACTGCTGCTCAGTGCCGCGCAGTAATCCGGAACGGGTTGCTCCGCGCTGGTGGCGTCGGCAGGATCGTGCCCGGCCACTACCTGCAAAACCTCCGCGATGTCGGCCGCGCGCCGCGCCAGAACGCCCGGACAGTCAAGGCTGCTGGCATAGGCGACCAAGCCAAAGCGCGAGACCCGACCGTAGCTTGGCTTGAGTCCGCTAACGCCGCAAAAAGCAGCCGGCTGGCGAATCGAGCCACCGGTATCGCTGCCGGTGGCAAATGGCACGACGCCCGCGGCTACCAGGGCGGCTGAACCACCGCTGGAACCGCCCGGTACACGGGTCAAATCCCAGGGATTGCGTGCGGGTCCGAACGCGCTGTGCTCGTTCGACGAGCCCATCGCAAATTCGTCCATATTGGCTTTGCCAAGGCAGAGCGCGCCCGACTCACGCAGGCGCGCGCTAACCGTGGCGTCGAACGGAGCCACGAAGTTGCGCAGCATATTGGAGCCGCAGGTGGTGGCTTCGCCCGCGTGCAGAAAATTGTCTTTGTGCACAAACGGTATGCCAGCCAGTACTCCGGAGCGGCTCAAATCTGGCGCGGCGCAGGTGTGCAGCAGGGCATTCAACTCAGCACTTGCGGCAGCGCGCTCGCGCGCTTCCAGATAAAGCGATTCGGCGTGCGTTTGGCCGCTGGCAAGGGCCGCTCGCAAGTCGCGGAGAGGCAGGTCGAGCGCGCTCATTCCAGCACCCTCGGCACCAGGTAATAGCCCTGACTGGTTTGCGGCGCGAGCTGCTGCAGTGTCTGTGGATCTTGCGCGGGTTCCGCGACATCCAGGCGCAAGCTTGCCTGCGGATCGCCCGGGTGGGTCAGAGGCAGCACGCAGGTGACATCGGCGGACGCCAATTGGTCCACCAAGGACAGGATCTGATTCATTTCCGCAGCCAAGGATGCCAGTTCGCTCTCTTGGAACTGCAGGCGCGCAAGTTCGGCCACACGGCGTACCGTGTCCAGATCAACAGACATGAGCTCTTACTCGGTTTGCAAAGCGAAGTAGCATAACGACGGAGTGCCCGAGTATGGCAACGCGATCTGCGCAGAATCCACCGCTAATCTCCGATCTCGCAGAATGCGCATTCATTGCGTAGGGACAGGCCCCCGTGCCTGCCCAATCGGCTCGTGCGGTTGCCCGGGTGTTTCGATGCCGCGAGCATATTCGGGCGGCCACGGGGGGCCGCCCGTACGGTCGGGGTGTGTGGTGTTTCAACGCGACCGTTTGCAGCCTCCGGGTCGCGGCGCGGCCGAAGGAGCGTCACGCCAATCGTTATTAACGTGGTGGCCTGAGCAATAGCCCCCTGAGCAATAGCCCTGCCTGAGCAATAGCCAGAGTCGAAAATTTTCCCCAAAGCGGTCACCGGTTTCACGCTACAGTGGCCTTCCGTTCGCCACTCAGGACTTCAGTCATGCGTCTATTGATCCTCACAGCGGCGTGCCTGCTGTTCAGCCACGCCGTACATGCCGAACCCATGCAGGCCGGGCTTTGGGAAGTCACCAGCAAGATGAAAAGCGACGACGGCGAGATGGAAAAGGCGATGGCGCAAGCCCAGGCCGCGATGAAAAACATGCCGCCCGAGCAGCGCAAGATGATGCAAGAAATGATGGCCAAGCAGGGCGTCAACATGTCCATGGGCGCCGATGGCAGCACCACGGTCAAGCTCTGCATCAGCGAGGAGATGGCGCGCCGCAATCAGCTGCCCGCGCAACAAACCGGTGACTGCAAAACCGAAATGGCGCCGCGCGCAGGCAACACGCAGAGCATGTCATATGCATGCAGCAAGCCGGTGTCGAGCGGCACGGGCGTCTACACCTGGAACGGGGGCAGCGCCTATACGTTCAAGATGGACATCGTGAACGGGTCCGGCAGCCAGACGCAGAAGATTCAGATCACCGGAAACGGCAAGTGGCTGGCCGACGATTGCGGCGGCATCAAGCCAATTTCAACCGGGCAGAACTGACTTGCATGGCCCCTAGCCACCCGCAAGTATCCGTTTGCGCGGCCATCAGGCGGCGGTCTTTCCCGCCGTGGCGTCCGGCATACAAACAGTTGTTCTGCGCGTAGCCGAAGGCGTGCACACGGTCATGCTGCGCGTTTGGTGGTGGATTCTGCGACTGCGCCTGGCGGCTCCGCGCAGAATGACGATTGGGGGCTTTGTGGTTTCGACCGACTGAGTTGTTTCGATTGGGCTTGTTGTTTCCCTATTGGCGTGACGCTCCTTCGGCCGCGCCGCGACCGGAGGCTGCATACGGTCGCGTTGAAACACCACACACCCCGACCGTAGAGGCCGGCCCCCCGTGGCCGCTCGGATATGCCCGCGGCATCGAAATACCCGGGCAACCGCACGAGCCGATTGGGCAGGCACGGGGGCCTGCCCCTACGCAATGAATGTGCATTCTGCGAGATCGGAGGTTAGCGGTGGATTCTGCGACTGCGCCTGGCGGCTCCGCGCAGAATGACGCTTGGGGGCATTGTCATTTCGACCCGCATTGTCATTTCGACCCGCGTTGTCATTTCGACCCGCATTGTCATTTTGAGCGGCCGAGATGTCAGGCGCTTTGCCGTGGCGTCAGATTGCGCCGCGCCGCTTCATGTCCTGATAGTGGTTGATCAGCGCCACTGCCAGGTTCTGTGGCTCGACATCAAGACAAGGAATTTTGCTCGCCTGGAGCAGTGCAAAGCCGCGCTTGCGCTGTTCCAGATATTGCGCCGTGGCGGCTTGGGTGAGCGCTGCATCAAGGGTGTCGGTAGGGGCGCGCAGGGCGGCGTCCAGGATCTGCTCGCGCAGGCTTGCAACCACCACCAAGTGCCGCTGACGCAGCAATTGCACGCCAGCGAACAGGCCGCTGTCGTCTTCGTCGCGTAAATTCGAGACCAAAACGACCAAGCTGCGTTTGCGCTGCTGACGCAGCAACTGCACAGCGGCCTGATAGTAGTCCGGTGCATGCAGGGAAGACTGCAAGTCAAAGACGCGCGCCAACAGGTGCTGGATCTGC
>Ga0163144_10027951_pt1 | contig 10901 bp, 1 predicted proteins | sample OliLak19BULKMAT1_FD_123175 | JGI IMG/M metagenome (GOLD analysis project Ga0163144, IMG submission 123175) | Freshwater microbial mat bacterial communities from Lake Vanda, McMurdo Dry Valleys, Antarctica - Oligotrophic Lake LV.19.BULKMAT1 | ecosystem: Environmental > Aquatic > Freshwater > Lake... | reverse complement strand
TTTCACCAAAAGAATAGATGCTTTCACACGCAAATTTGAAAGTTATGAGTGTCAAACTACCATACGAATAGCTCCATGTTCGATCAAACACTCCAACAAGATTGACATCTTCATTGGCAAGATTGCTCACACGATGCGCATGTTTCGTCATGAATAGATACACTTGTTACCACATGCCCATGGGATTATGCAACATTGTGACAGAACACGGCGTGGGAACTCATTGTTTCCGTTCCACTTTGTGTTCCGCATTGGATCCTGTGTCTTTTCCTTTGAGGCGCACATCAGCTCTTGGTCTAGAACTCGGGACACAAATCTGATTCGTAGACTGAATCACGGATGAAATCGCACCATTGTCAGGAGTCATGTTGAGGCATGGTAGTCAGGAAGTAATGAGAATGGTAGCTCAATCCAACCCTCATTGCAGACATTTTGTTTCCCACTTTTCCATCTCATGGACTTCTCATGTGTGCTAAGATCCTATTGTTCCAACCAACCACGATGCAACACAACCTCTCTGAGTGAGCAGCTTGGCAGCAGCATCAAGCACTTGAGTTTTGTTGTGGTTGTTGCTCAACAATGGCAACACTTGCCTCTGAACCATGACAGTCAACTGAATGGACTGTGCTTTGATTGGTGTCAATGATTCCTCAGGTGGCTTCAGACCCCTTGACAAGCACCAGGGTCTACATGGTTGGAGACACAACACATGATTTTGGGGTAAGTGGCACACAGCAATGAGATTCTAGCCTCAGCTCATTTTGATCATGTTCTTGACATCACAGCATGACTTTGAGGTCTGGCTTGATTTAATGGTTGACAGGTGCTGATGCCAGCTTGTTTTGGATTGTTGACCTTTGATTTGCAAACAGTGTGTGCAACTGTCTTGTTGTGATTAAATCCTAGGAAGGAAGTTTGTCATCCAACAAATTCCAATGTTTCATTTCCATTCTCATAGTTTGCTGTTGATGAAAAGGCACTTCTTTCATAGCCAATTGTTTACTAACCACACAAATGAGACTGCCAGTCAGGTGATGACATCATTGTTTTGATCAACCAAGGGACAAAATCGAGGACGGTGCATGCAGACATTGTCAACTTTTTTGGTAAGTTCAGAAAAGGTCGCAGATTGGATCTAGATTAATTTGTTGTTGTAGCATTCTGTTTGACACACATAACACAGTTTTTTACAGATTGCAGGTGACTCATCAGCTGATGCAGCATGTTGTGCTTTTGTGTCGATCATCAAAAGATCTTTGAGGGAGACTTGCACAACATGTCTTGCATGTGATTTCATTGTCACTTTTTTGCAAATGTGGGTTGTTCAGACACTTTGAAAATGTAAATGGGTGATAGTTTCCATCTCTCTCTTGGTTGACAAGGCTTCCTTGTGCGTGTCTGGAAAATCACGTGACATCATTGGAATGTTGTTGCGTTTTTCTACTCAATGATGTTGAACTTGCTACAGTGTTCCTAACAGCAGTTCAGCAACACTGTTAAATTGTCAAGTTTGTGACTCTAACCCTAACCAACACCCAACCAAAATTGAGCAATCAGCTTCATCTTCAGTCATTGCTGTTGTCCAGTCAGCAGGTTGAGCTTTTCCTGGTCACTCTTGTTGAGCTTGCATGCAGTTGCATTTGTTTTGCAACCCACATTTTAGCTCACTGTGTGCTATTTGACTTACTGTTAGGCACTTGCTTTGAAGCTCAACCAGTGCTTTCATCAATTTTTGTAGTTCCTACTAGCTAGCTAGTCTAGCTAGCTAGCACTCACTGTTCCCATTGTCACAAAAAGCAACAGCACCAGTCCTGCTTTCCTATCTGGAGACAATGCGCGCACCATGCAGTGCGCGCCGTGGCGTCCACACTTACGGCGGTGCTAAGAATAAATAGCAAGAAAATCCTAAATGCAAATTCAAATGGGATCGCTCACCTATGTAACCATAACTCTTAGAGAATGGCTCGGCGAAGGTTGCCCTATCCCCTTGCGCGCACTAATCCCGCAAATCTGTCAAATTAGTTGCTCCCACCATGCTTTGGAATGTGATCTGCTTGCACTGACTGGCCCAATTTGGTAGTACGCGTACATGGCATGCATTGTCGTCGCCTTAGAGCAGCTCCAACACATTCCGTTTTGCAGCCCTATCTCTGAGAGGACCAGGATACATAACAGCCAGCCAGATTGTTGCAGATATCCTTCATCCCCAATAGATTGAAGACTTCAATCATGTCGTACACTCGACGACGCAGTGGAGATAAACCTCACCATGGCAACAAGAGCCACCGCTATCAGCGGGAGAAAAAATCAGAAGCAAGTGGTAGCAGCGATGGTGGGAAAACAACCCGTTTGGGCCATGTGTCTCGTATCCCTGGGACTGCAGAAGAAACAAGTCATGTCAAAGAACTGATGGAGTATCTTAGCATACAACTGCAAGAAGGTGCTGCACAAATGCCCATCGACGAGGGCACGCAACTATTGAATGTCGTACAGGAGTTCTTGAAGCAAGATGAACTGGATCGTAACGACCCGCTCTTGAGCAAGATTGCCTACTACTTTGATGAAATCCAGACTGTAGATCTGGACAAGGTGGCTCGCCTACTCAAGAGTCACAAGGAAACTGGTGAGCTTTTAAAGGGTAAGGATGTTATCCTGTTGCTGGGCGGACCGAGTAGCGGGAAGACAACCACGCTCCATTCGTTAGCTGGGACGGCCTTTCAGGAAGTGGACGTGGACGGATTTTGCCACCTGCAACCAACACACTTTCTGGATCCCGCAGTGTCGGGATACGAAACGTCTAGTAGTCGATGTGTGGTCACAAACAAGCTCCAAACGGCTACTGTGAATATGTATGACCATGACTTTATTGTGTGCGACACACCCGGGTTTGGGTTATATGATTGCATTGAGGAGGAGATTGCGCATTCGCACGGAATGGTGGAAGCTATCTGTCATGCCCGGACGGTTCGGCCTGTCTTCGTCTTGAGCCAAGAGTGCTTGGGGAACCGACTAAGTGGTTTTCCAGAAATATTCAACATGATGACTAGTTATTTCGATATCCCTCCCGCCCGCGCCAGTAGGAAAGCACGACACAGAGCAACCGCTAGTGCGGCGCAAGGTGATCTTCCGTCTACAGTCGAAGGAGTGTCGTCGGATGACGAAGATGACGAGCCCACTCCGTTTCAATACGTATTTACCCGCTTTGAGGAACGCCACCGTACCCGTCTCTGCAAAATGTTCAAATATTTGCATGAAACGGCAGATGGTTACGATGAAGAAACACACGATATCTATACCCGAGTTGTGGACGACATTGTTGACAAGACAACACCAGAAGCCACCATTGTGTCTCCCAACACTGACATTCCTCGTTATCTCTTGCGAAAGCTACTAGAGTATGAAAATCTTGTTTGTGAACCACGGGACTGGATGAAGCCCTATTCACCAGAGCCCACCAAGGCGTTGTTGCACGCACAGCTCAAGTTAAACCTATATGGCATTTTGATGTTTTTGGCCAACCAGCAATACCAAGCCGCGGTCGACCGGGTGGCTCATTTCCAGGAATTGTCCGAAGTATTGCCCGACGCGGCTTCGTACTATGACTTGGCTCTCAGAGCTTGTGACCGTTACGCCATAATGTTGTGGGAATCCTTTCACGAGCGCATGGAAGAAAGGGACTTTGGAAGCGGTTTGGTGCATGTAACACAGTCCATTCAGTTGGCTGCAGCCCTTCCAGATATAGAAGACGAGCTGAAGCTCAGCCATCAAGTGTTTTGGGAACGATTCACGGAACTCTCGGTCAAAGCAAAGGTACCCGTATCACTCCAGTCCGTCCGCCAATTGCGAGAAATGTGCAAGTATCAGACAGAAATGCAAGGTGAAGTAAAGAGAGGGTTACGTGTTATCAAAAACTCCATTCTAAAGGATTTCAGCAAGGAAGACGACATTGCGAAAGCTTGTCTGCTGCTGATACAGCTCATTCAGCTTGGCCATGGATTTAAGGATGCTTCACTGGCATCTACTGATTTATTGGATCGCTTGGAGGTTCGAATTCAAGATCGCATGAAGGAAAAGGAATTTCGCAGGGCGACAGCAGACCTCAGTGCGATGGGGCCCTTGGCGCAAGCGTTTCCTGAGAAGACCAAGTATGCCTTGTATGCTGTGAAAATGTACAAGCAGGCCCTAGATCGTTCCATCGACAAAAAAGTCTATGATGTTGCTGGCGACTTGCTGCTGGATTTGACTCAGCTGCAAGTCTATTATCCAATTTCGGAGAAATATATGACCAAAGGGCTAGATCAGCTTTGGAAAGTCTTCTCGTATGCAATTAAGCAGCGGGAGTACTGCACGGCTGTTTGTATTGTCAAACACATGAGCAAAGTTGCCCATGTTTCATTAACGGCATATGAACGATCACGTCTAGGCATTGAAGTTATTCGTGATCGTCTGTTCAAGTCCATCAAGAACAAGGACTATAGTATGGCCCAGACCTTGATGCAGCAATTGAATAAATTGGAAAAGATGCTTCCCAAGTCTATGAAGCCGAAAGAAAATCCTGAGTCAGCAGTGAAGATGAAACAGCAGGTTCACAAAGACTCGTCTCCTTCTAAGAGGCGCCATCGTGAGGAGAGAGACCTACGAAATGCTGGTACTGAACGTAATGCATATGACGAAAGAAGAGACGAGCCCGCCCATGACTTTGGTTCGATTGTGAAGAGATCGTTTGATGAAGATCTCTCGGAACTGACCATGTCCGATGACTTGCGAGCCCTACACGAGGAAGCACATGTTCCTCGGGAAATCACACCAAAGTCCAAGCTACCACCCGTGACTAGACAGGGTCGTAATTCTTTGGAAAAATACACCAAATCTACCTCGCGACGAAATCCATTTGATTATCCGCCTACGACTCGTTCCCGGTCAAGGGAGAAATATTACGAATCAACGTCAGCACCACCAACCAAGCACAAGAGCCGCTATGCAGACGAACCCGCCCATCATCATAACGAAGAACGCTATGAAGAATCTCGTCCACACCATCGAGGTCATCATGAGAGTTCGCACAAGAAGCGCCATGAATCACCACCTTCTCACCCTGGCGGTAGATATTCGTCTGCCCCTAAGCACCAGCGAGAGTACCATGAAGATGATGACGAGGGTGAACAATACTACGATGAAAAGTTCTACGAGGAACAACTTCTTAGGGGAGGCCGCAGTAGCCGTCCCAGAGATCGGGAACGAGAAACGCGAGTTTCCATGGCTAGGATGAAAACCGGTAGTCAAAGTCATCGAAGTCGTGGCGATTCGTATCACCATCACCCTGCTAGTCATCATCATCACAGAACGAGTAAAACTGGTAGGGGACGCGAAGACTTCAGCACCGTGATGGAGGAGAGCCGTCTACACAGTCGCCACAGTGACGACGATGGATCTGCAGGAAGCCGCACCAAGCAGCTGGTGCGTCAGGTGAACAGTATGCTAGACTCTGTCATTACTGAGGACTTTTCCTTGAATACTTGGGATGTCTGATAACTTAAGGTCTTGCTAGATACAGAAATGTAATGATATTATGTTTTTCAAATCTTCCATTGTTTACCTGCTTGTTGCCTACTTTATTTTGAGGGTACTATTATACTAGCTAGAAATACAGTACTATCCTGCTAACTAGCTATCGGGTAGCCACTACTCGTACTAGTAGCTAACTTCTAGCAGCTCTTCTGGCTAGTCTACCAGCACTAATACTAGACTAGTGATGAAATCAAAAAACATTCGCATTAGGAAAAGTGAAAAAGTTGTGACCGTCGCTTGGACGGCAGGCGTGTGGAAGGATTATCAGTTTGCAGGCGCGCGCTCTTTTGTAGTCCACATTTTAGCGAGTTTCCGGCCCTTTTATCGCTTTTCCTACTTCCTCCCTATTGATTCGTCCAGTAACAACAACAACAACTCCTACCTTTTCAGCGCTAGCTAAATAGTAGGCAACAGCAGTAGATACTTTGCTTGCTTGTGGCACTGCTTCTATCTCGTGATACCACCTACTGCACTTGAATGCAGTGTCCATGTAGGTAGGAACAGAGAGTTCGTTAGTCTATCAACAACAAAAACAACAACCAACTAGTGGTCGTCTATCTTGGCTTCCTTCTTCCACAGGAGAAGCAACCTATTTACTGTAGATAGCATTCAACAAGAATGATAGGAAGGTCTCGTCGAGACAAGTATCGGCAGCCGAGCCATGACGAAAGCAACATGTCGGCGCTGCACCAACCTCGCTTGATGCCTTCAACGAGTACTGCGACAGCTGAGTTTCTTCTTCGGCCGTATAACCGTCGCTCACAGTCCCAGGACAGTCACGAGAATAGCCCCCCCTATCAGCAGTACCCACAGCAGTACCAGCAGCAACAACAACTAGCCTTTACTCCCCAGCCCAACCACTATTATCACGAGCAGCAGCAACAACAACAACCTCATCAACAACATCAAGAGCAGCAGCAGGTGGTCATACAGAACCAACAGCAACAACTGGCTCTGGATCAATATAAACAAAATCCACTGAAATGGACAGAACAAGAAACAGACAAGATGCTGCAGCAACTGGAATTCATGACGGAAAAAGTATGCGAAGACAAATCACGCTTCAACAAGAACGATGTCTCCCAACTCTTACGAGCCTTGCAAACCGCCATTCGCCAAGACAATTTGCAGCGCGATGATCCACTCTTGAAGCAAGTCTCGGCACTGTTACGAGAATTGGAACTTGTGGATTTGGACAAACTGTCTTCGCTCTTGCATGCCACGCAACAAGTCGAATCGGAATTGGTGGGGAGGGACTTGCTATTGCTCAGTGGTCCCAGTGGCTCGGGGAAAACGACAACCCTTCATTTCTTGGCGGGGACCGAATTTGAAGAAGTAGAAGTCGAAGGCTTTTTTCATTTACAGCCGACCCATTATGCCGATTCCAGAGTATCACAGTATGATACGTCCTGTTGTCGCTATGGGGTGACAAAATCGTTGCAGACAGCCAAAGTCAAAGTGGATGGGAAAACCTTTTATATTTGCGATACGCCAGGCTTTGATACGTTGGAAAGTATTGAAGAGGATATCGCCCACGGCATTGGAACAATACGCGCCATTCAAAAGGCAAGGACTGTACGACCGATTTTGGTGCTGTGCAAAGACAATCTGGGACATCGATTTGTCAATTTGGATAAAATGTGGTCCATGGTGACACGGCAATTTGTCTTGGGACCCGAAACGGGACTTCGGCCCTTCAACTATATCTTTACCAAATTTGAACCCAAACATCGGACCCGTCTCAACCAACAATTTGCTCATTTCAAAGATGATCTGGCCTCCTCGGCATCGTCGTCCCGCAATACTTCCAGGAATCGCAATAACAGCAACAGTAAAGATATTACTAACCGAGGGAAGAATGGAAAACGACGGAGTAGCAATGACAAGCCCTACTATGGACAATCCCATTATCGCAGTCAACAACAGTCCCGTTCCTCCATTGGAACCTCCTTTAGCGTCGAGGAAGAAGAAGTCTTCAAAAGTTTTATCGATGATATTGTCGAGAAAACCACACCCGAGGCCAACTTGGTGTTGCCCATGCGCGAAAAGCCACAATCGCTGCTTCGGCAATTGGTGCGGAATTCGTATCCCGTATCGGATCCCATGAACTTTTTTGCGCCACTGGCCACCGAATCGAGTCTCTCCAAGCTCCAAATACAATTGGAAATGACCTTGCATGAACTTAGTATGGCGTTGGCACAACAAGAATATGATCTGGCTATTGAACTATTACAGAAACTCAAAACCATTGCGCAGTTGTTGCCAGAGGCTGAAGCTTATTCCAAATTGGGAGTACAAGCCGTTATGCAACATGCCAGCTTATTGTTCAAAAGCATGAGCGAGCTTTTGACAACTGTAAGCGCGGCGACAACAGCAGCAGCAACTGATAACACCATGACAACTACTGCAAATCAGCTCGCCACCATGGCCGCCACTTATAATGCCTCCTCAGGAACAGCTTCTCTACCGAAACCTAACGACCCCCAAAACATTGATTATGCATCCGCATTATCAAGAATACGAGACTTGGAACAACTATCCCAGGTCGTCCCCGAAGTTAGGGAATGCACCGAGCTTGGAGAAGAGCTCTTATGGCGGTCCATAGCCGAAGCCATGGAATCGCACAATTTTGCCCGCACATGCACACAGTTGACCCGCATCAGCAGTTTGCTGAGAAACTTTCCAAAGGCTCGGGCTGGTATTCAACGGGGATTGGAGGTGAAAGACGAACGAATTCTCAAGGCGCTCAAGGCCGAGGATTGTGCCGAAGCCACTGAGCTCTTGTTGCAAGTGGCTACATTAGCACAAGCCTATCCCGAAGCTGCCAAGTCTTTAAATATGGGATTTAAAGCCCTTGAGGAAGAAGTTCTCCGCACCATTGAGGAGAAGAAACTGGTTGCAGCTCGCGATCAGATGCAAATGTTGGCCAAACTAGTTCCCACAGTACCACAGGCCGCTGAATTCGCTCGGCATGGACTGCGTCTGCTGCTCAATACTATTGAGAAATCGATCGACGAGAGCGAGTATTCTATGACCGTCAACTTGGTCAAAGGCTTGTTGGAGTTGACAGACATCTTCCCCGACTCAAACGAGTGCGTCAATCGAGGGATACAGATCATTTGGAAGATCTTTGGACTTGTTTTGGAAGAGAAGCATTATATTCGGGCTATTGGAATTGTACAAACCATCAGTGCGTTGGTCAGAATATCTCCCAAGGCCTTTGAATATACAAGGATGGGGATTGAAATATTGGGAGATCGCTTGTTGCGGACGATCCAAGATAAAAACTACAGTGTCGCCATGAAAATGCTCCTACACTTGACGAAACTGGAAGGCGACTTTCCAGAAACGCTCAAATCTGAGTGTGTCGCTCACGCGCTCAACATGATCAAAGAAACCGCTGAGAAAGCTATCCAGCAAAAGAATTACGAAGTCATTATAGAGCTCTTTCGTGACTTGATGCAGATGGACATTGACGTGCCAGACGCTGGAAAGTGTGCCCGAGCTATGTTGACCATGATTCACGAGGAATTTGAGAGAGCCATGAAAAAGCAAAATTTCGGTTTAGCCATTGAACTTCTACAGCAGTTTACCTATCTGGAAGAAGAGCTCAAAGAAGTTAAAGAGTTTACACAGAATGGTCAAAAGATCTTCGAGGAGGTCATCAAAGATAAATTCGAAACGTTGGAGCTACTTCATGCTATCCATCTCATCGACATGCTATTGAGTCACGAAAGCTCATTATTTTGCGCCGGTGAATGTGCACGACATGGGCTCAAGGTGATTCGAGATGAAATGGAGAAACGAATCGACCAACATGATTACGTCTCAGCAGCTGAAATGTGGCACGAGCTTTATCAGCTTTCCTTGAAGCAACCGAAAGCAAAGAAAACTGTCCAAGCGGGCTTTCTGTTGCTTCGAGAAGTTTTGGCAGCATCATTGACAGAACAAAACTACAAAACTGCCACGTATATCATGCAACATATGGGAAGAGTTGAGCACGATCTCCCTGAAGCTGACAAATGCGCCAAACAATCGTTGACTGCCATCAAGAACGCACTGCTATCCGCTATTGACCAAGAGGACTATACTGTAGCCCTGGAAGTCCTGCAGGTACTTGTTGATAATTCCAAAGAGTTTCCCGATGCCTTCAAATGCGCTCAGTTTGGTATGAAGCAGCTTCAAAGAGCAGTTGAAACCAAAATCATGGACAAGAAAGAGTATCGAAAAGCACTTGAAATGATGGAAAAAGCTATTCGGTTGTCGAAAGATATGCCCGATGCCTTAAAATGCGCACAAGTAGGGCTAAAGATTATTCTCAAGGCCACTGAGAATGCTATTGATCAAGGTGACTATGGTGTAGCAGTTGAATTGATGCATGAAGTCGATAAAATGACCGCGCTGCTACCGGAAGCTTTCTTGTGTTCCGAGATTGCTCTCCAAGCTGGTGTGCGACACTTATCATGGCTTCGTCGAGCTGTTGTGAGTGTTATTGACCAACTTGGCCCACACGTGCCGGAAGATAAATTTGGAAACATTATTCGTCACCTGAAGAGCTTGCTACAAAGTATCATGAGGGCCGAACCACTGCGATATCTCTGCGTCAAACTTCTCAAAGAAGCTATGGACAAAGCAAAACTTGATCCCGCCGACGAATTTTGTGTAAATCAACTAAGCCGACTGACAGAGCTCGTTGTTTCCGAACTGCTCAACATTGAGATTGACAAGAGTAACCCCGCCAGTCTAATTAAAATGCGATCATCGCTACTGTCAACAATGGTGAGGCTGAAAATTATGAATGAGCAACTCTATCAATGCCCAGGAGGGGACTTGGTGTCGGCTGCGTACGAAGAGGCCTTCAAAGATCTTCATGTTCTTCTGGATAGTGTGCTCCAAACCGCCGAGCACCGGACTACGCTACCTGAGAACTTGGAAATATTTGAGCTCCAATCATCATTTGTATGTCATGTACTAAATGGCTTTTTGATTAGTGACCTTGATATTGCAGACACTGAGATGGTCGTAATTGAGAGTCTTGAACATCGTCGACAGCGGTTGCTACAACAAGTTGACGAACAAGTTCTTGCAGCAAAAGAGGAGCTCGACAACTTTGCGCCTCTCAATTTCAAAAGTGGTAAAGAAGAGCCTTCGTTCTCATACATTCAGAGACTGGATATGGCTACGATCAGTGCACCAAGGAAGACACTACTAGCTCTGGGAAAAGCGCCAACACTGTGTGAGCTACTTCCGTCAAAGCCCGCTCCGACCGACTATTTAGTTTTTGTGAAAAAATTCGATAATTCCTTGGCAGATCTTATGGACAGGATAATTTT
>Ga0163144_10027949_pt1 | contig 10901 bp, 6 predicted proteins | sample OliLak19BULKMAT1_FD_123175 | JGI IMG/M metagenome (GOLD analysis project Ga0163144, IMG submission 123175) | Freshwater microbial mat bacterial communities from Lake Vanda, McMurdo Dry Valleys, Antarctica - Oligotrophic Lake LV.19.BULKMAT1 | ecosystem: Environmental > Aquatic > Freshwater > Lake... | reverse complement strand
TCGATGGGCGTGGCGCACATCCTGATTTGCGACCAGCCGCGCAGCTACAACGTGCCGGTGGTCTTCAGCCTCCCCAACAGCGGTTGCGGCGGCGTGGGCGGCGGTGGCGGCGGTGGCGGCGGTGGCGGTGGTGGCGGCGGCGGCGGCGGTGGTGGTCCCGGTGGCGGCGGTCCTGGCTGCAGCTGGTGCGGCATCCCACCGATCAACATCCCCCTGCCGAACATCGATCAGCCCCTGGGCTGCGACCCGTGCAAGGTTGACTGTGCCTTGGGTCTGCTGGGCTGTGTCTTCCCGCCCTTGGCCTGCGGGCTGGGCATTGGCGGCGGGTGCTTGAGCACCAACGGCACCGCGTTTACCTGTGCGCTGGCGGTCGCTGGCTGCTTGGGCATCCCCACAAGCCTGTCTTCACTGGCTGGGCCCCCGGGCTGCGCGTTCTGCGCGTGCCGGTGTCTTATTGGCGGCGGCGGGACGCTCGGTGACCTCTTCTGCGGTCCGCTGACCGACGACCCGTACGTGGCTTACGCGCAGCTTCCGCTGGTCTCCAGCGTCCCGAGCTTTGCGGCGGTCATCAACACCTCCAACCGCGCCCGTGCGCAGCTGAACTTTGTCGTGCGGTCGTTTGGTGACCCGGCCTGGGGCGACGCACGGGGCCCGGCCTTCGTGGCGCTGCTGACGGCGATGCAGGCCGCGGCCGACCCCGCGAGCCCCGGTGGCGAGCGGATCACCGCCAGTGAGCGCACGGCGCTGCTGGACCTGAATGTGCCCGAGGGGCTGACGCTGGCGATCATCGGCCAGTGGTGCGACCGGCAGAACCGGACGCGCGACTACGCCGACATCGGCATCACGCGGACGGATCAGGTCCCCGCTGGCCAGAGCGTTGACTTCTTCGCCCGTGACGTGCTTGACCCGGCGCGGACGGCTGCGCAGCAGGCGCTGCTGGCCGACCAGGCCGAGGGCTTTACCACCCTGGGCGGCTCGTACCGCGACGCGATCGGGATCTTTGAGGCAGAGCGCCTGAGCCAGGGCAGCGGCGTGTGCGCGAAGGTGCGCATCCAGATCGATCAGGAACTGGCGCTGACGCGCGCGAGCTTCCGCGCGACGCTGGCGATCACCAACAACGACACCTCCGGCGTGCTCGGCGGCATCGGCGTCATGCTCAATATCACCGACGAGAACGGTGCGCCCGCGGGCGACCGGTTCGTCGTCCTGCCCCCGACGCTTACGAACCTGCCCGGCGGCGTGACCGGCAGCGGCACCGTTGCCCCGGCCTCAACAGGCAGCAGCCGCTGGGAGATCGTCCCGGCCAACAGCGCTGCGCCGACGGGCCCGAGGCAGTACTTCATCGGCGGCAGCTTCACGTACCGCCCGCCCAATAGCAGCGAGCTGATCACCGTCCCGCTGTTCCCGGCACCGATCACGGTGCTGCCGAACCCAAGCCTGACGCTCAAGTACTTCCTTGAAAAGGTGGTCTACAGCAACGACCCGTTCACGCCCGAGGTTGAGCCCACGGTGCCGTTCAGCCTGGGCCTGCTGATCCGCAACAGCGGCGGCGGGTCGGCGCGGAACCTCTCGATTACCAGCAGCCAGCCACGGATTATCGAGAACGAGCGTGGGCTGCTCATCGACTTCCGGATCATCGGGACGCTGCTGAACAACATGGGCCTGAGCCCATCGCTGACAGTTGACTTTGGCGACCTTGGCGCAGGGCAGACGGCGGTCGCGCAGTTCCTGCTGACCAGCACGCTGCAGGGTCAGTTTACTGACTACAGCGCGAGCTTTGAGAACCTCAACGGGCTGGGCGCGCCGGGCGTCTCGCTTATCGACTCTGTGACCATCGGCGAGATGAACCATGTCGTGAAGGCCGACCGGACGACGCCGGCGGACGACAACATCGCTGACTTCCTTGTCAACGAGGTGGCCGACGAGTTCAACCTGCCCGACCGCGTGCACCTGTCAAGCGGGCTGGTCGAGAATGTCGCCGCGATCACCACGCCTGTGACGGTAGCGGACCAGGCCCTCAAGCGGGTCAGCCTCACGCTGCCCAGCGTACAAACCGGGTTCTTCTACGCACAGTTCACAAACCCCTTCGCGGGCCAGAACCTGCGGCTCAAGCGCGTGACGCGTCAGGACGGAAAGGCTGTTCAGCTTGGGTTCAACGCGTGGGCGACCTCGCGGATCATCCGGCGCACGGGCCAGGCCCCACGGCCAGAGAACCTCGTGCGGCTGTTCGACTTTGCGGGCCCCGGCTCGTACGTGATGGAGTTTGAGCCGATCCCCACCGGGGAAGAGCTCAGCCCGTGGTCGATTGTGGCGCAGCACGGCCCGGCCGGCGCGCAGGCCATTGGGATCAACATCGGTCGCACGAGCAGTGACGGGCGCGAGGTCGCGGCCCGCCAGTACCACGTGCGATTTGGCCAGCCTGTTGACCCCGTAACGTTTACCCCCGCCAGCGTGCAGCTTCGCGGGCTGGACCTTGCGGGCCAGGAGCTGAACCTTTCGGGCGTGACCATCGGCACGCAGTTGCGTGAGAACAACACGCTGGGAGTGGTGACGCTGAGCCAGCCGCTGGCGTCGCCGGCGCGGTACTGCCTGACGCTGAGCAACGTGCGGACGTTCGAGAACACGCTCTCTGGTGAGAACGGACGCGTGAGCTTCACGCTGCTGCCGGGCGACGCGACGGGCGATCGGCGCGTGAACAACACCGACGTGGGTGCGCTGCTGGCGAGCGAGGGCCGCACGCTGGGCACCTCGGCGGACCGCAATGACGTACGCGGCGACATCAACTGTGACGGGGTGATCAACCCCGCGGATACGGCGCGAGTGCGGGCGCTGCGCGGAACGGACGCGCGGATCATCGCCGACCCGTGCCCGGCAACGATCGTTGGTACTGACGATGAGACCGGCGGCGGCGGACCTGGCCCGGTGGTTGGGCCAAACAGCCCGCGGGCGACGGACAGCTTCCCGACGCGTGAGTTGTCGGCAGCTGATCGGCTGAAGATCAGTACGACTGAGAGCGAGCGGGCGTACGCCTATGACGGGCAGATCGTGTCGCTGGCGGTTATGACCGATCGTCTGGCAGTCGCGCTGCCCGTGAGCGTGGCGGCTGATGAGGCGGCGGTGGTCCGTATGGCGACGCAGGCCGGGCTTACGGCGACGACGGCAACGAGCGTCGGCGTGAGCACCGAGGGCAACCAGTGGTGGATCGTTCGGACGCAGGCGATGGCCTCGCGTCAGGGCGTGCACGAAGCGGTTGCGCTGGCCTCGACGACGCTAACGCAGGTTGGCGGCGTGGTCAGCCCGGTGTACCGCGACGGCAAGCGGGCAATCGGCGGGCAGGGCCTCGCGGGCCTGAAGTTCCCCACGGGTCGCGCGGTGGCGATGGTCGATGCGGCCGATCGCGCAACGGTTGAGGTGATCGCCACAGGCACTGGCCTGCGGGTTGCGAGCGGTGCCGAGGCGGGCACGATTCAGGCGGCGCTTCCGAATGGCGCGGTGCTGTTGAGCAGCGTTAGTGGCAGCGGCGTGGCAACGCTCCGCAACGCCAACGGCCTGCTGAGTGACCCGCGGGTGAGTGTGGCTGAGCCTGAGTTTGTCATGATCGGTGATCGCGGCCAAGTCGGCGGGGCGTCGGGCGAGCTGCTGGCGCGAGCCGCGGGCGCTGGCGTGCCGCGAGGCGCGACGGTGACAGTTGCGCTGCTTGACGTCGGCGTGGCGCCGGTAGCGGGCGTGAGCCTGCTGGCTGGTGCTGACGCAACGGGCCAGTTGGCCCTGCGCGAGCCGGCGACGCATGGTGCGGCGATGGCCTCACTGGCCGCGCTCGACGGGCGCGAGTCATTGGGCACTGCGGGCGGTGAAGGCTCGCCCGTGCGGGTGCTGCCGGTGCGTGTGGCGACGGGCAGTGACGCGGCGTGGACGTGGGCGAGCTCGACGCTTTGGCTGGCGCGTGGCGTGAGCGACGCGGCGCGGCTGGGCGCGCGGGTCAGCCTTACGACCATTGCCAGCGAGCACCGCTCAGGTGTTGTGGCGGCGGCCTTTGCTCAGGCGCGGCGCGGCGGGATGGTCCATGTCGCGATGGTCGGCGACGGCGGCGAGGGTGTGAGCGGGACGATGTTCCCAGGCTCAGCGCCGAGCGTCGTGGGCGTTGGCAGCGCCAAGGACGCGAGCACGCCGAGCGGGTTCAACAGCGCGGGCGATCGCACAGCGGTGCTGGCGGTTGGCGAGCGGGTGGCAAGTGGTGATGCCGCGGGTCGCGCGGGCTATGGGCCTGATGATCGTGCGGTGCTGACCGGCTCGGCAGTGGCGGCGGCGCGGGCCGCGGGCGTGGTGGCACGCCTGGTGGCGCAGCGGCCGACGGACAGCCCGGCGCAAATTGAACGCTCGCTGCGGCTATCGGCAGTGGCGGTTCAGGCCCAGGCCGGCGCGGTGGTGCCGGTGCCTGAGGCCGGTCGCCCGGCCGGCGACGGCTGGACGGTTCAGGGCGGGTTCGGTGTGGTGAGCTTGGCGAGTGTGGGTCGCGCGGCCGAGCTTGCGGGCGACGTCAATGGCGACGGGCGGACCGACGCGATCGACATGGCGGATCTGCTGCGGCAGATCGCGCTGGGTGCGGACGTGACTGACCGCGCCGACCTGAACGCCGACGGCCGGTTGGACGCGGCGGACGTGGACGCTTGGATGGCGCTGCGGCGGTAAGAGCGGATGTGATGATGATGGTCACAACAAGCCCCGGCTTCGGCCGGGGTTTTTCGTTGGTAACCGGGTGGCCCAAATGGGGCCTTTGGTGATTGGATCGCCGGTGGGGCGCGCGGGTGATGCGTTGCACGGGGCGGGCGATCTCGGTAGGCTGATAGATCATCTATGTACAACGCAAACAAGAGTGGGCCGGGTCAGGACATGTTGGCGGTTGATGCGTCGATGAGCGTGACGCTGCTGGGGCATCCGCCCGGGTTGTTCCTGCTGTTCCTCGTGGAGATGTGGGAGCGGTTTAGTTACTACGGCATGCGGGCGCTGCTGATTCTGTACTTGACGAGCCCGCTGACGGGGATGCGCAAGCCGCCGGCTGGCGCGACGGCGGGCTTCAACCCAGGCGCGGGGTGGAGCGACGGCGATGCGGCGTCGCTGTATGGCTGGTACACGGGGCTGGCGTATTTGACGCCGGTGGTGGGCGGGATCATCGCGGACAAGCTGATCGGGACGCACCGGTCGATGCTGGTGGGGGGCCTGCTGATCATGGCGGGGCACGTGGCGCTGGCGCTCTCTGGGCTGGGCGCGCTGAACGGGACGGACGCGGGGATGAGCGTGTTTATTGGCGGGCTGGTGATGATCGTGCTGGGCACGGGGCACTTCAAGCCGAGCGTGAGCGTGATGGTCGGGCAGCTTTACCCGGCGGGTGATCCGCGGCGCGACGGTGCGTTCAGTATTTTTTACATGGGGATCAACCTCGGGGCGTTTCTATGCGCGTTTGTGTGCGGGACCCTCGGCGAGCAGGCGGGTTGGCACTGGGGCTTCGGGTCGGCGGCGGTGGGCATGGGTCTTGGGCTAGGGCTGTACGTGCTGGCGCGGCCGAGGTATTTGGCGGGGATCGGGCTGCCGCCGGTGGGGAAGCCAGCGTCGATCTCGCTGGGCTTCTTTGCGTTCAGCGCGTGCCTGGCCGCGGTGCTGGGGGTGCTGTTTCACTTTGGAGTTTTCGGGCAGTTGCAGGTGGCGATATCTGACTTTGTGAAAGCCCGTCCGGGGACTGCGCTGGCGATGGGTGTCTCGCTGTTTGCGCTGGCGGTGATGTCGGCGGTGTGGTTCACGCTCTCTATGCCCAAGGTTGATCGCGGCCCGGTGGCGACGATCTTCATCTTCATGTCGTTCAACGTGTTTTTCTGGATGGCCTTTGAGCAGGCCGGGAGCAGCATGACGCTGTTCACGGACCGGTACACGGACACGCAGATCGGGACGTGGGTGATGCCGACGAGCTGGTTCCAGTCGGTCAACCCGGCGTTTATCATCTTGTTTGCGCCGTTGGCGGCGGGGCTGTGGACGATGCTGGGTCGCCGGGGCGCGAACCCGAGCCAGCCGGTGAAGATTGCGATGGGTCTGTTCCTGCTGAGCCTGGGGTTTGGGCTGCTGGTGATGGGCGCGCGGACTATCGGCGTGACGGGCCAGGGCGAGGGCGAGAAGGTGCTGGTGAAGGCGGCGGTGTGGTACTTGCTGGGCGCTTATTTGTTGCACACGCTGGGTGAGCTGTGCCTTTCGCCCACGGGGCTGAGCTATGTGACCAAGGCCGCACCCGTGAAGTTTGTGAGCCTGCTGATGGGCATCTGGTTCGTGAGCAGCTTTGTGGCGAACCTTGGCGGCGGGCTGATTGCGGCACAGACGGAGCGGATCGAGAAGGGTGAGATCGCGCTGCCGTGGTCGCTGGGGGCTGGGACGGGGAGCATCCAGGCGGACTTTTTCTTCTTGTTCGTGGTGGTGCCGGGGGCGGCGGGCGTGGTGATCTTGGTGCTAAGCCCGTTTCTGAAGCGGCTGCAGCGCAGCAGCACGGATTGAGTGGGGCGGCGTGATGGGCGGGCCCCTGCGCGGCGGCGGGGTTTGGGCAAAGCTGGCAGGTGCGGGCGGCGGGCGGGCGGTGGAATCTATCGGTTGGGTCTGCGATGATCGGCTGTGGCTGAGGGCGTGAACAACCCGGGGCGTGTGCTACTGATCAGGCCGAGTGCGCTGGGCGATGTGTGCCGTAGCGTGCCGGTGCTGGTTGGGCTGCGTCGGATGTACCCGTCGGCGCGGATTGACTGGCTGGTGCAGGACAGCTTTGCAGAGGCCGTCAGCGAGCACCCGGCGCTCCGGAGCGCGAGTGGCGGCGGGGTGATCCCGTTTGCGCGGAAGCGGCTGGGGCAGTTGCACGTGCCGACGGTGTGGGGCGAGCTTGTGTCGTTCGTGCGTGGGCTGCGTTCTGCGCGGTATGACCTGGTGGTAGATGCGCAGGGGTTGCTGCGCAGCGCGCTGTTTACGCGGGCGACGCGCGCGCCGGTGCGCGTGGGGTTTGTCAACGCGCAGGAGGGCGGGGCGTTTGCGTACAACATCAAGGTGCACGCGGAGCGGTCGTTGCACGCGGTGGAGCGGATGATGCGTCTGCTTGAGCCGCTGGCGACGCGCGCGGGCGTGGGGGCTGGTGCGGAGGCTGGTGTGGGGGCTGGTGTGGGGGTGGGCGTTGGCGCGTTTGACATGTCGCTGTACGTGCCGACGGCGGCGCGGGCGTGGGCAGAGGCGCGCCCCGAGCTGCGCGGGCGGTATGTGGTACTGGCGCCAAGCTCGCGCTGGGCGAGCAAGCGGTGGCCGGCGGGGAGTCATGCGCGGGTTGCGGCGGGGCTGCTGGCGGGGGGCATGTGTGAGCGGGTGGTGCTGGTGGGCGGTCGCAGTGAGGAGGACCAGTGCGGGCCGCTACTTGAGCTTGCGGGCAGCGACGCTCGCATCGTGAACCTGATGGGCAAGACGAGCGTGGGGCAGCTCATGGCGGTGCTTGAGCGTGGCGCGTTGCTGCTGGGGAGTGATTCGGCGGCGGTACACATGGCGGTGGGGCTTAAGCGGCCGCTAGTGGCGCTGTACGGGCCGACGGACGCGGCGCGGGTCGGGCCGTTCGGGCGGCTTGGTGATGTGCTGCAGCACGTTGAGCCGGGCGAGGCGCTGGACCACAAGCGCGACGAACCTGGCGCGACGCAGATGGCGCGGATCAGCGTGGACGAGGTGCTGCGGGCGTGCCGGGGGCGGCTGTAGTGGGGGTTGTAGTTGGGCCTGTAGTTGGGGCTGTAGTTGGGGCCAGAGCTTGGGTCGCGTGGCGGGGGGCTAACCTCGCGCATGGGTTTCAACGGCGACCGACCGATCGCGGTGATCACTGGCGCAGCGCGGCGTGTGGGGCGTGCCATCGCGGTGCGCTTGGCGCGGGATGGGTGTGATGTGATCGTGACGTACAACAGCGGCGCGAGTGCCGCGGAGGTCACGGCTGAGCAGGTGACCATCGATGCGCCGCGGGCGTCAGTGCTGCTGAAGCACCTTGACCTGACGGATTTGGCGGGTGTTGACGCGCTCGCGGCGTGGATTGACGAGCAGATGCCACGGGTGGATGTGCTGGTGCACAACGCGAGCGTGTACGAGCCGACGCCGACGGACAAGGTGACTGTCGAGCAGTGCGAGCGGTTCTATCGGGTCAACGCGCTGGCCCCGATGCTGCTGACGCGTGCACTGTCGGGCAAGCTGTCGCGCAGCGCGCTGGCGGGTGGCGGGGCGGTAGTAAGTATGTGCGACATTCACGCGATGGGGACCAGTGGTCAGCCGCGGCGAGATCACTTGGCGTACTCGATGTCCAAGGCGGCGCTCTTGGAGATGACGCTGGTGCTGGCGCGCGAGCTGGCCCCGCGGGTGCGTTGCAACGCGGTGGCCCCGGGCGTGGTGGCGTTCCCTGAGGCGGGGCGTGAGGCGGACGCGGGCGAGCAGGCGCGGTACCTGTCGAGGGTGCCGCTGGGCAGGGCGGGGACGCCCGAGGACGCGGCGCGGGCGGTGAGCTTTTTGGCGCTGCAGGCGCACTATTGCACGGGGCAGGTGCTGAACGTAGACGGCGGTCGGACGATCACCTAGCGGGCGCGGGCCGGACGGTTTCGGTCCTGTGGGGCGGTTGTTCCGGGAGAGTTGCGGAAGTGCGGGGGTGTTTGGTACGATCCGCCCATGAACCTCTCGCTACGCGCTTTGACGGAGTTTGTCGGGACATTCTTTTTGGTGCTGACCATTGGCCTGACGGTCAAGGCCGAGCCGCTGAGCGCGGCGGTGGCTATCGGCGTGGCGCTGAGCGTCCTGGTCTATATGGGTGGGCACGTCAGCGGGGCGCACTACAACCCGGCGGTGTCGCTGGCGTTTCTGCTGCGCAAGGTGATCGGGCCGACGGAGTTTCTGGCGTATGTTGTGGTGCAGTTGCTGGGCGCGATGGCGGGGGCTGTGATGGCGCAGGCGCTCAGTGGTACTGCGCTGGTGGTGGCGCCCTCGCCGCAGGCCGCGCCGTTTATGCCGGTGGTGGCCGAGGCAATCTGGACGGGGCTTTTGGTGCTGGTGGTACTGCACGTGGCGACGCACCCGAAGACGCATGGCAACTCGTACTACGGGGTGGCGATCGGTAGCACGGTGCTGGCGGGGGCGATTGTGGTCGGGCCGATCAGCGGCGGGGCGTTCAACCCGGCGGTGGGCGTGGGCCCGGCGCTAGTGGGGTTGCTGCGCGAAGGCGCGAGCGTGAGCACGGCGTGGGTGTATCTGGTGGGGCCGTTGGTGGGCGCGGTCGCCGCGGCCGGGCTGTTTGGCCTGCAGCGGCGTGTGGCGTAGAGCGGTGCTGAGAGGTATGTCGGGTTGGGTGTGCGACGAGGGTTAGCCGCGCTTACGGCGCGGGGTAGCGGGCTTGGCCTCGGCCTCTTGGACAGGTGCGGCGCTCTTGGGGGGCTTGGATGGAGCTGCTGCGGGCCCGCGGACTTCGTAATCGGTGAAGACCTGCTCTGTGTAGCCGTGGCGCTGGATGGGCGGGCGAGCGACGCGGACGGTCCGCGGCTCGGGTGCCGGGCTGGGCTTTAGGTTGGGGTCTGCGTTCGCGCGGCCGCGGCGGGGCGGCTTGGACGCGGCGCTGGCGATGTGCGGGGCACCCTGCGCTGCGGGTTCGTCGAGCTCTTGGCCGGTGACGATGGCGGGCGGAGCGGTGAAGGGGCGGAGGTGGCCGAACTCGCGGACGATGGAACGCTCGATGGCTTCAACGATGCCGATGCGTTCACCCGCGGGGACGAGCAGGAGTGCGGCGAGCCAGCGGCGTGCAAGGTCTGGCCCGGCGGGGCGCATCAGCTCAACCAGCGCTCGGGCGTGGTCGGTCGGAAAGAGCTTGGGCGACCCTGCGGGCACGGTCAAGCTCGTCGCGATCAGCGGCGGAGGGTTGGGCGCTTTGGTGGGCTGTGTGGGCGGATTGGAGCTGCCCCTCTTGCTGCTGGATGTTCGTTGACGCTTGGCCATCGATCTCTCCGCGTGCGTTCTGGCCCTGAGCGTTGTAGTTGTGGGCTGGGGGGTTGTGAGCTGGGTGGTTGTGGGCCGGGTGGCTGTGAGCTGGGTGGTTGTGGGCCGGATGGTTGGGGGCTGAGTGCTGGTGGACGCCGGGGGCGAGCTCAGGGGCGGTCTCAAATACACTGGGGTTGGGGTCGAGCTTGCCATCGACCTGCCCGGCGCGGATGCGCGTTTCCATCGTGCTGAGCTGGGCTTCGAGGCGATCAACACGCTCGATGAGCCCCTCGATGGTCGCGGCCAGTGAGGTGAGCAGCTCCTGGACGTTGGCCTGCTTGAGGGCCTGGGCTTTGACGTCCTTGGCCTTCATGGGCCCGCGGCCGGTGAGCAGCCAAGCCCCGTTGACGCCGATCTTGACGCAGACGGCGGCAAGGAACTCCACGCTGGGCGATTGACCCTGCATGTAGCGGCGCGCGGTTTCGGCGTTGTGCCCGGTCAGCTCGCCTATTTGGCGATAACTGAGCCCTGATAGCACCGCCCCCAAGCGATCGTGCAAAGGCGAGGAGTCCATACGAGTGACTGTATCCGCCTTCGGGTGAAGTATGGGATTTGTCAGCAATCACTGGTATCACAATCGGGGCGAGCCGTTGGCCTGTTCGTGATGGCGGACGAGTGTCGATGCGGTAGTATCGTCGAAAACATGGTCGTTAGACTCATCTTTGTGCGAGCGAACGACAATTGTGCGGGGGGTTGTCGAGCTTCGCTGTTGAGAGTTCGGCGCTGCGCTGAATGAGAATGAACCACCAATTCTAGAGCCGCCGTGCGCGAAGTGGGGTCTATCCGACGTCAGCGAGGCCGAGCCACTTCCCGTGCGCTTTGAGGAGTCTTGTCCTCAAAGTTGT
>Ga0163144_10027946_pt1 | contig 10902 bp, 8 predicted proteins | sample OliLak19BULKMAT1_FD_123175 | JGI IMG/M metagenome (GOLD analysis project Ga0163144, IMG submission 123175) | Freshwater microbial mat bacterial communities from Lake Vanda, McMurdo Dry Valleys, Antarctica - Oligotrophic Lake LV.19.BULKMAT1 | ecosystem: Environmental > Aquatic > Freshwater > Lake... | reverse complement strand
CTCCCGCACGACGCGCGCGTCGCCACGAAGCGCATCGTGACGCGTGAGGGGGATTTCATCGCGCGGATTGCGCGTGCCAACGGGCTCACCGCGCAGCAGCTCAACTGGTACAACCCGCAGGCCACGCGTTTGAGAAACGGCAACTTGCACGCGGGGCAGCGGATTCTGGTGCCCCGGATCGATGTGGCGCTGGCGGCGCGCAACGTGCCGAATCCGGCGCTCGAGCGGTACGGATCGTCGACCACCTACGTGGTGAAGCGCGGCGACACGCTCGGCGCAATCGCGCGGCGCAATGGCATGACGGCCGCGGAGCTCAAGCGCGTGAACCGACTGCGCAGCGATGTGGTCCGGGTGGGGCAGCGCCTGCGCCTGCGCTGAGTCGATCCCTCCCGGATGATTGAGGCGGAAGGCCGACGTGCGGCGCGCGTTCAGCCTTCCGCTTTGTGTTTCTCGAGCAGACGCACGTCGGCAATGACCATGTGCTGATCGACCGCCTTCGCCATGTCGTAGATCGTCAACAGGGCGACCGAGACGGCGGTCAACGCTTCCATCTCGACGCCGGTCTGGCCGACCGTGCGCACCTCCGCTTCACAGCGGACGCCAGGCAGTGCGGCATCGAGCGTGAAGCGCACCTGCACGTCGGTGAGCACGAGGGGATGGCAGAGTGGGATCAGCGCGGAGGTTTGCTTCGCGGCCATCACGCCGGCGATGCGCGCCGTGCCGAGCACATCGCCCTTGGGCAGCTGGGCATCGCGCACCTTGGCGAAGGCCTCGGCGCTCATCGCGATGCGGCCCGCCGCGCGGGCTCGACGCGCCACGGCGGCTTTTGTGCTGACGTCGACCATCGCGGCTTCGCCGGCGGCGTTGATGTGCGACAGCGGTGTGTCTGACGACGGACCGGTCACTTCGGAACTCCTGCGATCGTCTCAAGCAGCTGGGCGGTGACGAGCTGCGGGTTGGCATTGCCGGCGGCCGATTCCTTGGCGTCTTCAATCAGCGGCACAAGGCGCGCGGCCCGCCGTGCCGTGCGCTCATCGCCGCGGTGCGCCGCGTCACGCGTCCGCTCGTGCACGAGTACGGTGAGGGCGTCCAGCACGTCGGTGAACGCGCCGCGCGCCTTGGATGACCCGGCGGTGAACGCGGCGCGCAGCCGCTGTTCGGCACCACCGTCGGCGGCGGCAAGGAGCGCCTTCGCGCGCGTGATGGCCGTGCCGCGATCTCCTTCGCCGATCAACGTTCCCGGTGCGCCTCCCGCCATCTTCACGAGTTCGTTCGCGTGTAGGTTCGGCAGCTTCTGGCTGACGATCGGCGACTCGAGGAACGCGCGCACCGCCTCCTCCGTGAGTGGAGGGACGCGCACACTGACGACGCGAGAGCGGACGGTCTGCAGCATCGCACTCGGTTCGCTCGACGTCAGGATCAGAGAGGTGTCGGCCGGCGGTTCCTCGAGGAGCTTGAGGAGCATGTTGGCGGCCTCGGGGTTCGCCTGCTGCGGCACCATGCGCTCGGCATCGCCGATGATGATCACCTTGCGGCTGGCCATGGCGGGGGATCGCGACGCGACATGCCGCAGATAGACGGCATCGCTCTTGTAGATACCGCTCGAGCCATCGGGGCGTGCGTAGAGCCCCTGCGCCTCGAGGCGTTCGGCGATGCGCGTTTCCTGCACATCCTTCAAGTCATCGAAGGGCCAATCCGCCGCTCCGGGAACGTTCGGATGCGGATAGATCCAGTGAATGTCCGGGTGCTGCAACGAGTCCGCATAGCGGCACTGCTGGCAACCACCGCAGGGGCGATCAGGATTCGGGCAGACCAAGCGCTGCGCGAGCCAGAGCGCGAGCCGCTGCTTGCCGACTCCCGCGGCCCCGTGAAAGAGCAGGGAGGCGGGGAGCTTTCCGCGGTCCGCCTGCGCCGCGAGGCGCGCGCGAACCGCGTCATGACCGAAGAGCGGGATTATTGACACGGTGGCGCCAACGCGCGATACGCCTCGAGCACGCGATCGAGCGCCTGCTCTGGGGTATCGCCGTCGGCGGAGAGGTGCCCCATCTTCCGACCAGGGCGTGCCTCCTTCTTTCCGTAGAGGTGCACGCGCACCCCGGGAATCGCCATCGCATTGGCGAAGTCGGGTGTGGCGTTGGTCCAGAGATCGCCGAGCAGGTTGTGGATCGCCGCGGGACGAACGATCTCGACGCTGCCGAGCGGGAGATTGCAGATCGCCCGCACGAGCTGTTCGAATTGACTCGTCGGATTCGCGCGCTCCGAGTGGTGATACGTATTGTGCGGACGCGGCGCGAGCTCGTTCACGAGGAGCTGCCCGTCACGAAGAATGAACATCTCGACGGCGAGCAGTCCCACCACGTCCAACGCGGAGGCGATGTCGCGCGCGAGCGACATCGCGCGCATGGCGAGTGCATCCGGGACGCCCGAGGGTGTGACGGCCCACGTGAGCACGCCATCCGTATGCACGTTCCGCGAGGGAGGATACGCGACGCTCGTGGAGTCCGCACGCCGCGCGACGAGGACCGAGATCTCGGTCTCGATATCCAGAAAGGCCTCGACCACGCACACCGGCGCCCGGAGTTCCTCGAATGCCGCGTGACCCTGCTCCGCGGTGCGGACGCGCACCTGCCCCCGACCGTCGTAGCCACCCATCGCGCTCTTCACGATGCTCGGTCCGAGTGCGCGGACCGCGTCGGCGGTGGCGGCGGCATCCATCACCGTCGCAAAGGGCCCAAGCGGGAACTGGTGCGCCGCGAGCCACTGCTTCTGGCGCGCCCGGTCTTGGATCGTGTACACGGCCTCAACGCCGGGATACAACGGCGCGACATTCGCCACGGCCTCGAGCGAGGGACGCGGGATCTGTTCGATCTCCAGCGTGACCGCGGCGCAACCCCGGGCAAGTTCGGCCGCGGCTTCGGCATCGGCCCACGGAGCGGTGATGGTCGTGGTGGCCACGCCGCGCGCGGGGCAGTCCTGCTCGGGATCCAGCACGCGCACGTCGTAGCCAAGCGTGCGGGCGGCCATTGCGGTCATGCGTCCGAGTTGGCCACCACCGAGAAACCCGATGGTGGCGCCGGGAGGGACCGGTGCATGCCCGCTCACGGGAGGGTCTGCCCACGCACGTCCGCGGCGCGGCTGGCGCGCCACGCGCGCAGTTTCTCGCGGACCTCGGGACGATGCGCGCCGATAATCTCCGCCGCCAGAATCGCCGCATTCGTCGCACCCGGCTTGCCAATCGCGAGTGTCCCCACGGGGACCCCGGCGGGCATCTGCACGATACTGAGCAGGGCGTCGAGTCCGTTCAGCGCCGTGACATTCACCGGCACGCCCAGCACCGGAACGAGCGTCTTGGCCGCGACCATGCCCGGCAGATGCGCGGCACCCCCCGCCCCCGCGATGATCACGAGCAGTCCGCGCGACTCCGCCTGCTCGGCGTACGCGAACATCTCGTCCGGTGTCCGATGTGCCGAGACGACCTTCGCCTCGAACGGAATGCCGAAGTGCGTGAGCAGTTCGCATGCGGGGGCGAGGGTCTCGTAATCCGTCTTTGAGCCCATGATGACGCCGACGATCGGTGAGGTCATACCGAAATATGCTCGTGGCTCGTGGGGCGCGCACCTGGTGAGCGCTGCTTGGATGCCCCGATGCCCTGGCTTACCGACCGCCGCGCAACTTGGACATCCCGCCGTCAATCGCGATGACCTGTCCCGTGACCCAATCGCTCGCGGGGTCGAGGAGCCAGCGCGCCGCCGGCACGATATCGGCTGGGGTGCCGACGCGTCCCGCGGGGTGCATCGCAATGGAGACCTCCAGCGACTTGGGATTGCCCGTGATGCGCGCGGCCATGGGCGTGTCGACGAGTCCGGGGGCAATCGCGTTGACGCGCAGATGCCGAGCGGCGTAGGTAGCGGCGGCGCTCCGCACGAGCCCGCCCACGGCGCCCTTCGCCGCGGCGATCGCCTCGTGATTGGGGAGCCCGACCTCTGAGGCCGAGCTCGCGAAGAGCAGCACGCTCCCGCCCGACGTCATGACGCGACCGGCGGCCCGCACGGCGGCGAAGGCGGTCTGCACATTCAGTCGCAGCGTTTCGGCGAGCTCCTGCTCACTCGTGAGGTGCGCGGGCTTGAGGAGAATCGAGCCGACGGCGTTCACGACGCCGGCCACGCGCCCGTGATCGGCCGCGGCCTGCTGCACGAGGGCTTCGACGGCAGCGAAGTCGGAGGCTTCGACGGCGTGCGCGGAGGCGCCGAGTTCGGTGGCGAGGGGGGCCAGGCGATCGAGCGTGCGCCCGGCGAGGATGAGCTTGGCGCCGTCGGCGGCGAGTGAGCGGGCGATAGCGCTGCCGATGCCGCCGGCCGCGCCGAGGATCACGAAGGCGCCGGCGTCGGAGAGGGTGTGAGTGGTCATGCGGGGCGAACGTGCGGACGCGGGGCGGCGTTCCGCGGCCGGAACCGAGGCGGGGGATTTCCACGGGTCAGGCTCCGAGACGACACCACGCCCGCAATGCCAAAGGCACTGCGGGCGTGGTGAGTCGGGCAGCGCTTCTACAGCGCTTGAACAGCGGTTGTGCAGCTCCGGCGACAGGACTCGAACCTGTGACCCGGTGATTAACAGTCACCTGCTCTACCAACTGAGCTACGCCGGAATGAACCCGAAGTATAAACGGGCGCATGGGGGGCATTCAAGCCGTCCCAAAACCGAAGTTCGGCCGACCCCGTACGTTTCCGTATGCGAAACTCCCTCCTCGTCGGCATCGACGCCCTCCGCGCCAATCCGCTCCGGACCGTCCTCTCCACGCTGGGCGTGGTCATGGGCGTCGGCGCGATGGTTTCGGTGCTTTCCATGGGGGATGGGGTCGAGCGCTACGCACGCGAGCGCCTCGTCTCCCGGGACCTGATGTCGATTGCCGTGAGTCCCACGACATCCATGCGGGTGGACGGGCAGTTCGTACGCAAGGACGAGTTCGTGACCCTGGGCGCCGCGGAGGCAGCGGAACTGCTCGCCGCGGTCCCCGAGTTGGCGGGCGCGTCGCTCACCGCGCAGGGGGCGGTGCTGGTCGTGATGCCGGGGACGAATGAGCCGCGCGGCTTCCTGGTGCGCGGCGTCGAGGTCGAGGTCGCCTCGTTGGACTCGCTGGTGGTGGCGCAGGGGCGATGGTTCACCGCGACCGATACGGCCGTGGTGGTGCTCTCGTCGCGCGCGGCGGGCGTCGTGGCGGGGGACTCGACCCGCGGCGCGGAGGCGATCGGCAAGCTCGTGACCTTCCGCGGGAATGCGCATACGGTCATCGGCGTGCTGAGCCCAACGGAGCGCGAGGAACTGCTCGGGGCGTACGTCCCGGTGGGCGATGTGCAACGCGCGCTCGGCCCGCGTACCGTGCTGCAGCTCCAACTCCTGGCGCGTCAGATCGAGGACGTCGACTCCGCGGTAGCGCACGCCGAGCGTTGGGCCGAGGGGCGCTATGGCAAGGAATGGAAGAAGGAGGTCGGCATCATCAGCCGCGCGGGCATTGTGCAACAGGTCGCCACGGCGATGCGGATCTTCAAGATGCTGATGGTCGCGATCACCGGCGTCTCGCTGCTCGTGGGCGGCGTCGGGATCATGAATGTCCTGCTCGCCTCGGTGGCCGAGCGGACGCGCGAGATCGGCATTCGGAAGGCGATGGGCGCGCGGGATCGCGACATCCTCGTCCAGTTCCTTGCGGAGTCGGTGGCCATTACGAGCTTCGGCGCCGGGATCGGCGTCGCGCTCGGCCTGGCGATCGCCTTCGCCACGGCGGCCATCATGCGCCTGCAAACAAAGGCGGAGGTCCAAGCGGCGGTGACGTGGCAGACCGTGGGATTCGCGGTCGTGATCTCGGTGCTGATCGGACTGATGTTCGGACTCTACCCGGCGCGCCGAGCGGCGAAGCTCTCACCGATCGACGCGATCCGGCACGAGTAGCGGCCCTTAGCGCTTGCGACGCGCCGCGACCGTCGCGACTGTCGCGGCCACCACCACGCCGACGGCCGCCACAGCGGCCGCGGCGCGCTGCACGTTCTTGTTCTTCGCGGCCTTCTGCACAGCGGTACCGGTGGTCTCGGCGGCGTCGCGGAGGGCGGTTCCCGCGCGTGAGGCAACGGTCTTCCCGCGCTTCACCGCAGTGCGCGTGGACTTCGCGACATCCTTTTGCGCACTCTTGGCGCTCTTGAGGGCGTTGCGCGATGCGCTCGTTGCGGTCTTCACCGCGCTCCGCGATGCGCTCTTCGCGGTCTTCACCGCGTTCCGCGATGCGCTCTTCGCGGTCTTCACCGCGTTCCGCGACGCGGTCTTCGCGGTCTTCACCGCCTTCTCGGCGGTCCGCTTCACTTGCTTCTTGGTGATGGCCATTCGGTACTCCAGTCGAATTGTGGGCGTTCGCTACGTCCTGAGTTATACCACAAGGAGCGGCTGTAAGTAGCGCCCCGTGTGAGACGCAGCATTCTTCGCGACCTCCTCGGGACGCCCCATCGCGACCAGCGTGCCGCCGCCATCGCCGCCGTCGGGGCCCAAGTCGATGACCCAATCGGCGCGCTTGATGACGTCGAGGTCGTGCTCGATCACCACCACCGTGTGGCCGTTCTCCACCAGACGGTCGAGGACGCCACAGAGCACTTCGACGTCCCGCGGATGCAGGCCGGTGGTCGGTTCATCGAGGATGTACAGCTTGCGCCCCCCCTTCTTCGCGGCGAAGGCAAGCTCGCGCGCGACCTTCAGTCGCTGAGACTCTCCGCCGGAGAGCGTGGTGGCCGGTTGCCCGAGGCGGAGGTAGCCGAGTCCCACCTGCTGGATCTGCCAGAGTGCCTGCCCGAGCTTCTCCTCGCGGGGGAAGAAGCGAATCGCCTCGTCCACGGTCATCTCGAGCACGTCAGTGATGCGCTTGCCGAAGTACGTGACATCGAGCACTTCCGGCTTGTAGCGCGTCCCGCCGCAGCTCTCGCAGGGGACAAAGACGTCGGCCATGAAGACCATCTCGATCTCCAATGCGCCGGCGCCTTCGCAGGTCTCGCACCGTCCGCCCGCCACGTTGAAGGAGAAGGTGCCCGCGGTGTAGCGCCGTTGGCGCGCGAGCGGGACGTCGGCGAAGATGCGACGAATTTCGTCGAAGGCCTTCACGTAGGTCACCGGGTTCGAGCGCGGCGACTTGCCGATCGGCTCTTGATCCACGAGCACCACCTCGTCGAGGGCCTCGAAGCCGGTGATGGTGTCGTACGCACCGACGCGCTCGCCGAGATGTTGTCGGGCGGTGTGCTCGCCCGTGAGCTGCCGCTCGAGGGCACGGAAGAGCACGTCGTGCACGAGCGTGCTCTTGCCACTGCCAGAGACGCCGGTGACGGCGGTCAGTGCCCCGAGTGGGATCTTGATGGTGACGTCGCGCAGGTTGTGCTCGCGTGCGCCCGTGAGCGTGAGCCACTGCGGTCCAACGCGCCGACGCTTTGCTGGGACCGCAATGGTGCGCGCGCCGGTGAGGAACTGCCCGGTCAGCGGACTTTCGCTTGCGGTGCTGGTGGGGCCGCTGAACACAACGTGGCCGCCCTTTTCCCCGCTCTCGGGGCCGAGCTCGAGCATCCAATCACTGAGGCGGATGGCCTCAAGGTCGTGCTCCACCATCAGCACGGTGTTGCCGCTGTCACGGAGCCGCTTCAGCAGGTTGAGCAGGCGTCCGAGATCGCGCGGATGCAATCCGATGCTCGGCTCGTCGAGCACGTAGAGGGTGTCGACCAGTCGCGCGCCGAGTGAATTGGAGAGGCCGATCCGCTGGGCTTCGCCGCCGGAGAGGGTGCGGGTGGCGCGGTCCAGCGAGAGGTAGGTGAGGCCGACTTCGCAGAGAAACGTGATGCGGTCACGCGCTTCACGAAGGATGTGCGTGGCGATGGCCTGCTCGTGTGTCGAGAGCTGGAGCGCATCGATCCACGCCTTCAGCGTGCTCACCGGCATCGCCGAGACGTCGGCGATGGTGCGCCCCGCGACCTTCACGTGGAGTGCATCAGGCTTGAGTCGTGCGCCGTGGCAGGCGGCGCAGGTCTGTGCCGTTTGATACTGCCGCAGGAAGACGCGGATGTACTGCTTGTACTTTTTCGGTTCGAGCGCGTCGAGGAAAGGGAACATGCCCACGTAGCCCTTCGATTTGCCGCGGAGGAGTCGCTCGCGCTGCGCCGCCCCGAGATTCTTCCACGGCGAGTCGAACGGGATGCCTTCCTTCTTGGCGAACTCCGCCAGCGCGAGTCGCTTGGTGTCGTAGCGCGGCTTGGTCCAGGGGTCGAGCGCACCGTCGCGCAGCGAGCGCTCTGGATATGGGACAATCAGCGCTTCGTCGTATTCGAGCGTCGCGCCGAAACCGTTGCACGTCTCACACGCGCCGCGCGGATTGTTGAAAGAGAACAGTTGCGGTGAGGGCGCTGGCGCGACATGTCCATCGTTCGGACAGCGGAACGCCGTCGTGAAGCGCAGTGGGCCGCTCGGGCCGCTGAGGGCGCTCAGGGCGCTCTTTGCGCCACGTGCGCCCACTGTGCCCACTGTGCCAGGCGCGCCATCGGGTGAGGCGGAGACGACCACCGCGTCGCCATCGCCTTCGCGGAACGCCGTCTCGAGCGCGTCCGTGAGCCGGACCCGAATGTCTGGCGCGACGACGAGTCGGTCGGTGACGACCAGCAGTTCCTTCACTTTCGCCAGATTCGGCTTCGTTCCCGTGATCTCATCGAGATGGATCACCACGCCGTCGGCAATGATGCGCACGAAGCCTTTCGCGCGCAGGTGCTCGAGGATCCGCGCGTGCGTGAGCTTCGTCGAGCGGGCGAAGGGGAAGGCGACGTGCAGTCGTGTGCCCTCGGCCAACGCCATCACGGCAACGGAGGCCGTCTCCGGAGAGTCAGGCTTGAGATCGCGTCCGCAGTGGGGGCAGAGCGTATGCCCGACGCGCGCCCAGAGCAGGCGCAGATAGTCGGTGACCTCGGTGGCGGTGCCGACCGTTGATCGCGACGTGCGCGTCGGATTCTTCTGTTCGATCGCGACGGCGGGCGAGAGCCCGTCGATGCTGTCGACGTCGGGCTTCGGCATCCGCTCGAGAAACTGCCGCGCGTACGCCGAGAGTGACTCGACGTACCGGCGCTGTCCTTCGGCGTAAATGGTGTCGAACGCGAGCGACGATTTCCCGGATCCCGATGGCCCGGTGATTACCGTGATCGCGCGACGGGGGAACTCGACGGAAACATTGTGCAGGTTGTGCTGCCGCGCACCGCGAACGACCACCCGGTCTTTCATCAGATGCCGACGATAAAGGATCCGTCGTCGCCGCCGCCGACCCGCGGGGGCTGAGGAATCGGGGGATCCTCATCGAAGATCGATCGTGATCGCAACGCCGTATCGATCGCGCGGAGGAGTTCTTCGAGTTCCTTGGTCGCCTTGCGGCCTTCCCACCGATAGAACCAGCGCGCGCCACCGACGGCGAGCCCCCAGGTGGCGAGCGCGGTGATCAGGCCGGGAGCGGCGATCATCACGCCGGTGAATGCGAGAGCCTTGAAGCCAATGACTGCCGCTCCCACCCCGGCCCCCGCGGACGTGAAGCCCGCCCCCATCGCGTAGCCCCACACATTGCCCTTGATGCCGGGGCGGAGATCGGCGACCGCGGTCACCTCGGTGGCCCCGGCATCGAGCGGACGCAGCGTCACGCGCAGCTCTTCCGCACCAAGGCCGTAAGCGAGCCACATGAACGGATAGCCCAGCTGCCCCGACGCATCCATGGCCGGTAGCTTGAACACCATGATGCCCCCGTCGAGCGGGTGGGGGCCCAGTTGGTCGCGTAGCGTCATCCGATACGGCGTGGCCTGGAAGGTGCGCCCAATGCTCTTGAGCACATCGCGCGCGGGGGCGCGGACCACGCGCGTCATGGAGAGCGACCGCTGGATCTGGCCGAGGAGCGCGGCCCCCGTGCGCTCCGTGACGCTGCTCTCTTGCACGGCGACCACGCGCCCCCCGTCGGCGGCGGGCAGTTCGGAGAGCGCGAGCGCGACGAACCGTTGCGAAATCCCGGCCTCGACCGCCGCGGCCTCCACGTCGCGCACGCGATAACTCCGCGTGGGAAGCGCCGCCGTGGGTTCGTCGGCGACGATCCCCTCCGCGGAGAGCGCCCGTTGCGCGGCGTCGCGTGCTTCGCGCTCGAGTCGCGCGGCCGCCTCCGCCTGCAGTTGCGCCGCGCGCTTCCATACGGCCTCGGCCTGCAGTTCTGAGATGGCGTGTTGCGGTCCGCTGACCGCGGCCGGCATCAGCGCGTTGGCGCTCACCAACGCGGCGCCGAGCGCATCGGCGAGGGCCTCGCCTGTCGCATAGCGGGCGGCGGGGTCCTTGAGGAGGCAGCGGTCAATGACCTCCGCGAGTGCCGCGGGGACGCGCGGGGCCACGTTCCGTAAGAGCGGGGCAGGGCGTGTGATCTGCGCGACCAGTACGGCGGCCGCCGCGTCGCCTTCGAAGGGTAAGCGACCGCTCAAGAGGAAGAATCCGACCACGCCGAGGGCGTAGAGGTCCGAGCGTCCATCGACCGTGGTCCCCTGCGCCTGCTCGGGACTCATGAAGTGGGCGGTGCCCACCACGTGCCCTTCTGAGGTCATGCCGGCAGAGGTCGCGTTCCGTGCAATGCCGAAGTCCGTGACCATCGCGCGCCCGGTCCCGCGCTCGATCATGATGTTGTCCGGCTTGACGTCGCGATGCACGACGCCGCGCGCGTGGGCGTAGGCGAGCGCCCAGGCCACTTCGCGGAGATGGCGGACGACTTCGGCGAGCGGCAGCGGGCCGCGATCCCGCACGCGCTCGCCCAGCGTCTCGCCATCGACGAGTTGCATCACAAAGAAGGCGAATCCAGCGCGTTCGTCGGCGCGGTAGACCGGGACG
>Ga0163144_10027945_pt1 | contig 10902 bp, 8 predicted proteins | sample OliLak19BULKMAT1_FD_123175 | JGI IMG/M metagenome (GOLD analysis project Ga0163144, IMG submission 123175) | Freshwater microbial mat bacterial communities from Lake Vanda, McMurdo Dry Valleys, Antarctica - Oligotrophic Lake LV.19.BULKMAT1 | ecosystem: Environmental > Aquatic > Freshwater > Lake... | reverse complement strand
TAATCCACACCGGTCTCCAACCGCCGTATGCGGAAAACCGCACGTACGGTGGTGTGGGAGCCCTGGCCGCCGCAATGCGGCCGGGGCGACCCAATCAAACGCTTTTACAGCGCAGGGGGAGTCGATCTTTGCGGTTGGGTGGCGGTCGACTAGAGTGTGCTCAGGGAAGCGGATCTTTTCGATCCGAGACCAGACAATGGCGGTGACGGGATGCCGCTGCGAGGGCCGGCCCTGGAGCGGTTGCAAGACTGCCACGGTCCTTCGTGGCCGGGGTTGCCCGGGGGCGACCATAGGTCGCAGGAACCGGACAACGGGCAGACAAACGACTTGGCAATTTCGTCGATCAGCGGGAGCCGTTCCGCGAGCGCCGGCGCGTTGATCTCAAAATTGCCTGCGACCGGAACGGGAACGGGTCGGCAAATAAAATCTTGGGCGTCGAGGGCAGGGCCTTGAAGCGACCGATCGCTGCGCGGTAGTCGGCCACAAATTCGGTTTTGAAGGGCCAGTTCTGCGGCTTCGTATCGTTCCTGCCGAGCACGACTATGACCAATTCGGGGAGGTAGCCGAGCGAGGTTTGGCAAGCGGTTTCCCGTGTCCAGGGTTTCTCGCCTTTGGTCAACAACGTCGCGCCGCCGACGCCGAAATTGCGGACTTCCCACGCTTCCGATCCGAGCATGCGCGCGAGCTGTGCGGGATAAGAATCGAATCCAGGCACCGCAGTCCCGGAGCCGAAGGCGATGCTATCTCCAACGCAGGCGACCCTCGTGGGCACCGCCAAGGCCGGGGGCAGGAGCGGTCCCGAGGCAAACGCGAGAAGGCAGAGGAAGACGAAGGCGATCGACACGCGAAGATTCAGCGGGAAGCGGTGAAGCGATTCGATCAAGCCGGAGTCCGAGCGGAAAGCCAAGCCGTCGGATTGTCCATGCTGTCACCGGCGATGCGCAGCGTGGGTTAGGGCAAGGTCTTGACCGTTTCGCCGGCGAAATACTTCGGAAAGATGAGATTGGGCTCCGGAGGCAGGTGGCCGTGGGTGACCAATTGCTCCATCAGGCGAGAGAGTCGGTGAGCGAAGGCGTCGTCAGCCACGTAGTAGTGCGCGATCGCCGGACTCACGGTTTCGAAAATGTAGTCGGGATCGCGCGCGATGAGAGAAACCGTATCCGGAACCGAAAGACCGCGTTTGAGCAGGTAGATGATGACGATGTAAACGTGCTGCGGCTTTGCGACGAGGATGGCCGTGGGCGCATGTTTGGAGTTAAAAAGCGCATCCAGTTTAGCGGTGATGTTCCGCGCGGTGCCGTTGTGGCGCACGATGGTGGCGTGCGCCTCGCTTGGATCCCCGTGCTGGCCGATCGCTTCTTTGAAACCTTGTTCGCTCACCAAATAACCGGCCACGCCCGAGTGTGGCACGACTAGGGCGATGCGCCGATGGCCCTTGCCCAATAACAATCCGGCGGCGTGGCGACAAACGGAACGATGGTCGACATCGAGCGAGGGGAGTTTCACGTCGGGATGACAGGAGCCCAGAACCAATGCCGGAATCGAGTGCGCTGAAAACCATTGTTGAAGCTCCTTGCTCACCGAGAGGAGTACACAGCAAAACACTGGATTTTGACGGATGAACGCATCGAGCTTTCGGCGCTGTGCGCCGGCCCCCCGAGCCTGGCAGATCATGATCTCGGTGGTGAAACCCCGCTCCGCGAGGTGCACCTTCATGTCGCTGATGCTCTGGCTCGTGAAAAGAGACATATGGCGGGTCGGCTCGGGTGTGATGATGAGCACCAGGCGATTGGGCGGGCCTTTGGGCTCGTTGGGCCGAACGAGGACGCGGTTGCGTCGACCGTGTTGAATATCGATCAGGCGATCTTTCGCCAGTAAGCGGAGTGCGGTTCGAATCGTCGGCCGGCTTATCTGAAACATTGTACAGAGTCGACGCTCACTCGGGAGGAATTCAGGCCAGATTCCATCCGCAATCGTCTTTCGGATCGCCCCGGCAGCCTGCGCGGAGAGCGATTGGCGTTTGGGGATCTCGAAGAAGGGAGGGATGTTGCTCATGGCTGCCGGGAGGACCTTCCGTTTTTTATTGAGATGAGCTCGTTTCACGCGCCGTTCATCCGTGTGCCACGACTATTTGGGAGGACATGGCGTGGGCACAAGTGGGATTGCGACGCGAGAGGAGGGCGAGTGACGCAATAAACTGGCAAGGAGCAGTCCGCCGATTGCCAGACAGATTGCAGCAAACTGAAATACCCGGCTGACATTGATGTTCGCGTCACGGAGCACGCCCCCGGCGTAAATCCCAGCACCACCTACCGCACACGCAACGAACGTGGACACCCCCCAGCTTGTGGCTCGATAGCGCGGTTCGACAAACAGACAGTAGATTGGCATCGAGTTCGCATCAACAAAGTGCCGTGAGAGTCCGTAGAGCGCGAGTGCACCGAGTGCCACCCACAGGGTATCCGTTTCGGCGATTAGGAAAACAGCGGGAGCCGCTACGCAGAGTCCAATGACCGGCACCAAGATTCGCGCGCGCTGGTTGGTCCGACTCCATCGGTCGGCCCAAGCGCCGCCTACGAGCATTCCGATAAGCGCTGCGACGTTAAGATAGGCCATCGTGGACATGCCGGCGAGACCCTGTGTAAGCGTGAACTTCTCTTTGATGTAGGTGGGCATCCACCCGACCACCGACCAGCTGACGACACCACCAAGACAGCCATACGAGAGCATCACGAGAAATCCACGATTCGTGAAGAGACTCGCGAGCGCGTCCCCGAATTTTGGGCTCGGCGGTTTCTCGGCTAAGATGGGTGTAAGCGACCTGTCGGACGTGGGCGGGTCGCGCAGGAACATGCCGAGCAGGACTGCGAATCCAATGCCGAGACACCCGAAAAGGAGATACGCAAAGTGCCAGCCGTGGCTTTCCGCGAGCACGCCGCCAATTCCACCCAGCGCACCTCCGGTCATTGCTCCGCTCAGGAGGAGTCCGGATGCCAGGGATCGAGTTGCGCCACGATGGTAGTCCACAATCAGGGCGGCCGATGCCGGCATGCAGGCCGCTTCGCTTAGTCCCATTAATGCGCGTGTAACGAGGAGCTGTTCGTACGTTCTGGCGTACGCCGTCAGAATCGTGACCAAAGACCAGACGAACACGCTGATGACGATCACGCGGCTTCGTTTAAACCGATCTGCCAAGAATCCAGCGAACGGGCTGAGAACGGCCTAGACCAGGAGGAAGACCGTGGTCAGCAATCCAAACTGTGCTTCCGTCATCGGAATCGCCTTCATGATCGACCCTCGCATAGTCGTGATCATAAGTCGGTCGAGGTAGTTGAGGCAGGCCGCTGCCCAAAGCAGGCCGACCGTCAACCAGGCGCGTGAATGGAGGGGTGCGGTCAATGGAAAAAGTCAGACTGCTGGCGATACGGCAAATTTCGGTTCGGGAGAGAAAATCAGTAAAAATTGCCGAAACGGGCAATCAAACGATAGAAAAGTGGTAACAATTGATTACAAGTTTGTGGCGATTCCGCGCCATGTTTTGCAGCATAACCTGACTGCCGCCTTAATCATGAAAGTATCGCCTATTTGGTTTCTCGCTGGATTCGTCCTCTGTGCTGTCGTTCTTTCGTTGGGTTTAGCCCGAACGGCCGAACCATCGTTGTCACCGACGTCGGCATTGCGCGTCACGGCGCGTTTGGCGGGAGGCACGCCCGTTAAAATCGTCTGCTTTGGCGACAGCATCACGGGAGTCTACTACCACACGGGCAGCCGTCGAAGTTGGTGCGAACTGCTGGGGACGGCGTTGGGACGCGTTTATCCTCGTTCCAGGATTCAGATGATCAACGCCGGTGTGAGCGGCAACACCACCGAGGCGGCGCTTAAACGAATGGAGGTCGACGTTCTGGTGCACCGCCCCGATCTCGTGGTGGTGATGTTTGGCATGAACGATGTCAGGTCCCTCGCGCCTTCCGCTTTCGCGGCCAACCTGGAGACAATCGTGAGGACAATCCGCGATCGCGGTTCGGAGGTGGTGTTGATGACCCCCAACGCCGTTGGCGACGACGACCCTGAACGTCCGCCAGCAAAAGTTGCGATGTACGCTCAGAGTGTGCGTGAGGTCGCGTTGAGGGAAAAAATACGGTTGGTGGATGCTTACGCGGTCTTTTCCGAGATTCGGTCGCGTGGGAGCGCCGCCAGCCAACGCGTCATGAGCGACACGATTCATCCCAACTTTCTCGGGCATTTGCTGTTTGCCGAGCACGTCGCTCGAGAGATCTCCGGAGCAGACGTATCATTGTCGAATGTCCCGCCAATGAAACCGGGTCTTCCATCGGTCGTCGCACGTCTACGCTCGGGAGAGCCGGTTCGCGTCGTTGCCATGCCTCCCTACGATAAAATGATCGTCTCGGCTCTGAAGCGATGGGCGCCGGACGCAACGGTTGACGTCATTCCGTGGATACCGGACACCAAGTCCCTGGCGGCGATTGAGAGCCAGGCGAAGCAAATGGGGCGATTTCAACACCGGCGCACGACCGATAGTCCGGCGCCGGACCTTGTGTTGCTCGCGGTTCCACCGGACGCTGAAGCAACGACCGATGAGCAATTCTTGCGCGCTTACAGTTGGATCGTGAAATGGTCGCTCCCTTTCGGCAGAGGGACCCCTGAGTGGGATTGCGCGATCGTACTGCCCTCGGTCGATCGACAGAATCGGGCACCGGGCCAACAGCGCTCGGCGCAATTGGCACAAGAGGTGGCACGGGCTCACGACGTTCCCTCGCTCGAACGAAAGCGCGGCGATCAGCGTGAAGGCCTCGCACTTTTTTCGGAATGGATCGGCGGTTTGCTGGAACCGGTCGGCACGCTGCAGCCGACGGCAGACTGAGACGTTCGCCTAAAGAGGACAGGCCGACTTACCACTTTATCGACCTAGTCTAACGGCCGGTTGTCGACGTTTTTCGTGGCTTCACGGAAACGAGCGCAGGGTTTCCTTACCATCCTTGGCTCGTTCCCGCCCGTTTGCACCATGAACACAACCAGCCGTTCGCTTCTGTCAGCCGCCGGGTTAAACCAGAGTTCTGTTTTAACCTTTATTGTCGCCAGTTTGCTTTTCCTCAGTCGCACCCATGGTCAGCAAACCGCTTTCGCACAGAGTGCGCCGGGAAGGGAAGATGTCATCAATCTCGATAGATTTGTCGTCGCAGAAGAGCCGCACGAGGGCTACGGCGCGCAGCGCGCGGCGATCGGAAGCCGAACGGTCAAACCGCTGATTGACGTGCCTTCCAGTGTCTACGTCGTCTCGCGTGAATTGATTTCCGATCTAGGGGCGACCTACAGCTCTCAAGCGCTCAAATACGTCAGCCCGGGAACTACGAGTTCGGATACATCCGGCGACGGGGCGAATATTCGTGGCTTCGGTGCCGGTGCGCTTCGCGATGGGGTGCGCCTCCTCTGGTACAAACATCTGCCCATGTACGACGTGGAGCGGATCGAAGTGGTCAAGGGGCCTGCCAATATGTTGATCGGCGGAGACGCCTCGTTTTCGGGCGGAGCGATGAATTTCGTCACCAAGCGGCCAACCGCCAAAGTGATGAGCGACGTCAAGGTGACGGTCGGGACGGAAAGTTATTTCCGCGGCGAAGCGAACGTCTCCGGGCCGATCGTTCGATCGGACGATTTCACCGCGCTCTATCGTGTGACGATCGGCGGCGAAAGGGGAGATCCGGACAAGCCGATGAATACTGTGGATGAAAAATTCGGCGGCGGGGCTCTGGCCTTCAACTTCGGGAACCGGATCCGGCTGGACGTCAATTTCTACTATTTCGAGGATAACACCAACGACTATTGGGCCGATTTTCTCGACATTTCCCGGAGCGTCCGCAACGGGCCGGCGGTGCTCAGTCCCAACTCCAAAACGGCCTTTTCACCGGGGAGACCCGACCAGAATTTTTGGGAAACGAAATCGTGGGTGCTCAACGCCGCGTTGACGGCGAGCCTGACGCAGAATGGCACGCTTCGCTTCTTTTACGCGCACATGGACGGACTCGATCGGCGTCGCACGCTTCGGGGCGGTACCGTGCAGGCGGATAACTATACGCTGACGCGGCATGACATCCTTTTCGATCTTCGGCGCTACACCAAGTCGCTGCAGGCGGACTATCTTTATCAAACCAAGCGCGAGCGCTGGAGCAACGATTTCCAGGCGGGTGTGGAAGTCGGCCAGACCTTCGACGGCACGAACAACAATCTGTTGGTAGCACCGCCGCTGGACACCCGCAACCCCGATTACAGCACCTACAACGTGCCCAATCCCACGGACTGGAATTCGCAGTATCACAATACGGCCCGAAACACCCAGAAGACCGACACCGGATCGTACTGGCTCCAGGATAATCTGACGGTTCTGCGCGAGAAGTTGATTCTCGTCGGCGGCTTGCGCTGGACCGACAAGCACTTCGTCAGCGAGCAGGGAAATCAGATCGTGCTGCCCGGCAACGTGACGCCTGCGTACAACAAAACCATCAAAGACGATCCCTTGCTCCGCACGCACCGCTACGGAGTAGTCGTCAAACCGCTTCCCGAGTTGTCGCTGTACTTTTCCGACGCGGAAAATCGGACTCCCACCCCTGGCTTCGACAGCTTCGGCGTGCCGTTCAAGGACTCCAACGGAACGCTCAAAGAGTACGGGCTCAAGTACGGACGTACGATGGGCAACTACCGCTTTTTCGGGACGTTTGCCTATTTCGACATGTTGCAGACCAACATCCGCACTTCGATACCCGACGCGACGGTGCCCGGCGGGATCCGCTATTTCCAGACCCAATCCGATTCCACGATAGGGTGGGAAACCCAGCTGGGTGGTCGGATCACGAACGATGGCGGATACTTCGAAGCGGTTGCCACGTACTACGACGTTTCGACCTACCGAGCGGCCGATGGAGGCCGTGCGGTTGGCGCCCCCGATCGCACGTACAGCTTTCTCGGGAAATACGGCTGGACGTCTGGCCCGCTCAAGGGCCTGACGGTGGGTGCCGGCGTCTACGACCAGTCAGTCGTTCGCACGGGAAACAACAACACCATCGACCACCCAGTGACCTACAGTGCGATGGCACGATATAACTTCGGGCAAAAATGGGCGGTCCAACTCAACGGGACGAACATCACCGACGAGCTCTATATCTCCAACGTGATCAACACGGGTCTGGTCCAGGTTGCTCCTCGAGCGGAGTACCGCCTTTCGCTCAGGTACAACTGGTAACGCTCGCGTCTGTCCTGATATGAAACTCCCACCCATCCCTGGAGGCGTCTGGTCTGCGACGCCCACTCCTCTCAATCATGCAAAGCGTTTCGAGCCGGCTAACATCGGATCGCTCGTTGAGCATCACGTCCGACTCGGGATCAAAGGACTGATGCTGGCAGGAACCTGCGGCGAGGGACCGTGGTTGCGAGCCGACGATCGGGAGAGACTGACGCGGGGCTCCGTGGAGGCCTCGGCGGGAAGGCTGCGGATCGCCTTGCAGGTGACCGACAACTCGATTGGACGAGCCTTGGTCAACATTGATCAAGCCGCTGCGTGGGGAGCAGAGATTGCGGTGATCGATGCGCCTTGGTTCTTCATGAATAGCACGCCGGAGCGAAAGTTGGAGTATTATTGCCAGATTGTTCGCCAGAGTTCGCTGCCTATTGGGTTCTACGATCGAGGTAAACAGACGCCGCACGCGTTACCTGAAACCCACCTCGCTGAATTTCTGGCAGAGCCGAATTTAGTGATGGTGAAGGATAGTTCTCAGAGTGAATCGAGGCGGGATCTTTATCTCGCCGCCTGCAAGCTTCGTCCCGATTTGGTCGTTCTCAACGGGGATGAGTTCGATTGTGTCAATTATCTGAAGGCCGGTTACAGCGGGTTGCTCTTGGGTGGAGGTGTTTTTAACGGCGCGATCGCGAATCGATTGATCGACGCGGTGCGCGACGGAGATCTTCCTGAGGCGGAGAGATTGCAGGCTCGGATGAATGACCTGATGTTTCGTGTATACGGTGGCCCAAAGATCGAGTGCTGGCTCACGGGACTCAAAGAGCTGCTCGTGCAGATGAAAATCTTCAGCGCGAACGCGAACACGCTCGGGTATCCACTGACAGCTCAATGCCTCGCTCAAATTTGCGGGGCGGTTGATGGCACCGATGGTTTGGGATACCGCGAAGACCTCTTCGGCTTGCCATCGAATGGGCCGAACCACTGACTTGGTGCGGCTTACACCTTTAACGGTTCGGGGGCCGCTCGACGTTTGTCGTTTCCGATAAAGCGTTTATTACCGCATCTTGCTTGTAATTGCTGGCCTGTGCCTTTTAAATCCGAGTACGGCCTCGATATAATGTCGGTCGATTCGGAGGACTCGCGAATCCACGCCTTGCGACGGAAGATCATGACCGAGTTTCTGCGGGATCTTCGAGCCACGTTGAACGAGATTCAGGCGAAGAAGGGCTCGAAGCGCCTGCCGATCTCGGCATCGACGTTTACCGAAAAACGTAACAAGTCGGGGCAGCTGGTCGACTTTTGCAAGACAGCCACGGAATGGTATGCGAATGGCGCCGCCGGAATCGCCGTCTGGGATCCGGAGAATGGAGCAGGCTTTCGTCAAAACGCCGCAGAGGGCGACTCGATGGATCTGCTGCGGTAACTGGGTGCACTCCCACGGTAGACCGTAGGCGTTCACCCGCGGGACGTTTCGTCGATGCTTTCTATCGGAGTGGCCGCGTTTCACGCGGCTTGAAGTACGAGTAACTCAGAGTCCGAATGCTCGTGTTTGGTTTCAATCCGACGTTACAGACCGACGCTTGTGAAGAAGCTCTTTAGCTTCTCCATCTTGTCGTCATCGAGCGTGCTGTACGGGAGCCGGCGCCACCGTTGGGTGATTCCCGCCAACTCCATTGCGCCGTGAACCACGGCGTCAAAGTGTACTCCGTTCTTGGTGCAGAAATCCATGAACGGGATGTCGAACTTATTGATGATGGCGACGGCGTCTTGGATCCGACGCGAGGTGATCGCCTCCCAGTAGCGATGCGCGACCGTTGGCTTGAAGCGCATGTAAAGGGAAAGATAGCTGTCAGGGAGGTGACCGTAGGGGAGCTGATCGAGATGATTTTCCTTCCGTCCTCCAGAGAGAAACGCGCATCGACCGTCGTTCAGCGCCGCGAGGCGTCGTCCGTAAGGACCACAGATGTCATCCTTGATGGCGACGATGTTGCTTTCGCGTTCCAGCAGCGTCTTGATCACGCCGAGCGGCACGCTCACACCGGGCCCTATGGACGTCACCAGCATCACAGGCATCACTTTGGAAACCTGTTCGAAATGTTCGACGAGCGTTTGTTCGTTGCACGACCCAGCCCAGTTGGGCGGCAGTGGCATGAACACATCCACTCCCAGGGTGTGACAATACTGGGCGAAGCGGATCGACTCGCCGGTCCACCAGCTTCCCGCGCCGACCACCATTTTTCGTCCGGCCGTTTGTTCGGTCACGATCCGTGTGACTTCTTCGACGTCCTGGTCCGTGAGAATGCTGTAGAGGCTGTCCCCGTAGGTGAGGAGGATCGTGCCACTTTTCGCTTCAGTCACCGCGAACTCCACGCAGGCGCGGAGTGCGCGTACATCGATGGAGCCATCCTTGGTGAAAGGAGTGCTGATCGAGCTGATCGGCCCGGTGAGAGCTTGGCGGAATGTATCGATTGGGTTCATGAGAAATTCGAGGGATACAGTCGAAGAGAGAGTCGGGCAGGGAGGAGACGGCAGTCGTATTAAAATGCGCGCCGGCTGCGTCGAACAACGTCAAAACCGCACTTGAAACTGGATAATCGATATGACCACATAATCGCCTTTGAGCTGGAGGCACGTCGCTCAATCTTTTCGACTTACCGCGCCTGCGGTCGCTTGTCTCTCGCTCCACCACGGCGTTTTCTCACGCGAGCGCCTCTCACCGCCAGCTCTCACTGCAAAACCTAAACCCAAGAAATGACTATGAACCGTTTTCTTTCAACTTCTGACTTGATTCGAAGCACGCTCTTGCTGATCGCCTGGTCGATCGTTACCTTCGGATATGGTGCAACCCCTCCGGGCAAGGTCACTGCCAACGGCTATTGGATCCCCGAAAAAGTCATCGAACTGAAGGGCTTGAAATTGGGTCCGCTTGTACGGCTGGCTGACGGGGCGATTCTTGGTATCGCCAACAACAGCGGCTGCATCAGTCGCGACGACGGGCACACTTGGACGGAGCACCCAATGTTCAAGAATCCGGAGAAATTCGATGTCGCTCCTGGAGGGATGATTCTGACGAGCCGCGGGGTAGTGGTTCTCTCCTTCACCAATCTGAAGGAGCTCTCGGGCTGGGATTGGAAGGAAGATATCTCCGACGCCCCCCACGCCAAAGTTCCGACATATGCTATCCGCAGTCTCGATGGCGGGAAAACGTGGAAGGATCTTCAGAAGCTTCATGACGACTGGACGGGCGCCAATCGCGACATGATCGAAACGCGTGACGGCAGTGTCGTTTTCACGTCCATGATGCTGCGCCACAATCCGGGACGACACACGGTGTTGACCTACACGTCCCGGAACGACGGCCGGACCTGGCTCCGGAGCAATGTCATCGATCTGGGAGGCATCGGACATCACAGTGGCGTCTCCGAATCCACGTTGGTGCAACGTCGCGATGACCGCCTGTGGATGCTCATGCGCACCAACTGGGGAAGCTTTTGGGAGACTTTTTCGGACGATGAAGGGCTGACCTGGAAAGACTATCGCCCAACGGACATTCTCTCGAGCTCTACCCCGGGTCTTTTGAAGCGCTTGGCGAGCGGGCGATTGGTTCTGGTATGGAACTATCCGTATCCGGAAGGTAAAACATCCTACCCCTT
>Ga0163144_10027944_pt1 | contig 10902 bp, 9 predicted proteins | sample OliLak19BULKMAT1_FD_123175 | JGI IMG/M metagenome (GOLD analysis project Ga0163144, IMG submission 123175) | Freshwater microbial mat bacterial communities from Lake Vanda, McMurdo Dry Valleys, Antarctica - Oligotrophic Lake LV.19.BULKMAT1 | ecosystem: Environmental > Aquatic > Freshwater > Lake... | reverse complement strand
TTTGGGTTTCCCCACTCATCGAACTCTCCTGTGGTCAGTGGAATAGATTCGTCGAGCATGGTTGTGATTACATCTACAAACGGTACGTCTGCCACAATAGCTTTGTAAAGGTCTGGACGCATATTGGCAATAGCCCCCATGAGTAAGCCGCCTGCACTACCTCCATTAGCGATAAGTTTGTCTGTGCTGGTATATTTTTCCTTGACCAGATGCTCAGAACAAGCAATAAAATCGGTAAATGTATTTTTCTTTTTCAGGAGTTTGCCATCTTCGTACCAATGCCTGCCCATTTCCTCACCGCCTCTGATGTGGCATATTGCAAAAATAAATCCTCTGTCGAGGAGGCTTAGGCGTGTAGAGCTAAATCCTGCATCGATGGAATAGCCATAAGAGCCATAAGCATATTGGTAAAGTGGCGCACTTCCATCTTTGGCTGTCCCTTTTTTATATACCAAAGAGATAGGGATTTTTGTGCCATCTATGGCAGTAGCATAGATTCTTTCAGACTGGTAATTTGCTGATTTGAAGGTACTACCAACTACTTCCTGCTGCTTGAGCAAGGTCTTCTCTTTGGTGTCCATGTTGTAGTCAAAGGTCGAGCTTGGCGTAGTAAGAGATGTGTATCCGTAGCGCAAAATATTGGTATTGAAGTCCAAATTTGTTCCTGTTCCTGCTGCATAAGTTGGCTCACCAAAATCTACATAATACTCCGTCTTGTCCGCTTTGATAATACGCAAGTTCATCAAGCCTTCTTTTCGCTCCTCTAAAACTAAGAAATTTTTAAAAATTTCAAAACCTTCAAAGAGAATATTTGCCCTATGCGCAATGACATCTTTCCACTTTGATTTGTCAGTCGTTTGATTTTCAGTAGTTTCCATCAATCGAAAGTTTTTTGCCTGCCAGTTGGTGCGAATATAAAACTTATTTTCTATGTGGTCTATGCCGTATTCATGCTCTCTTTCTCTGGGCAAAAATAGTCTAAATTTTCCATTGGGTTTATCTGCCTCCAAAATACTTGACTCTGTTGTAAGCGTGCTGCTTGATGCGATGACCATGTATTTCTTTGATTTTGTGCGATATATGCCCGTACTGAAGGTTTCGTCCTTCTCTTCAAAAATCAATTCATCTTTTTCGGTATCTGTGCCAAGAATGTGCTTGTAAATTTTATTGGCACGAAGAGTTTGTAAGTCTTGGCGAGAATAAAAAACAGTCTTGTTATCATTTGCCCAAGCTACATTGCCTGTAATGTTAGGGATTACATCTTCGTATAGCTCGCCCGTAGTCAAATTTTTGAAGTATAGTGTATAAATTCTACGGCTTATTGTGTCTGTAGAATAAGCTATAATATCTTGATTAAAAGACACTTGTATTCCGCCCAGAGAAAAATAGCTATGCCCTTTGGCGAGTTCGTTGCCATCAATCATGATTTCTTCTTTGGCATCGAGTGTTTCTTTTTTGCGGCAATAAATTGTATATTCTTTGCCTGTTTCGTAGCGAACATAGTAAAAGTAGTTGTCCAGTTTGTAAGGCACAGACTCATCTTGCTCTTTTATTCTGCCTTTCATTTCGGCAAAAAGTTTTTCTTGGACTTCTTTAGTATGCCCAAGCATGGTGTCTAAGTAAGCGTTTTCAGCTTTCAGATAATCTATGACCTCTGTATTTTCTTTGTCGTTGAGCCAATAATAGTTATCCGTGCGCTTGTGTCCGTGTGCTTCTAATTCTTTCGGGACTATTTTTGCTATTGGAGGTATTGCTGTCATACGTTTGATTTGATTATTTATTGTTTGTTTATTTTCCTGCCCACAAGAGATTAGCCAAGTAGCAAAAAAAATATTGATGGCTAAGGTGCTAAATTTGATGTACATTTTCATTTGAGTATTTTTATGGGAAGTCATTGTTATATACTTGCTCTTTATAATTTGTAGGAACAGACTTAAAGCCTATTCTACAAAACAAAAACAGCTATCTTATACAAAGATAGCTGTTTTCTAATAAACTATACGAATATTTTACTTTGTATAATTCTTTGCTATTTCTAATGCCAAAGACTTCAATGCGTCAGTAACACCCTTGTCCAATATACCATCTTTTAGCTTAGTAAGGACTTCTTTGTAGGAAGCATCATCTAACCTGGTAGAGAATTCCAATTCGAAATCTCTTACTCTATTTACAGCAACAGTGTCCAACAAACCACTTGTAGAAGCGTAGATAATAGCTACTTGCTTTTCTACAGTTACTGGAGAGTATTGTGCTTGTTTTAATATTTCTTGATTTTTTCTTCCTCTATCAATGGTAAGTTTGGTAGCGGCATCAAGGTCTGAACCAAATTTTGCAAAAGCCTCTAACTCACGGAATTGTGCTTGGTCAAGCTTGAGTGTACCTGCTACTTTTTTCATTGACTTGATTTGTGCCGAGCCACCTACTCTTGATACAGAGATACCTACGTTAATTGCAGGGCGAATACCAGCGTTAAAAAGGTTAGATTCCAAGAATATCTGCCCATCAGTAATAGAAATTACGTTTGTTGGGATATAAGCAGAAACGTCCCCCGCTTGGGTTTCGATGATTGGCAGGGCAGTCAAAGAGCCACCACCTTTCACTCTTCCTATCAAAGAAGGAGGTAAGTCGTTCATTTGCTGTGCCACCTCATCAAAGTTATTGATTCTTGCAGCACGCTCAAGCAAGCGAGAGTGTAGATAAAACACATCACCAGGGTATGCTTCACGTCCCGGAGGTCTTCTAAGCAATAAGGAAACTTCTCTATACGCAACTGCTTGTTTGGAAAGGTCATCATAGATAGCTAAGGCAGCTCTGCCTGTATCCCTGAAAAATTCTCCAATTGCTGCTCCTGTAAATGGTGCATAAAACTGCATAGGCGCAGGGTCAGCCGCAGGTGCAGCAACAATCACTGTGTAAGCCATTGCGCCCGCTCTATCTAAGGAATTGTATATACCTGCAATGGTAGATGCTTTCTGACCAATTGCCACATAGATACAATACACAGGCTTGCCAGCCTCATAAAATTCTTTTTGGTTAATAATAGTATCGATAACAACCGCAGTTTTACCTGTCTGACGGTCGCCAATTACTAATTCACGCTGTCCTCTTCCAATAGGAATCATGGCATCAATTGCTTTGATACCAGTTTGTAGCGGCTCATTCACAGGCTGACGATAAATAACGCCGGGTGCTTTTCTCTCCAAAGGCATTTCAAATAGCTCACCTTTCAAAGGTCCTTTGCCATCTATCGGTGTGCCAAGCGTATCTACTACACGCCCAAGCATTCCTTCGCCTACTTTTACAGATGCAATACTGCGTGTTCTTTTTACAGTATCTCCTTCTTTGATACCGCTCGAATCACCGAAAATTACCACACCTACATTGTCCTCTTCCAAGTTTAGCACCAAGCCTTTCAGCCCGTTTGCAAACTCAATCAACTCGCCCGCTTGCACTTTGCTAAGCCCGTAAACACGAGCTACGCCATCGCCAACTTGTAGCACTGTACCAACTTCTTCTAATTCCGCTTCTGTTTTGAAGTTAGATAGCTGCTCTCTCAATATAGCAGAAACTTCATCAGGTCTAATTTGCACCATATTTTTAATTAATTATGAATTATGTTTATGAATTATGAGCTATTCACCTTTTTCAAAAAAATAACTCACAAAGACGATTTATGAAAATATAAATAATAAAGAAAAGCCCAAAGATATACTAAAACTCTCTGATATAGGGGTTTTCAGAAAATTTCACCCTCAATTCTTTCAGACGACTATTAATAGAAGTATCTATTTGCCTATCTCTTATCTGTAAGATGAAACCTCCAATTAGTTCGGGATTTACTTTTTCCTTTAACTCTACTTTTTTCCCTGCAATCTTCTCGGCTTCGGCTTTTAGAGCAGCACGTAGCTCTTCTGTAAGTTCAAAAGGAGTTGTTACCAAAGCACTTTCGATTTGCATTTTGTCATTGTATTGGGCATGGAACTCCTTTGCAATTCCGTACAGCAAGCCTTCTCTTTGTTTTTTGGTCAAAATTTCAAAGAAAGCAATGGTGAGTTTGTTTACCCTGCTCTCAAAGATACGACGCAAAACTTTTAACTTTGCTTCCCGACTAATAATTGGGTTTTTTAACATCAGTTTCAAATCCATACTGCCTTCGCAAGTATGCTGAAAAAGCTGTATATCTTCATGTACTTCGTGCAGAACCCCTCTCTCCTCAGCAAGTTCTATTAATGATTTTGCGTACCTTGATGCTACTCTAATTTCTGACATATTGGTTCAACATTTAATAGCATTGACTTTGGTCTTTGCTTATTCTATTTTCTAAGGCACAAGCTAAAGCCTATGCTATGCAATTAGTTACTTTTAATTTCCTTCAAAAAGTTTTGTGCCAAGTTTATTTGAGCATCTTTGTTGCTCAACTCGTTCTTGAGTAACCTCTCTGCAATGGTCAATGAAAGGTGCGCTACTTGGTTCCTTACTTCGGTCAAAGCAGCTTGTTTTTCATTTTTGATGGCTTCTTGTGCAGAGCTGATGATGCGGTTGCTTTCCTCGATGGCTTTGTCTTTTGCCTCGCCTACCAATCTATCTGCAACAGATTTAGCATCCTTGAGCATTTTTTCTCTCTCTGCTCTTGTTTCTTGCAAAAGCCTTGCATTTTCTACATTTAATACTGCCATCTCTTGCTTTGCTCTTTCAGCAGTAGCCAAAGAATCGGCGATAGTTTTTTCTCTTTCGTCTAATGCACCCAAAATTGGCTGCCACGCAAACTTGCGAAGAATAAAGAAAACTGTGATAAAAGTTAATGATGTCCAAAATATCAGACCTATACTCGGTGTTACTAAATCCATGTGCTATCTATGTTTGTGAATTATTACTTACTTTCCAAAAAAACTATAAAACTACTTTGCCGGTCTAAAAAAAGCTAATTTCAAAACAAGACTTTCAGACGCAATCCGCCCGAAAGTCTGTCAAAATTTTGATTAACCAGCAATAAGGAAACAAACAACGATAGCGAACAAAGCTGCACCTTCAACCAAGGCAGCAGCGATAATCATTGCTGTTTGCAATTTGCCGAAGATTTCTGGCTGACGAGCCATTGCTTCCATTGCACGTCCACCTACGCCACTGATACCTACACCTGCTCCGATTACTGCCAAGCCTGCGCCAATACCTGCACCGAGCGTACTCATGCTACCACCGATTTCTAATAACAAATTAGCTAACATAGTTTTAAAAATTTAATGTAAATTATTAATTATAAATTACGAACTATTAATGAAAAATTTAATACGAATTACAAATCAATCATCTGTAATTCAACATCTAACATTCATAATTCCTAATGATGTTCTGCGTGTTCATGCTCATGCTCTTCTACCGCCATGCCTATAAATAAGGAAGTAAGAAGCACAAAAATATAGGATTGTAAAGCTGCCACAAATAACTCTAAGAACATCATGACGACTACGCCTGCCGAAGCTGCGAAACCAATAGTCATGCTCTTAAATATAAAGGCAAAACTTGTCAAACTCAAAATAATAACGTGTCCGCCTGTGATATTGGCAAACAAACGAAAAGTCAAGGCTGTCGGCTTAATGAACAAACCCAAAATTTCTATAGGTGTTAGGATAATCAATAATATTTTAGGTACGCCGGGCATGGCAAAAACGTGTCCCCAATAGTTCTTATTTCCAGAGATATTAGTAACAATAAAGGTGATAGCCGCCAATGTAAGCGTAAAAGAGATATTTCCAGAGGCATTTGCACCTGTAGGAATTAAGCCCAGCATATTATTTATCCAAATAAAGAAAAATAAGGTAAGTAAGTAAGGCAAATACGTTTTGTATTTCTTTTCGCCAATGTTTGGAATTACGACTTCATCACGAATAAAAACAATAATCATTTCAAAGAAGTTTTGCGCACCTTTTGGGGCTTGTCCTCCTTGCTTGATGTAAGCCTTTGCTACAGAAGTGAATACCAAAATTAGGATAATTGCGCCTATGAGCATAGAAACGACATTTTTGGTAATGGAGATGTCTATGATTTTCTTACCATTCGCCTCTTTGATATGCCCATGCTCCATCCGATAGACATTGCTGCCTTTGATGACTTGCTCTTTGCCGTGATGAAAAGCACTCGACATAAACACATCTAAACTACCATCAGTAAAAAGAATGACAGGCAAGGGAATACTTATAGGTTGCTGCCCTCCGCTTGCGTCCTTAAGGTCGAGCAAGTGCCAGTCATAGCTGTCCATGACGTGGTGCATTATCATCTCTTTTGGATTAAATTTTTCGCCTTCTCCATGGTTTTCATGCCCATCTTCGGCACTAATTGTTGGTGAAAGAGCCAACAGAGGTAGCATAAACAAGAGAGAAAATAAAAATTTGATGGTATATGTTTTCATTTCTAATTTTTTTATCAAAATAAATTCGTTATAATAGCCTGATAATCAAGAAAATATTAGTTAAATAGGAATAAGTTTACCCTAATTTTGCCGCAATTTAGACAACAAAGTTTTAATTTCAAATGCTGTGAACAAAAAATATAAAATAAAAAAAGTAAATGCAAAGTTAAACTTATTTTCTTTGAACAGATATATATAAGTGATGACCAGTGCCAAGCTCAAAAAAAGCCTAATTGCCGTTGTCCCCATCGTGGCGTTGTATGAGTCTATGGCATCCTTGCTTGCTGTTCCCTTTTCCATAATCTTGTGTGAAATCAGCGTTATTCCAAAAAAATAGACAATCATTCCCCAAGTATGTGGAAAAATGAGCGGCGTAGTAAACTGCAAAACGAGCGCAAGAAGCACAATCGCCAAGCTAAATTTTGTAAGTAAAATGGTAAATGAGCTATTCAATTTGGAAATAATTTAGATTTTTGCAAAAGTATCAATTATTTGAGCCAAATTATGAATATGAAAGATAAAAAAATATACCTACCTCTGTTATTTGCTTTTGCTACTATTATTTTTCTGTTTTTTCTTCGCAACCAAAACCACTCCTATAGGCTACACGCACTGATGAAAAAAGGAATGTTAAATGAGCAAGCCTTTATAGATAGTCTTGATTTCTATCTGGAAAATGGGGCAGTTGTTGTAAATATCAAGGAATGGGCAAGCACAAATGCTGCTGCTCCGAAAAGCTATCGATTTATCATAGAAACAAGCGGTGCTACTTATTTTTCTAAAAAATTGCTTGCAAAATTGGCAGCAGTAGAAAAATTGATAGTGGAAGATGATAAAGGACAAAAAAAAGAAATTCCCTTTTTTTTAACTGATGCAAAAATACAAAATAGTATTTTTGAAAATATTGCTGTAGGCGAATTGTCCAATCCGCCGCCAACTATAGATGGCGTTATAGGGGCTAATTTGATGCAGCATTGTCTTTGGCAAATAGATTATCCGAAGCGAAAAATATATTTTTCCAATCAATTAGCTATGTTGCCAAAGCAAGCCAAAGTTTATCCAATTTCCTTTATCAGAAATATTTTTAGAACGCCCTGCATTTACCTAATTATCAATGACTTCCCAAGAAGACCAATGGCTCAAGTAAGTACCTCAAAGCCTGTAACTATCTTGCTTGACAAGCAGTTTTCTGACCTCCGAGCAGCGATGCTATTTCCTAAAGATTCGGTAGGAACGGCAAACAAACTCGCTTTGGGTGATTTGCTAATCAAAAATGCACATACTGCCTTTAGTTCGCAGCAGCAATGCTATTTGGGGAGTGAGTTTTTCAAAAACTATATCCTTACCATAGACTGGGGAAATAGAAAAATGTATGTAAGTCAATAAAAAGCAAATAATTAGACATCAAGTCTTCTAAGTTTCTATCGACTTTGTTTTTAGTGCAAGCCACTCTTTATTAGGAAGTTGCCCAATAATAAAAATGTCGATTTCTATTTCGCCACGCCTGTAGGCAGTAGCGTTTTGGATTTCCTCTTGCAAAATTTTGAGTAGTTCTTGGTATTTGCGAGCCGCCGTTAATTCTTCCTCCTCATACCAATCTTCTTCTTTGACAGCGTTTCGAAGAAAGTCAGCTATTTCTACTTTCTGACTTTGCTCTGTATCCAGCAATAATTTATGTTTTATATCTTCCTCATTTTCACCCAGATAAATGACCTCCCAAGGATAATCGGACTCGCTCATAAATGGCAAATCTTTGGTGAGCAATTCCAAACGAGAAATATAAAGTGCTGATGTAGTATCCATTGATAAATTGATGGGTTAATAAACTAAAAACTCTGCCATTCAAAGATAAGGTTTTTCTTACAATTTGGTAAAATATAGGAAATATTTCTTATTTTAATATTTTTTTAATCTGTTTAAAACAAATTTTAGGAAAGTTAGCAATACCTTTGCGGAAGAAATTTTAGTGTTTTTGAGGTAATCAAACTTTGCATAAGGGTTAAATCAATGAAGCGCATCTTAATTTTAGTAATTTATACATTATCAATTAGCTACTTTGCAAAAGCGCAAAATTCTTTCTCCTTGCGAGAGGCGATAAAGCAAGTGTCGCAGAATCACCCGTATCTAAAAGTAGCTGAATACAATATTCCTATTTTGCAAAGTGATGTCCTGACCGAAGGTCTGAAATACAACCCCAACATCAACAATCAAACGCTATTTCTTTTGGATAAAAGGCAGTATGCCGATAATACCTATTTTTTAGTGAGCGGACAAAATAGGCAAGATTGGTGGCAACTTACGCAGAAGTTGTATGTAAAAAAGCAAAGGCAAAAAAAGATAGATTTTGCCAAAGAAAATGTGATTTTAGCCCAAAAAAATATCCAAGAAATCAAACGAAATTTGGTGTATGATGTTGCTAATCTTTGGCTTGACACATGGATTTTGAGAGAAAAACTAATCATTTTGAGAGAAACAAAAACCAATGTAGATACGCTCATTCGCATTAATGAAAATCGCTTAAAAAACGAGGTTATTTTGCCTTCGGAACTGATTCGTACTCAAATACTTTCAGAGCAATACCAACTGCAAATACTGACAATAGAACGCCAATTTTCTACCCAAAATAAGTCTTTAGCTTTCTTGCTTGGTGTCAAAGACAGCATCAATATTAGCGAGCAGTTGGGGCTTGATTTTGAAAATTTGCCCTTAGGAATAGACAGTTTATTTGCCTTTGCCAATGCCAAGCGTGCGGACGTGCAGATAGGCGAGCAGACCATCAAAACAGCAGAAAGCAATATAAAATTGAAAGAAGCAATGAAATACCCGCAACCCGAAATTGGTATCTTAGTCAATCCGCAAAATGGCGTATTTTATGCAGGCACATATATTAGTGTTCCTATTCCCCTATTTGACCGAAATCAAGGCGAAATTCAGAAATCAAAAGTCATAAAAGAACAAGCTGATTTACAACTTAATACAACTCGGCTGCAAGCCAAAACAGAAATTCTGAATGCTTATAGTCTATACCAAACGGCAAGGCAAAACTTGACAAAATATGATGAAATAGTCAATAAATCTCGGCAAGTATTAAACACAGTTCGCTATGCCTATCTGAAAGGAAATACAACAATTATCGATTATTTGGATGCGCAACGTACTTTTTTTGACACCCAACAGTTTTATAATGATGCATTACAGGATTTGCAAAAAAAATACATTCACTTGCTGTATGTGAGTGGTTATATTCAATTATTAGCGGAATAAAAAAATTTGAAATGGTTTGATTTTGTTTGAGATGGTTTAAAATATAAATGGTATATGAAAACAACCCTATATAAAATACTCATTATAAGTCTTTTACTTTCTTCTTGTGCGGAAAAAGAAAAGGCAGTTTATCAGATGAAGCAGGCAGAAAAGCCGCAAATCAAAGACAATGGAAATCAGATAGTTTTTGCTTCCCTACCGCCGCATTTCGAAATTTGGTTTGCCTCAAAGCGGTCTTTGGAAGGCAAAGTAGAAGCTCCCGCCAAAGTTGCTGCCTCCATTTATGCGGGTGCAGAGGAAGGTGAAAACAAAATCATTTTGTTCGAAAACTCTGAAATTACAGAGCTGTATAGCTCTTATTTACAGAGTGTTGCCCACTTCAATCGTGATACTGAGTTCTACAAAAGAGTGATGGACATGAACAAAAACGGGGCGGCTACAGGCAAGGAACTTTTAGAAGCAAAAACAGGGATGCTCGATGCTCAAAATGAAGAGCTGGAAGGTGAAACTCGGTTAAGAGTATTTGGCTACAAGCCTTCTGAACTCAAATCTGCCCCAACAAATACAGCTTGGATAGTGGCAAATGTGGCTGAACCTGATTTGAAACACATCAAAGTTGGTGCTATCTGCCAGCTCGAATTTAACTCCTATGATGATGAGATTTTCAACGGCAAAGTGGTTTCTATTGGTGAGGTGCTAAACAATAACACCCGCACCATCAATGTACGCATCGCTTTGCCCAACAAAGATGAAAAATTTAGACCCGGAATGTTCGCAGAGGCGCGCTTTGGCATCAGTGAAAGTGATAAAATTGCAGTCCCAAATACCGCACTTGTTACCGTAGAAGGAAAAACGTACATTTTCAAGCGCAAAGGCAATGCTTTCTGCCGTAGCGAAGTCCAAACAGAAAAGCAGTTAGGCGACTATACTGTGCTAAAAAGCGGTGTAAATGAGGGAGATAGCATAGTAATCTCCAATGTAATTTTGCTTAAGGGATTTAGCTTTGGCTATTGATTTTTATTGTTGGATTGATGTTTTGATGTATTGATATTTTGATGTATTGATATTTTGATATTTTGATATTTTGATGTATTGTTTTTAAAGTGCCGTAGGTACGACCGCTTTGTAGAATATTATTCATTCGTAATTTGTAATTTAAAATAGTGATAAACAAACTACTTACCTTCTCCTTTCGCAACCCCGGCGTCGTTATTGCAGGCGCACTCCTACTG
>Ga0163144_10027943_pt1 | contig 10902 bp, 9 predicted proteins | sample OliLak19BULKMAT1_FD_123175 | JGI IMG/M metagenome (GOLD analysis project Ga0163144, IMG submission 123175) | Freshwater microbial mat bacterial communities from Lake Vanda, McMurdo Dry Valleys, Antarctica - Oligotrophic Lake LV.19.BULKMAT1 | ecosystem: Environmental > Aquatic > Freshwater > Lake... | reverse complement strand
GTCGGAGATGTCGCGGCTCTGGGCGATGTTGCTCATCGTCAGATGCTGCTCGATCAACCACGCTACGGTCTCGGTCTCGGCCGGTGTCATGCCGAGACGCGGGCACAGTTCACGCGCTGCGCGAGCACCGACGATGGAATGGTCCTCCTCGCGGCCTTTTCCGATGTCGTGCAGAAAAGCCGCGACGAACAGCACCGCGCGGTTGGCGATCTGGCCCATCAGATCGCTGGATACCGGCAGCTCCGACGTGAACCGGCCCGTCTCGATGTCGGTCAGCTGACCGACCGTGCGGATCATGTGCTCGTCCACCGTGAAATGGTGGTACATGTTGAACTGCATCATCGCGACGACGTTGCGAAACGCCGGGACGAAACGCTCCAGCACGCCGGTCTCGTTCATCCGCCGCAGCGCGGTGCCCGGGCTGTTGCGCCCGGTCAGGATACTCAGAAAAATCCGGTTGGCTTCGGGATCGGCGCGCATCGAGTGGTCGACCAGCTTCAGCGAGCGCGACAGCAGGCGGACCGCGTCGGGGTGCAGGGCTGCATCGGTCCGCTCCGCTTGGGCAAAGAACCTCAAAATGTTGACGGGATCGCGCTGGAATACGTCGGGAGCGGCCACGTTGAGCCGGTCGTTGTCGAGCCGGAATTCCGTGCGCATCCGGATATCGCGGCGGATCATCCACGAGATCGGGCTGACCAGCGATGACAACCTGGGTGCGGCCTTGAGCTGGCGCATCTCAAGGCCAGCGCTCAGTGTGTTGGTCAGCACACCGACATCCTTGGCGACAAGGAAATAGTGCTTCATAAAGCGTTCGACGCCGCGCATGCCAGCACGGTCGCGGTAGCCGAGCGTTGCCGCAAGTTGCGGCTGGACGTCGAACGTGAGCCGCTCCTCGGCCCGTCCCGTCACAAAATGCAGCAGGCAGCGCACGGTCCACAGAAAGTCCTCGCAGCGCAGAAACGTTGCGAGTTCGGCAGCGCTGAACAAACCGGCCTCGACCGTGCGCGGGCCAACGTCGTCGCCGTGGATATGTTTAACCAGCCAATGCAGCGTATGAAGATCGCGCAGGCCGCCTTTGCCGTCCTTAACGTTGGGCTCGACGCGGTAGCGTGACTGACCCGACTTGCGCAGGCGTACGTCACGCTCGTCCATTTTGGCGGCAACGAAGACGCGCGATCCGCCCTTTTCGATCTCGGCGTGAAACCGCCGTTCGAACTCATCATAAAGCGTGCGGTCGCCATGGACGCAGCGGGCGTCGAGCAGCGACGTGCGGATCGTCATGTCCGACGTCGACAGTTTGAGACACTGGTCGATGGTGCGGGTCGCGTGGCCGACCTTGAACCCGAGATCCCACAACAAATAGAGCATGGCCTCAGCCACGCTTTCCGCCCATGGCGTCTTTTTGTAGGGTAGCAGAAACAGCAGGTCGATATCCGATCCCGGCGCGAGAAGGCCGCGGCCATAGCCGCCGGTGGCCACCACCGTCATGCGTTCGGCATCCGACGGGTTTGCCGTGCGCCATACGTGTGCTGCCTTGTAGTCGTAGATCAGCCGCACCAGTTCATCGACGAATGCCGACAGCCCGGCCGCGCAGCGCCGCCCGTTGAGGTCGGTCTCGAGTTGCGTCCGGGCAGCCGCGCGTGAGCATTTGACCAGCGCCTTGAGGCGGGCGAGTACGGCAGGTTTCGCTGCCGCCGGATCGTCCCCGTGGGATCGGAATAGGGCGGTCAACTCGGCGCGCAGCGCGACCGGGTCGAAATAGGGCGGGGCCGTCACTGGCGATGTGTCGACTGCGGGAAGAGTGTCCATGGCAGATAGATTAGGCCGCCGCCGTGCGATTGTCAGGTCGGCGATCCACAACTTCTGAGGCAGTCACCGCGTTATGGCAAAACAGCAGCCAAACAAAGCTGGTGGTCGAGGTCGGCGGAGAGGTGCAAATGGCGGCAGTTAAGCGGCTGATGGTCGGATTTGCTGGGCTGGTCGAAGCCGCCGCCGATCGCTGGCTGTCGCGGTATTGCCCGGCGCGGTCATCCGCAGCGCTCCTCGCCGTTTCAAAACTCAGCCCGGCGGTGGTGGTCACGGGCGGATCGGCCGGTATCGGCTTGGCGATCGCCGCCGAATTCAACCGTCGCGGCCGTCCCGTGCTGCTGATTGCTCGCGATGCCGCGCGCCTCGACACAGCAGCCGCCAGCGTGCAGCTGACGACTAATGGAACGCCAACTGCGACTGCGTCCACCGCGACCGCGTCCACCGCGACCGCGTCCACCGCGACTGCGTCCACCGCGACTGCGGCCACCGCGACCCCGTCCACCGTCGCGACGCTGACCCTCGACGTCACCGACCCAGAGGCGTTCGCGCGGATCAATGGCGCCTTGGAGCACCACGGATGGTATTGTGACATTCTCGTCAACGCCGCAGCTTGCGGGCTGTCGGGCCCGCTTCTCGAGCAGGACCCTGCCGCGGTCGAAAAGCTGAACGAAGTCAACGTGACAGCCCTCACCCGGCTGACGCGGGCGGCACTCCCGGCCATGACCGAACGTTGCCGTGGTGGCGTCATCAACGTCGGGTCGCTCGGCGGCTACGTTCCCGGTCCCCACCAGGCCGCGTATTACGCCAGCAAGGCCTATGTCGCATCATTGACGGCAGCTTTGCGCGCGGAAACCGCCGGCTGCGGCGTCCGGATCATGGAACTGGCGCCCGGGCCGGTCGAAACCGGTTTCCATGCCGCCATGGGTGCCGAAACGGCGCTGTATCGGCAGTTGCTCCCAGCCATGTCGTCCGAGCGGGTCGCTCGCGCTGCGATCATCGGCTTTGCGTTCGGTCGCGGCGTCGTGGTCCCCGGCTTCATGCCCAAGCTGCTGGCGGTTGCCGTAAGTGTCCTACCCAACGCCTTGACCGTGCCGGTTGTCGCCGTGCTGCTGCGCAACCGGCCATCGCCATCTTGACGTAGGGCACTGGTGCCGAGATCGGCTACCCGTTGTCGATGCCGCTACACGTCGAATGATGGCGTCAGTTGGGCGAATTTTTGGCTGTAATAATTCGTGATCGGACGCGCCGCACGAATTTGCAAATTTGCAACAAACTTCCTGCAAAGATGAAACAGTGCTGAGACTTCAGGTTTGGCTTATTCCGGCACGCGAGCGGCGGTGTCCCATGGACATCGCCGCTATCTTTTTGTGGATGACAAAATTCCGTCCACAGTCACCCATGATCAAACGCATCGGCTGGAACCTGCGCGCGATCGGGGATGTTCTGCGCAGTCATGGCGCGGCCGATCAGGATCAGACACGGCCGACCCGTTTCAAGCGTCAGGATCGCCGACGCCACATCCCGCACCGCACAGGCGACGTGGCGGCTCGCGCCGGGCACCGTCGCGCCACTGATAGCAATGGCGGGCGTGTCGGGGTCGAGGCCGGCCGCAAACAGCTTCGGCAGCATTTCAGCAAACGTCCGCCCGCCCATATAAAACACCGTGGTCGCCCATGGATCGGCAAGCCGCGGCCAATCATGCTCAGGCGCGTGCCCGCTCTCGGAGTGCCCGGTCACGAATTGCAGCCGCCGTGCGAGTTTGCGATCGGTCAGCGATAGCCCGAGTTCGGCCGCAGCTCCCATTGCAGCCGAGATCCCCGGCACGATTTGCACCGGGATGTCGGCTGCCCGGCACGCCGCGATCTCCTCGTTGGCGCGGCCAAACACCATCGGGTCGCCGCCCTTGAGCCGAACGACGCGTTTGCCTTCGAGTGCGAGCGCGACCATCTGCTGGTTGATGTCACTTTGTCGGCATGACCGCCCACCGCCGGTCTTGCCGACGAGAACCCGCCGCGCCTCGCGTCGGCCCATCTCCAGGATGTCTGGGCTGACCAGCCGGTCGTACATAATGATATCGGCCGATTGCAGCGCGCGCAATGCTTTGAGCGTGATCAGCTCGGGGTCGCCGGGGCCGGCGCCAACCAGCACGACGGAGCCTTTGCCGCCCGTGTAAGACGTGCGCACGGCCTCGGTGGGCGGATCGAACAGGGCCGCGATGTCGGCGTCGGTCGGCGGCGCAGTCGCGGACAGGGCGCGGTCCGCGAACCTTCGCCACAGGGCACGGCGGGCCGCCCCCATCGGCAGCCGCGCCTTGACGGCATCGCGCATTCCCTTCGCACGGTCGAGCCAGCTTCCAAGAGCCGGGTGCAGGATTGCCTCGATCCTCGATCGCACGAGTTGGCCAACGACCGGAGACGCCCCCTCGGTCGAGATGCCGATCGTCATTGGCGCGCGGTTGACGATGGTTCCGAAATTGAACGTCCCGAGGGCTGGCGTGTCGACGATATTGGCTGGGACCCCGGCAACTTTGGCCGCGGCGGCGAATTCGGCCGCATCCTCATCTGCCAGCGCGCCGATCGCTGCCACCGCGCCGGTGAAGTCGCTTGCCCGCCACCGGCGTTGGATGATCAACACGCACCCGGCCGGCGGCGCGGCTTGCAGCGCCAGTAAATCGTCCGGCACGAACGGGGCATAGACCTCGACGCAGGCGCCAGCCGCCGCCAGCAGTTCAACCTTCCATACCAGCCCGTCGGTTTCCGGCGGATGGGCGCCTCCCTGGGTTCCCCCATCGCCATGAGCATCGGGCGAAGGCCCGGCGACGACCACGCGACGGCCTTTGAGGTCGAGGAACACCGGCAGCACGGCAAGCGGCGACAGTCGCGCCGGCCGCGTAACCTGCGGCGATAGAGTTATGGTTTCGGGCGAAGCCACGCCTGGTGCAAACGCCGTCGTCGGATCGGATGATGCTGGGTCGAGAGGGTTCATAACGCCAGACTAGCGGATCACGCAGTTGGTTGTCAGTGCGCATGTGCAGCATGACCGGTTGACGATCATGGCTGCAACTGTGCTGCGCCGTCTGTGGCCGATCAGTCGCCGCCACACCCGCCGTCACCACCATGCTGGTCGGCACCGTTGTGCTGCTGCCGTTCATCCTGGTCTACACGGCGTTCATCTATTACACGTTCCGCGGCAAGGTTCGCCACGGCGAGGGCTATCACTGAACGGTGGTCACGGTGTGGATCAGATGGAAAGAACTCCGTGACCGATAGCTCCGCTCAACCGCATTCCCCCCGTCTGCTCGATCCCGCCCGGTCGGCACTTGTGCTGATCGACTTCCAGGCCCGCCTCATGCCGGCCATGGAGGACGCCGCCGCGATCCTTCTGAACGCGCGCCGCCTGAAAGACGCCGCCCTGATGTTCGGCGTGCCTGTGGTCGCAACAGAGCAGAACCCGGCTGGCCTGGGAGCAACGGTTGCTGATTTGGCCCTCGGCGACACAGCCTCCGGCGCGATTCCCGTCGTTGCCAAAATGGCGTTTGGCGCATGCGCGGCAAACGGCTTTCTAGCCGCGCTCTCCACTCGCCCCGACGTGGTCGTTACCGGCTGTGAGAGCCACATCTGCGTCATGCAGACCGCCCTCGGCCTGCTCGACGATGGCCGCCGCGTTTTTGTCGTAGAGGACGCCATCGGCTCGCGGCGGGCGGCCAACAAGGACGCCGCGCTCCGCCGTCTGGAACGGCACGGAGCGGAAATCGTCACGACGGAAATGGTGGTATTCGAATGGGTTCGCGCCTTCGACAGCCCGATGTTCAAGCGTGCTGCAGCCCTGATCCGCTAACGTCACCCTCCGCAGGCCGCGCCGCCAATCCACCTGCTCCCAGTCATGGGTCTGTGACGCCGCAATGACCGATTGTGACAATCGACAAATTTGTTTGATTGGAGCTGTCAGCTTTTGGCTTCGTCAACACCGGCCAAAATAGTCCTGCAAACCGAAAGCGGCCGTATTCCTTGGGTTCTGGCCAAAGTGGCGATGCAATTCAGTGCGGGCAAGACGGGTTCAGAAAGGCTTCATAAAACTGTCATTGTTTGACCTTTTTTCACGAACATGTTGGTATGGTTGATGAAATCATGACGCGGTCGCCGGGCGTGGGAAATCCGCTTGGAAGGATCTGCACCTGACGACCTGCCAAAAACACGCGAAGCCGAAAGCTACCACTCCAAATGTATGACAACGCCCCACCCCATCCCGGTGAAATCATCCGCGATGATATTTTCCCCGCACTTGCAATGACGAAGACCGAATTCGCACGGCGGCTGGGAATTAGCGTTCACCGCTTGAATAATCTCCTCGGCGAGCGTCAGCCCGTTACGCTCGACCTCGCACTGCGTCTGGGCACCGTTGTCGGCTACGGCCCGCGCTATTGGCTCGGCGTTCAAATACAGCACGACATCTGGCGCGCAGAGCAGGAGCAACCGGTTCGCCTCAAGCCAATCGTCTGGCGCCGGGCCAAGACGCGAATCAATGTTGCAGCGTTGGCAACGAATGTATCTGCGTCTGCAGCCATTTAGGTCTGCATCTCGACGCTTGCGCCTGAAATGCCCGCCAAAGCGTGCCCGACCAGGCCGCACCAGTCTGAAAACGCTACCGCGCGGGCCGAAACGCCGCTAAACAGCTGCCTCGCTGATTGGGTAGCCTGAACCATGCTCGAAATCCGTTCCGACACGATATCCCCGGCCCCGCTCCCGGCCCAAACTCCGGCTGCCTCCGCGCGCTCCGAAACGCTGGCCGGGCGCACGCGGGCAGCGCTCGGCGAAGCTCTCGGCCGAGCAGGCGTGGCAGACAAACATCGCCGGATGCGCGTCGGTCAGTTGACGAGCTGGATCTACACCCGTGGTGTCCGCTCGTTCGACGAGATGACCGACGTCTCGAAAGACCTCCGCTCCCGCCTCGCCGAACAATTCACGCTCGACCGGCCGGAAATCGTTTCCGAACAGGTCTCGATCGACGGGACGCGCAAATGGCTTTTGCGGTTGCCGATCCTCGGCCACGAGCGGTTCGCGCCCGAAATCGAGACGGTCTACATCCCCGAGAGCGACCGCGGCACCTTATGCATTTCGAGCCAAGTCGGCTGCACCTTGTCGTGCACCTTCTGCCACACGGGCACACAGCGGCTGGTCCGCAACCTCGAGCCGCACGAAATCGTCGGCCAGATCCTGCTCGCGCGCGATCGCATCGGCGATTGGCCGGGCGCGCCGGTGCCGGAAGATCACCAGCTGCTGCCCGACGGCGACCGCAAGATTACCAATATCGTGCTGATGGGTATGGGTGAACCGCTCTACAATTACGACAATGTTCGCGACGCCATTGCGGTTGCAGCCGACGGCGAAGGGCTGTCGATGTCCAAGCGGCGGATCACACTCTCGACGTCAGGCGTCGTCCCCGAGATCGCCCGCTGGGGAGCCGACACCGGTACCAACCTCGCGATATCGCTCCATGCCGTTCGCGACGATCTGCGCGACGAACTCGTCCCGATCAATCGCAAATACCCTATCGCAGAACTCCTTGATGCCTGCCGCGACTATCCTGGCGTTTCCAACGCCCGGCGCATCACGTTTGAATACGTCATGCTGGCTGGCATCAACGACAGCCTGGCAGAAGCCCGCGAGCTGGTGCGGCTGCTGGATGGCATCCACGCCAAAATCAATCTGATCCCGTTCAATCCGTGGCCCGGTTCGCGCTATACCTGCTCGTCTTGGGACCAGATCGAGCGCTTCGCCGAGGTCGTCAATCGCGCGGGCTATGCGAGCCCGGTTCGGACACCGCGCGGTCGCGACATCCTGGCCGCCTGCGGACAGTTGAAGTCGAGCAGCGAGAACCTGCGTGCCTCGCAACGGATGTCGGCCACCGCCGCTATCGCCGCAGGCATGGCCGATGGATCACCTGACGGAACGGACAACGGGGACGACAACGGGGATCCTGGCACCTGATGGCACGCAAGCCGAAATCCGCCGTCGATGCGGCTTCCCCGCCACCGCTCACCGAGCGTGCACCGTTGATTGCCGTTGGCCTCGCATGTGGCGTAGCGGCAGCCATCGCGGTCGGGACCCGCGTTGGTATCGACCAGTGGAAAGTCCCCGTCGTCGCCGACAAAAGCGGCATTGAGGCCCAGCTTGCCCTGCTGTCCATTGGGCTCAACCCGGCCTATCTGGTCACCGCTGTTCTTGTCGCGGTCGCGATCGTCGTTGCGGAGTGGTTCCGCATCCGCTTCACGCTCTATTACATGGTCGCAGGTGGCCTCGCCGTCGTCGCAGCGGCCTATGCCATGGGGCTGCAGCAAGCCGGGGCGCAAGACCCGATGGTGCTGTGGAAAGTCTACGCCACCGCAGGCGTTCTGGGCGGCGCCATCTATTGGCTGATCGCAGGCCGCCGCGTCTAGAGTGCTTCCGTAAAAGTGGGAACCGGTTTTCCGAAAAGAAGCACGACAAACCAATAAGTTAGAGGCTTTCGCGATTCCTTTTAAAGCGGAAGGCCTTTAGTGTTCTGGATCGAACGTTTGATTCCGGGCGAAGGTCGTCAAGCGTTCGTGAATCCAGACACAACCATAAGCTTAGCTAGTGGGCCGGCGGAGACGCTGGGGAACCAAGCGTCTGAGTCGGGGCACTAGCAACCCGTTGCCGACCCGCCACAACCTCAATCTAGAATATGGCGTTAATCTGTGTCGTGGCGATTGGAGGTTGTGCCCTTCTCCCAACCGTTTACGGTTTGAGCAGTAGTATTGCCCGGTGTCACGACGACCCGGCCCGAGTTGTAGCCCCGGGAGACGCGTATGTTGCCTCGGTGTTGGATAAGCGAAGTCTGCGTCCTCAAGCGCCGGCTGCTCCACGTTGTGCTCGCCGCTATTGTCGGCGGCACCGCAACGGTATCGGCTCCCGCCCGCGCCGACGCGCAATTCTGGGAAGACTTCCTGCGCTCCAGCAGCCGCCGCGCGCGACCGGCGCCACGACCCCCAGAGCGCGTGTACCGTGCACGGCCATCCCCCAGATTCGCAGCCGTACCGCGCCGGGCCGCGACGGCTGCAGGCGTAGTGTCGGTCGCGACGCCCGATGCGTCGGCCGTTGCACCAGCGGCCCCAGCAACATCCATATCAACATCGGCCACACCAGCGAACCGTCTCACCGGCGAGCCGTCGCAAAGCGTGGCCCCGGTTCTCGCGGTTGTGTCTCTGGCCGACCAGCGTCTGACGCTTTACGGCGCTGCCGGTTTGATCGAGCGCAGCAAAATTTCGAGCGGCACGGCTGCCAACAGAACGCCGACCGGCGTGTTTGGCGTCACGCAGAAGAACCGCTGGCACGAGAGCAATCTCTACAGCGGCGCAGAGATGCCGTTCATGCAGCGGCTGACATGGGGCGGGATCGCGTTGCATGAAGGGAAACTGCCCGGCTACCCCGCTTCGCACGGCTGCATTCGCTTGCCCGGCGCCTTTGCAAAGCGATTGTTCGGCATGACGCGATCCGGTTTCCGCGTGGTCATCGCGCCGGGCGACATCGAACCGGTGACGATCAGCCATCGCGTGCTGCCAAAGGCTCGCTACTGGCCAGCAGCGTTTGCCGAGGCAAGCCGGCCAATCCGAACCGCCGGGCTCGGCGCGCCATCTTTGGTCAGAGACAGCAACCACGAACCCCGTCTCGACCCAATCGCTTACGCGACCGCCGAACGCGCCGCAGCCAGGGCCGACTTGAAGCCCGCTGAGGACGCCGAAACCCAAGCAACGGCCGTGCTCGAGGCGGCCATGAGACAGGCCAAGGCAGCAGCGTTGGAGCTTCGGACGGCAGAAAAGCGGCTGGCGCAAGCGCAGTCCTTGCTGACGGATCTTGGTCTCCCAGAGACTTCGCCCGATACGACCTCCAGTTCGCCTCCCATCCCGCAGCCGGGTGCCAAGCTCGCGACGGTCGCCGATGGCCCTCGGTTCGATCGCCCTCGGTTCGATGGCCCCCAGTTCGATCGCCCCCAGTTCGATAGCCCTGTGTTCGATCGTGATGTGATCAACGCGATAGCCCAACACGCCGATGCATTGACCGAGGCCGAGTCCGCCCGAATGGTCGATGCGACGGCCCGAGCGGATGCCGCTATCGCACGCGACGCCTTCGAGACCGCCGACGCCCGCGTCGAATGGCTCAAGAAGCGGATAACCGAGATGGGCCGCCGCCAGGAAATCGCCTCGATCTTGATCTCACGCAAAAATAGCCGCGTTTACGTTCGCCAAGCGATGCGCCCGGTGTTTGATATGCCGGTGACGATCCGCGACCCCGGCATGGCGATCGGCAACCACGTGTTCGTCGCAACCGCCCCAGCCCCTGGTCAAACGGACTTCAACTGGTTGGCCGTATCGCTGCCTGTCGAAGACCGGCCGGTGCGGCCTGCAGGCAAGCCCGGTGAGCGCAGGACGCCGCAAGCTGTGCGGGCAGAGACGGCCAGGGGTGCGCTCGACCGAATCGAGATTTCCGGCGAGGTCGTCGAACGCTTGTCCGAACTGGTCTGGGTCGGCAGCACGATCATCATCACCGACAACGGCCCGGGTCACGACGGCATCCCAGGCCACGACTTCGCCGTCGAAACAAAGCACTAGCTTGGGCCGGTCAGCGGGGGACGAACGCCATCAGGCGCTCCCAGTAGACAGCCATCAGCACTCCCGCCGCTACCGCCAGCAGCAGCGATACCGCGAGGATGTTCAGCGTCGTGTAATCACGCCAGGACCGCCGCTGTTCGGGCGACGGCTCGATTTCGATGTGCTTTGGCATGGGACCCCTCCCTTGGATGACCGGCAAGGTTGATCAGACATAAAGCCGCTGCACCGTAGGATTGTTCCGCCGCGCGACGTCTAGGCCTGTCACAACCCCGCCGGATGCCCTGTAGGGTTGATACAACGGTCACGTCCGCAACAGTCCCGCGCGAAACCGGCTTTCCCGCGCACGCGCGGCCCGTTACATCGAAGCGATGATCCATCTCTCCACGCCCGAGGCTGACCAAGCCTCGACCCACATCGGCCGCGCCGAACCCCGCGCCCATGGCCTCGCCCGCATGGCGACCGGGGCG
>Ga0163144_10027942_pt1 | contig 10903 bp, 10 predicted proteins | sample OliLak19BULKMAT1_FD_123175 | JGI IMG/M metagenome (GOLD analysis project Ga0163144, IMG submission 123175) | Freshwater microbial mat bacterial communities from Lake Vanda, McMurdo Dry Valleys, Antarctica - Oligotrophic Lake LV.19.BULKMAT1 | ecosystem: Environmental > Aquatic > Freshwater >... | reverse complement strand
TCATCTCGCTGTTCATCGGGCTTGTGTTTTTTGTTCGCAGTCCGCAGGTCGTCGCGTGCACGAGCTTTGGAAGACCCAGTATCATGCGTATTTTGACGCCCTTTATCACGTTGATCGGCCATGTCAATTCCTCCTTTGGAGTGAGTTACAGGCTTCCAGGAAGCAAGAGAGGTGCCAAAGCCAGGTCTGTTCCAATTTTACCCCATTTCGCATAATTGCAGCCTGTGCGTGAGAATTCTGATTAGTTTGGTGCGCAGCATCGTTCACGATAGTGGTTGAGGAAATGCCCGACTCGGCACGAGATTTGTATTCTCTCACTATCACCGATCTCCTCTCGCTCTTCGCAGGTCTCACCATGCCGAACTGGGAACAAATGTTCGTTCCAGACCTGTCCATCGTGGAGACCTTTCTGCGTGCGTCCGCAGTCTATCTAGCCCTTTTGATCTTGTTTCGGCTTGTTCTCAAACGCCAAACTGGGTCGATTGGCCTGCCAGACGTGTTACTTGTTGTGCTCGTATCCGAATGTGTGTCGGCTTCCTTGAGTGCCGAGGCAAAATCGATTCCGAACGGGCTGGTTGCGGCTCTCGCGCTCCTGCTCTGGAACTATGTCCTCGACTGGGTGGCATTCCGCTGGCCGTGGTTGGAACGAAGGTTGCAGCCGAGGCCTTTGCCGCTAATTCGCGACGGCCATGTTCTTCGCGAGAATATGGAATCCGAAGATCTAACGGATGAGGAGCTATTGGCCCAGCTTCGAATGAATGGCATCGAAGACGTTAGCAAAGTTAAAATCGCCTTTATCGAATCCGAAGGAACGATCAGTGTCATTCCAGAGGAAGAAGAACAGGCCGGCTCAAAACCCGATGCTGAAAAATCAGATACGGAAACACATGCGACCGATTTCGACGGTGCGATGAAGCGCTTTCTCGCCAGTGCCGAGAACCTGCGAGCGGCAATGGCATGGCACGAAGAACGTGCCACGGACCACCGCGAGGCGGCCAGGTCGGTCCGCGAGGTACTTGCCCGTCACGGCGTCGCAATGACAAAACAGCGATCCCCAGCTCCCGCGAAAAGAGCGAAAAAAAGCTGAACCATCGGATCAGCCGTACTTCTTGTGGCAATCCCCGGACGACATCTTGGGTGCTTTGATCAATCCGCCAGCCAGCTTTTCACCTTCGGGATCGACATACAACCGGCCGGACGATTCGGTGATCGTCGGATCGTAACCGATCACGTGGGCGTTGAAGATGTATCCCGTCTCGGAAGTACACTTGAACCAGTGAATGTTGTCCTTGTGGTCGGAGATCGTTGAGACGCCACCCGGCTTGAACTCGCTGTCAATGGTCGGCTTGATTATGTAATGGTCGCTCTTCGTTTCCACGCGGTCGTAATGCCGGCCCCGGAATGCACCTCGCAATACGATAAATCCCGTACACATGTTCGAGTGCCCGTGAGGCACCACGGCTCGGTCCTTTTTCAGGCAGAAGATCTGCTTGCCGAAGGTCACGCTCTTGAGTCCTTCGATCTTGTTCAGATCGAAGCCCGCACTAAGTGCCCCGTTCGCGGGTGGCTTGGTTTTCTCGGCAATCTTGTCCAGTTCGACGAACGAGACCAACTCGGCCAAGTCGATCTTCCTGTAGAGTTCCTCCATCTTGGCCTGGAACTCCGAGTCCTTGAGTTTCTTCGCTTTCAAATCCAGGCAAAGAGTATTCAAGTCCTTGAACCATTGCCCCACGATCGGCTTGACATCGTCGGCAAACAGGTTCTGGGACCAGAGCAATTGAATGAGCCCGTAGCTCAGCATTGTGCCCGCAAATTCTCGACGGTCCATAAAGTACTCCTAGTTGAAATGGTCTTTCACGCCTTCATAGGTTTCTTTTAACACTGGTACGGCAGTATCGCTCACCAGATCTTTCACGACCAGTGAACTCGATCGTTTTCGCAGGCGACTTTCAGGTTTCAGGATAATGCGATGAGCCAGCACTGGTTGAGCCATGCGTTTTACGTCGTCCGGCAAAACGAAGTCACGTCCGCCGATGGCGGCGATGGCTTGAGATGTCCTGAAGAGGCCGATTGAAGCTCGGGGACTTCCGCCCAGCAAAACGTCCTCGTGCGCTCGGCTGCCATGAACGATTTGAAGAATGTAGTTCCGAACCTTGTCGTCCACGTGAACTTCGCGAATGGCACTCTGAGCTTCTAAAATATCATCCGCTTTCGCAACGGCTTGCAAGTCATCAATGGGATGCCCCTTTTGCATCCGCACCAGCATCTTGCCTTCTTCCTCGAGCGTCGGGTAACCCAGACTGATCCGCACGAGGAAGCGATCCAACTGAGCTTCCGGCAACGGGAACGTCCCCTCCTGATCGATCGGGTTCTGCGTCGCGATCACTAGGAATGGCGGCTTCAGCGTGTAGGTTTTGCCGTCGACGCTCACTCGCCGCTCGGCCATCGCTTCGAGAAGGGCCGACTGCGTTCGCGGCGTGGCCCGGTTGATTTCGTCCGTGAGCAACGTCTGGGCAAAGATTGGTCCGGGCCGGAATTCGAATTCGGAACTCTTCTGATTGAAAATGGAAACGCCAGTCACGTCGGTGGGCAATAGGTCGGGGGTGCATTGCAACCGCTTGAATGAGCAACTCACGCTGACTGCCAGGGCCCGGGCCAGCATGGTCTTGGCCACGCCTGGCACATCTTCGAGGAGAACGTGGCCTTCGCACAAATAAGCGGCAAGCGCCAGCGTGATCGGCTGCCGCTTGCCGATGATGACCTTCTCGATGTTCGAGATGAGCTTGCCGGCGAGGGAGGCGACATCTGCCATAGCGGAATTTCAAATTTCAAACTTCGGGTTCCAAGTGGGAAGAATACCTGGAACCCGCCAGGAAAACAATCATCATCGCCGCTCAAACATGCCGCCGGCTGCGCGGCGGATGGCTTTCTTCATTTCCATCTTGAGCAGGAGCGTACTCACGACACCTGGAGAAAGTTCCATTGCACGAGTGATTTCATCGACATGACGCGGCTCTGTGAGAAAATCCCAAACGCGTTGTTGCTCGGGATCAAGTGTTGGCGGCGGCGTCGGTTCCGGAGGCGCAGCAACGCTCTTCGCCGGTGTTGATGCCCGCGTGTTTGATGGGGTCGTTCGCAGGCCCTTCAAATCCTCCAACAAGTCATCCACATCGCGGATCAGTTTTGCTCCATCGCGAAGAAGGCGCAGCGAGCCGGCACTAAAGTGGCTATCCACATTCGCGGGGATGGCAAACACGTCCCGGCCTTGCTCGGCGGCATGTCGTGCAGTGATGAGGGCCCCGCTACGGTCGTTCGCCTCCACGATGACAATGGCCTGTGAAAGCCCGCTAATGAGCCGATTTCGCGAGTGAAACATACCGCGTTGAGGCTGCATCATCATCGGTGTCTCGGTAATCAATGCACCGCTGGCAGCTACCTCGTCCGCGAGTTTCACGTGATCCGGCGGATAAATCGAGGACAGTCCGCCGGCGAGCACGGCAATCGTTCGGCCCTTGGCCTCCAGTGCCCCGCGATGAGCCGAGCCGTCGATTCCGAGTGCTAATCCACTCACAACTGTGTAGCCCGCTCGTGCCAAACCCGCAGCGATTCGAGTAGCCATTCGTTGGCCATAGGATGTGCATTTCCGCGAACCGACGATGCTTACGGCCATTTGATCGGCTGACGTAACGGACCCACGGACATAAAGAACATGGGGGGCGTCCGGCAGTTCCTTCAGGCGAGCCGGATACTCAGGCGATGTGTACGGAAGCACGAAAGCACCGTACTGGGTGGCACGATCCATTTCGGCCTGCCCATCGGCCTTCTGTAAGGCTTCGACAAACGACCGCGATAATTTGCTGCCGATATGGGGAATGCTTTCCAGCTCGCTGGTACTTGCTCGTCGAGCGGCGGATGCCGAGCCGAATCGATCGAGCAATGCCTGTGTCAATCGTGGACCCAGGCCGGGTATCAGCGTGAGCGCTAGCAGGTCAAGGAGTTCGGTATCGGGCGTGGGGGTTTGCATGATGAAGTCTTCATCGTTCGACGCTCTGCGTCGAATGCGTTTCCGCCGCTCTGCGGCGCTGTGACAGTTAAACCCAGAACCGATGATTCTATCCCCAGAATCTCGCTCGCATCGCTGCAGAGCGGCGAATCTCGCATTCGATGTGGGGCGTCAAACGATCATTGTTTGTCTCCATCTTCCCAAATCCGTAAACCCCCTCGATGCGTGTCGTGATGAATGCGATGGCCGCGATGGGGAAACGCACGGGCGTTGGCCATTACACTGTGGAACTGACAAAGGCACTTCGTCGGGCCGGCGTGAACGTGGTTGAATATCCCCATCCGCTTTCGGCTCGGCTGCGGACCAAACTCGTTGGCGAAGTCGTTCCAGCTTCTTCCTCGGGCGAAGTGCTGACTTCCAACCGATCGCTTCTGAGAAGAATCGGCCGTGCTCCGTTTCGGTGGAGCTGGCGGGCCTGGATCGAGATTGAAGCTCGGCAGGCATTTCGGCCGCGACTGGTTGATCTTTATCACGAGCCGAATTTCTTTCCACTGCGAACACGAATTCCAACGGCGGTCACTGTCCACGACCTCTCGGCCGTGCTGCATCCGGAATGGCACCCGGCCGATCGAGCGGCTAAGTTCGCGACCGAGTTCCTGCCCCGCGTTCGCGACTTCGCGCACATTCTTACGGACAGCGATTCGGCACGCGACGAGATTCTCCGAACTCTGAACTTGCCTGGCGATCGTGTGACCCGGGCATATCCGGGAGTGCGACCCGCCTTCCGGTCGCTGCCGCGTGATGAAGTCCAGGCCACTCTCGAACGCCTCGGATTGCCGGCAACATACTTCTTGCATGTCGGTACGCTCGAACCGCGCAAGAATTTGTTGATGCTCATGAAAACATTCACGTCCCTGCCGACCGAGATGCGTGAACGCTGTCCGTTGATTATCGTTGGCCCGTGGGGCTGGCGATTCGAGGAACTGGCGACGTATTACGAGACCGAAGCGAAACATCGGAACGTGATCCACCTGGGCTATGCATCCGAAAGCGATCTGCCGGCGATTTACAATGGCGCGAAGGCTCTCGTGTTCCCAACCTGGTACGAAGGCTTCGGGCTTCCCGCGGCCGAGATGCTGGCGTGTGGCGGAGCCGTGCTCGCCTCCTCGACACCGGCAGTCGCGGAAGTGTTAGGCGGTTGTGGCATGTTGCTCGACCCAGCCGACTCAGATGCCTGGCGAAACGCGATGACACGGGCCATCGACGAGCCGAAGTGGATCGATGAACTGAAACGCGGCGGCCCGGAACGTGCGGCCGAGTTCACCTGGGCGAACTGTGCCCTCGACACGATTCGCGGCTATGACGCGGCCCTTGCACGATGAACTCTGAACCGCCATTCTTACAATCCCTCTTCGCGTCCTTCGGAGTTCTCGATTGCCCATGCGGCGTGTGTTGCACGTGAACGACCGTTCGCCCGATTCCCTCGGCGGGGCCGAGGTGTTGATGGCCCGGACCTGCGGGCTTCTACGGGATACTGGCTGGGACGTCCGCACCTTTACCGAAGCCGATCTTCCGGATCGCCGACTCACGGCTCGCCGATATCTGTCGAACCCGGTTGCTTGTGCTGCACTGAGCAAGGTCCTTGCAGATTTTCGACCCGAAGTCGTGCATCTGCACAATTACTACCACATTTTGTCGCCGGCCATTCTGCCGATGTTGGCGAAGTTCAAGCAAGAGTCCGGGGCTCGAGTCGTGATGACGGCCCACGACTATCATCTCGTGTGCCCAAACTCCGGCGGCAACTGGTTTCGTCGTGGCCCACGACTGGTCGATGTCGATCGGCTACATTCCTGGCGTTACTTGTTCAGTCGCCGATGGGATCATCGTGGGCTGGGTTATTCCTCGCTCAAGCTGCTTCAGCATGTGCTGAATTACCGCTTCGTCGATCGTCGCCGGGCCATTGATCTGGTTCTCTGTACGTGTCGATTCATGCAGGATCTTGTGGCAAGAATCGGGCTGCCTGCCCGGCACCTGGCGAATCCGAGTCCCCCGGTCGTGGTGAAACGATGTGAACGCCCGGATAAGTTGACGTTGGTTTTCGCTGGTCGCATCGAGCCCGAGAAAGGCATCAGGCGCTTTCTGGAAGCCTTGCCGGCCGATTTCTCCGGACGACTGAAGATTGTCGGCGAGGGGGCGGATCGTGATGCTTGCGAGGCGATTTGTAACTCAAAAAAAATGGCATCACGAGTCGAATTTCTCGGTCGTCAAAGCCATGCTCAAACCGTCGAGGCCATCGCCTCGTCCCACGTTGCGGTCGTTCCCTCGCTTTTGTTCGAGACGTATCCACTCGTAGCCCAGGAAGCACTTTCGGTCGGCACGAACGTTTTGGTCGCCGACTACGGCGGGATGAGGGAAGTGGTCCTTGATGCCGGGGTCGGCTTTCGCTACGATCCGTTTCATCCGGAATCATTGGTTGAACAGATCCGTACCATCGAGATGGCTCACCGGACCAACACCTTGAATTCGTTCGACGTGTCCACATTTCTTGCCAGCCGAACCGATGAGACATACTTGGCCGGCTTGCTGCGCGCCTATGCCGGAGAACCGGCATGAGAATCTTGCTGATCGCTCCGTTCTTCCCGCCACACCGGGCCGTCGCATCGCTGCGAACACATTCATTCGCCAAAGTCTGGGCGGCGGCCGGGCATGATGTCACGGTGCTCACGACCATCAAACGCGTCGAACAATCGGACCTTCACCTGCCAACCACCGGGTTCCGAGTCGAAGAAGTGTCGTATCGCGTGCCAAGATTTTTGGAACGAGTTCGGGCCGGGGATCACGCGACTCGTGCTGCCGCACCCGTGCCGGCAACCTCGCCAAAGAAGCGGCTGGCAAGCCTGGCGTTTCCAGCGTTGCGTTGGCTGAAGTCCCGCACGGGTATCTTTGCTGGCGTCCGCGAGCCTGATCTGGCCGATTTCTGGATTGATCCTGCCACGCGCTGGGCGCTGGCGAATGGCCCTTGGGACGTGGTCGTCAGCTCCTTCGGGCCACCGGCCGCGATTCGAGTTGGGCAAGCGATCAAGGGCCGCAATCGCTGTCGAACCTGGGCCCTCGACTTTCGCGATCTCTGGATCGAGAACCATCTGTATGGCGGGATGTTTCCGATCACGCTCTGGGAACGACACCTGGAACGTCGGGCATTGAAGCTCGCCGATCACCTCGTGACCGTTTCGCCAGGTCTCGCGAAGCGACTTGGTGCTCGCAGCGGCAAGCCAGTTGAGGTTATTTACAACGGTTACGATCCAGAAGGATTCGCCAATCTCGATCCGACGCCGGCCTTTCCCATTGATGGCAAGCAGCGACTGGTCTACACCGGCACCCTGTACGCGGCTGGGCAGGATGCGAATGGCATTTGTGCGGCAGTCGCGGCCGAGCCGCGGGCTACGCTCGTTGTCGCTTCCGAGCAGTCGGCTCTCTGGCAAAGATTGGCGAAAAAATTTGGTGTAGGTGATCGCCTTGACTTCCGAGGGTCCGTCCCTCGAGCAGAGGCACTCCGATTGCAACGCGATGCGAGTGCCCTGCTCCTGCTCGACTGGCGCGACCCGAGACAGGGCGTCATGACCGGCAAGGTCTTCGAGTATCTGCTCTCACCTGCACCGATCTGGGTGGTAGGCGGAGCAACTGATTCTCCGGTCGCACGATTGGTGAAGGAAGCCGGTCGAGGTATTTCACTGGGGCGAGATGTGGGACGAATGCGGGGGGCGATTCAAGCATTTGGCTCCAGCGGCAATTCAGGCCAGCAGGCCGACCGAAAGTTTATCGCAGGTCTGTCGCGCGAGGCCCAGGCGTTGAGGTTCTTGGAGTTACTTCGGTAAGCAGACACCAGGTCAATGAGTAATCCAGTACCAACCTTTACGCAGCCCACCATCACCTTACCAGCTAACTCATGTTTCCGATCAATGCGAGCCAACAGGCTCATTGCGAGAAATCGGTCAGTAGCCCGCTCGGTGGAACACTCTCGAGAAATGGGCTTTTCAACCCCGCACTTCTCCGACAGCACAAACTCCTCTCTTAGGTTCCACTTCGGCAGCCGATCCGCTTGGCAACTTTGCGGGTTACGGCACATGCAATGACGGTCAGTCCGGCAGGTGATTATTCAGACTGCCGACGCCCAGCAAGCTCGGCAACGAAGCGAGTGTGCTCGGGCGATTGCAGGCCTTGCTGACTCGTAGCCTTGACGGCAGCCGAATCCAACTGTAGGACGGCGGGAACGTTCAGCCACAGCCCCGGAAATACCTCACTGTGGATCACCCCAGTGGCGTCCATCTTCAGGGATTCATAATGATTGCCACGCAGTACGAACCAATCGATCGAGTCTTCCAGGGTCTTCCAAACCAGGTACTCGCGAATGCCGTTGGCGGCGTAAGCTCGCTTCTTCGGGCCGAGATCCTTGCTAGCACTGCTTGCAGCGATTTCAATCGCGAGTTCGGGGGCATACTCTAGGTAATCGTCTTTGGTGTTGTGCGCGGTTCCTCCGTATTCTGGAAGGACGTAGAGAATGCTATCGGGTTGAGGTTCATCCTCATCTCCGAGGCGGATTGTCCCGTTAACAGCGAACTCAACTCCCGGAGTCGCCGCCTGGTAGTCGTAGAGCCAGCCGATAAGCCGACCATCCGGACGTGCATGGCCTTCGAGGCGTACGGGTGAAGCCATGTAAACGACTCCCTCAATGAGTTCCGCCTTGACGTGTTTCGGCATCGCAGCGTAGCGCCGCTCGAATTCGTCTCGTGATAATCGGTCGCCGTTCTCCAGCGGTGGTATCCGGGATTTTCGGCCAATCGTTTCAACTACGCCGGTGCTCATGCGATTCACCTCCAAGACCAAAAGCTATTCTACACCAACCCCGTTGTTTCCTCATAGCCAAACATGCGGTTGAAGTTTTGCACGGCCACACCACTTGCTCCGCGGATCAAGTTGTCCTCGCAAGCCAGGATCACGATCTTGCCGCGTGCGACTTTCACGCAGATATCCAGGTAGTTTGTGTGCGCCGTGTCCTTGGTGGCCGGCAAGGTATCTCGCACGCGGACGAAGGGGGCCTTCGCGTAGCACTCCCGCAAAAGCTTTGTTAAATCGGCTTCTGTCGCATCGGTCGTGGGCGTGGCATAGATGGTGCTGAAGATGCCTCGGTCCATCGGCACCAGATGCGGCACGAAAAGAACTTCAACAGGCTCGCCGGCGGCGTCCGTAAGTGCCTGCTCGATCTCGGGCGTGTGCCGATGCTTGCCGACGTTGTAAGCCGAGACGCTCTCGTTGCACTCGGGGAAATGTGTCGTCAACTTCGGCGTGCGACCCGCGCCCGATACGCCGCTGCAACTGTTCACGATGATACCCTTCAATTCGATCAGCTTGTTCGCCACCAAGGGAGCGAGGGCAAGAATGGCCGTTTGCGGATAGCATCCAGGGTTGGCCACGAGTTGAGCCGAGTCAATTTGTTCGCCGTACAACTCAGGCAACCCATAAACGGCCTTCGATAAATTGGCGACATCGTGCGGTGGCTCGCCGTAATAAACTTCGAACACCTTCGGGTCGCGTAGTCGATAGTCGGCACTCAAATCGACGACACGAATTCCGCGTTCCAATAGTGGCTTGACGCTCTTGGCACTCACGCCGTGCGGCAGGCAGCCGAAGGCACATTGCACGCCTCGATTCTTCAACTCATCAGGATCGAAAGGCTCGCAGCGCAAATCAATGCGGCTCAGCAAAGAGGGATGCAACTCGGCAATGGCCGGTGTCCCTTCTTGCCGCGACGTGATCGCCTCGATTTTCGCATTTGGGTGGCGAAGCAGAATCTTGATGAGTTCAACGGCCGTGTAGCCCGAGCCGCCGAGGATTGCAACTGTGGTCATTTGCTTGGAGTGGCCGGTGGATAATGGTCAGTGTTCAGTTTAGCGTTCGTGGCAGCGTGACGGCCCATAAACTATCGCGATGATGCACACCATCTCCTCCGCCGCGTCCGCGTTTCGTCGTGGCGAACTTACGCCAGTCGATCTTCTGGAGCAGTGCTTCGCTCGCATCGATGCTCTCGAAGAGCGCATCCGTGCCTGGGTGTTCGTGGATAAGGAGCGATCCCGAACCGATGCGGTTCGCCTGACCGACGAACTCAAAGGCGGATTCGACCGTGGGCCGTTGCACGGCATCCCAATCGGCATCAAGGATCTGTTCGACGTTTTCGATTGGCCCACGGCCGCAGGCTCGAAACTTTGGGCGAACAGTTATGCCCGGCAGGATTGCCAGGCCGTCACCCAACTGCGGCAGGCCGGGGCCGTTCTCGTTGGCAAGACCGTGACTACGGCCTATGCCTCCTTCGATCCGCCTGTGACGAAGAACCCTTGGCGGGCCGATCGCACGCCCGGCGGGTCGAGCAGCGGTTCGGCTGCCGCGGTCGCTTGCGGCATGGTGCCAGCGGCGATTGGCTCGCAGACGGGGGGCTCTATCACGCGTCCCGCTTCATATTGCGGCGTGTACGGCTTGAAGCCAACTTTTGGCCGCGTGAGCCTGGATGGAGTAGTCCCCCTCTCAACATCTCTCGACCATGCCGGGCCGATCGCCGGTAACGTCCGTGATTGTGCCCTCGTGCTTCAGGCAATCTCGCGCCAAAGTCTGGCGGATCCTGTGGACGATTTCGTCGCAGGTATCGGCACCTTTTCTGCTCGAAAGCTGGTTGCACCCCCAGGCTACTTCTTCGATCGCGCGGAACCGATCATGCGAGCGGGGTACGAAAAACTATTGGAGCGATTACAGAAGCTCGGCTGGACAATCGAATCAAGGCCCCTCCCGACCTCGTTCGCGGATGTGCCTGGCAACCATCGCACCATCATGGCCGTCGATGCGGCGACATTC
>Ga0163144_10027941_pt1 | contig 10903 bp, 8 predicted proteins | sample OliLak19BULKMAT1_FD_123175 | JGI IMG/M metagenome (GOLD analysis project Ga0163144, IMG submission 123175) | Freshwater microbial mat bacterial communities from Lake Vanda, McMurdo Dry Valleys, Antarctica - Oligotrophic Lake LV.19.BULKMAT1 | ecosystem: Environmental > Aquatic > Freshwater > Lake... | reverse complement strand
CCGGGCCGTTGCGGCATCGAGATCGCCGTCGAGACCGTCGACCGCCTCGCGCACGACGGCGTCAACATCGTCGGCATCAAGGAAGCCGGCGGCAACGTCGACCGCGTCAGCCAGCTCCGCGCGGTGATGGGAAAGAACTTCACCATCCTCAGCGGCGACGACGCTCTCACGCTCCCCTTCATGAGCTGCGGAGCCCACGGCGTCATCAGCGTCACCTCCAACGTCGCGCCCAAGGAAATCGTCCACCTCGTCGACGCTGCGGCCAAGGGTAAGTATGACGTGGCCCAGAAGCTCCACTTCAAGCTCTACCCCCTCTTCAAGGACCTCTTCATCGAGACCAACCCCGCGCCCGTTAAGGCCGCGCTCAAGATGCAGGGCATCTGCGGCGAAGAAATCCGCCTGCCGCTTGTGCCCGTTACGGCCAAGACACGCGAAAAAGTCGCCAGCACGATGAAGTCGCTCGGACTGGTCAAGTGATTGCCCGAGTCAACCGGGCTGCTACGCCATGAGGCTTCTCCCCCAACTCTTCAGCCAGAACCACGCCTGGTCGCAGGAGATCCAGAAGCGCGACCCCGACTTCTTCCGCAAGCTCTCCAGCCAGCAGGCGCCCTCGTATCTCTGGATCGGCTGCTCGGACAGCCGAGTGCCCGCGAACGAGATCGTCGGCCTGTTGCCCGGCGAACTCTTCGTCCACCGCAACGTCGCCAACATCGTTGTCCATTCCGACCTGAACTGCCTCTCCGTGATGCAATACGCCGTGGACGTGCTGAAGGTGAAGCACGTCATCGTCACTGGCCACTACGGCTGCGGCGGCGTCAGCGCGGCCTTGCGGAACCAGAAGCTCGGCCTCATCGACAACTGGCTCCGCCACGTCCAGGACGTCCGGCAGAAGCACGCTTCGATCCTCAGCGATCTCGATGACGACCAGTCCCAGATCGACATGCTCTGCGAACTCAACGTCATCGAGCAGGTCGTCAACGTCAGCCAGACCACCATCGTCCAGGACGCCTGGGCGCGCGGCCAGGAGATCGACGTCCACGGCTGGATCTACGGCCTGTCCGACGGCCGCCTGCGCGACCTCGCCATGGTCGTCCAACGCCCCGACGAACTCGCCTCCACCTACGCCGCCGCCCTCGACGCCTGCGTCAACCGCAAGGGCGAGAAGCTCAAGGCCCGCAAACCGCCGGCCAAAGCTTGAACGGCTTGGCCGCACTTGCCGCACTTGCTCGGATCCGGTTCAACTGGAGTCTCATTTCATGACCAAGCTCATCATCAACGGCTCGAAGGGCCGCATGGGCCAGGCCCTCATCGCCTGCGCCAGCCGCATCCCCGAACTCTCCGTCGTCGGCGCCATCGACCAGGGCGACGACCTCGCGGCCATCATCGGCGGCTGCGACGCCGTCATCGACTTCACCTTCCACAGCGTCACTCCCGCCGTGGCCAAGATCTGCGCCCAGCACGGCAAGGCCCTCGTCATCGGCACCACCGGCCACTCGGAGTCCGACAAATTGGAGATCCGAAATCGGAAATCGGAAATCCCCATGGTCTGGGCCTCGAACTACTCCACCGGCGTCAACACCCTCTTCTGGCTCACGCGCAAGGCTGCCGAAATCCTCGGCCCCGGCTTCGACCTCGAAGTGCTGGAGATGCACCACCGCCTGAAGAAGGACGCCCCCAGCGGCACCGCCACCACGCTCCTCGAAATCCTGGGCGACGTCCGCAAAGTGCAACTGGAGGAACAGCTCCGGCACGGACGCAAGGGCATCACCGGCGAACGCACCAGCAGCGAGATCGGCATCCACGCCATCCGCGGCGGTGACGTCGTGGGCGACCACACCGTCATCTTCGCGGCCAACGGCGAGCGCGTGGAACTCACCCACAAGGCCAGCAGCCGCGAGACCTTCGCCAACGGCGCCCTCCGCGCCGCCCGATGGATCGTCGGCCAGAAGCCCGGCATCTACGACATGCAGGACGTGCTGGGCTTGAAATAGCCTCATCCCTCCGATGCAACCCGATGGCAAACCTGGTCGGAAGATCGCGGTTGGCCTGGGCCTGCTGATCTTAGGCCTCGTCTGGTATGTCCGTGCGACCCCCCGTCCAACCCGCGCCGGAGCGAGCCAGGAGGGCCATCCGTCAGGCTCGCGTTACTTGCCAATGCCCGTCGCCGATCGGTCGGAGCTCAGTCGCGGCGGAGGGCTTCGATGGGGCTGAGTTCGGCGGCGCGGCTGGCGGGGTAGAGGCCGAAGACGACGCCGACGAGCGCGGAGATGCCGAACGCGAGCAGGGGGGACCACCAGGTGATGATGGCCTTCATGCCGTAGAGCGCGGTGACGACAAAAGGCAGGATGATCCCCAGCACGACGCCGATGAGTCCGCCGCCCACGGAAAGGACGACGGTCTCGACGAGGAACTGGGTGACGATGTCCCGCTTGCGCGCACCGAGCGCGCGGCGGATGCCGATCTCGCGGGTCCGCTCGGTCACTGTCGCGAGCATGATGTTCATGATGCCGATGCCACCGACGATCAGGGAGATGGCGGCGATGGAGCCGAGGACGATGTTGGAGCGCCGTTTCGCCTCTTCGGCCTGCTTGAGGAGCAGCAGCGGCACGATCATCTCGTAGTCCTTCTTCTCATGGAATTTCACCATGATCGCGTTGATCTGGTCGGCGGCGCTCTCGACGAGATCGGGGTCGTCCATCTGCACGGTGAGCTGGTGAAGCTGCACGCGTTCGGCCTGGAAGCTGCCGGCGCTCCGGCGGATGAGCGTTTCACCGAAGCGTGAGCGGGCGGTGGACAGCGGGATGTAGAGGTTGCTGTCGAGCGGCTGGCCTTCGTTGCCGCCGCCGGACTGGGTGCGCTTCTGTTCGATGCCCCGTTCACGGACGATGCCGATGACCTGGTAGTAGTCGGCGCCGACCTTCACCTGCTGCGTCAACGGGTCGGTCGACGGGAAGAGCCGTTCCGCGAGGCTGGCCGTGATGACCCCGACGTTGTTCATGTAGGTCTCGTCGATGGTGCCAAGGAAGCGGCCACGGACAATTTCGAGATTGTTGATGTCCTGGTAAATGGGGTGGGTGCCGATGATCTGGCAGGGGAAGGCCACCTGTCCGGCGCGCACTTCGTCACGGATGATGCGTGCCGCCAGGACACGGCGGATACCGGGCAAGGTTTCCTGGATGCGGCCGGCGTCCTTGTAGGTGATGCCGTATTCGGTGGCGGAGCCGCGGCTGCTGGATCCGGAAGAGCCGGAGGAGCCTCCGCCCTCGGCGGGTTTGACGCTGCGGATGATGATGTTGGCGCTGCCCTGCTGCTTGATGGCCTGCTGGGCCTCGTAGGAGGCGCCTTCACCGATCGCGAGCATGGCGATGACGCTGCAAACGCCGAAGATGATGCCCAACATCGTGAGGATGGAGCGCATCTTGTGCAGCAGGAGGCTCTTGATGCCCAACTCGACGATCCGGCGGAATGGAACGGTGGCTCTCATCGGCGGTTGACGACCTCGCGGTCGATGGCCCCGTCCTTCATGTGGATGACCCGCTGGGCGCGGTTGGCCACTTCGTCGCCGTGGGTGACCATCACGATGGTCTTTCCGGCGCCATGCAGGCGGTCCATGAGATCAAGGACTTCGGCGCCGGTCTTGGAATCGAGGTTACCAGTCGGCTCGTCGCCGAGGATCATGAGCGGGTCGTTGACCAACGAACGGGCGATGGCCACACGTTGTTGTTGGCCGCCGGAGAGCTGCTTGGGCCGGTGGTCCAGGCGCTGCCCGAGCCCGACGAGTTTTGCGAGGTCCTCACAATGGTTCCAGCATTCGACGAGGTCCTTGCCCTGGTAGAAGAGCGGCACGTGGATGTTCTCGATGACGGTCAGCTGGTCGATGAGGTTGTAGGACTGGAAAATGAAACCGATGCGTTCGCCGCGGACGCTGGAAAGTTCGTCATCGTCTAGGTGGGTCACATCCTTGCCGCCGATGTGATAGGTGCCGTCGGTGGGCCGGTCGAGGCAGCCCAGGATGTTCAGCATCGTGGATTTGCCCGAGCCCGACGGCCCCATGATGGCAACGTAGGATCCTTCCTCGATGTCGAGGTCGACTCCGGCGAGGGCGTGGACTTCCGAGTCGCCCATCTTAAAGACCTTGGTGAGGCCGCGGATGCTGATGATGGCACCGCGGCTCATGGCTGGGGCAAACGCGGACCGCGATCCCGCGAACTGCCGCCGCCGCTGGTCTGGCCCGGTTCGCGCGGCGGGCGATCACGTTTCTTCGAGCTGCCCTCGGGATTGGTTTCAGGAGCGGTCGAATAGGACGGGCGACGGTTGGTCTTCGCTGGTTCGTGGGCGGGCTGCTTGGTCCGGGCGGGTTCGCCATTGGTGCCTTCGGCGTCGCGCTTAAACGCGGGCCGGCCGTTCGTGTCGCCGTCGTCGGAGAAGAGCGATCCGCTCATGTCGACGTTGTCGCTGGCGGATAGGGGCGACAGGAGGACCTGGTCGCCTTCGACCAAGCCGGCCTTGATTTCGATCAGGCGGTCGTTGAAGAGGCCGACCTCGACCGGGACTGGCTCAGTGCTGGAACCCCGCTTCACCAGACAGACCTGTTTCCCGCGCACCGTCGTGACGGCCTGGATCGGGATCGTGAGCGCGGACTGGAGGTTGGTGATGATGATCTCAGCCCGGCCGCTGACGCCGGGCTTGATGTCGGGCAACTGGTCCTCGATCAGCACTTCGGTGGCGTAGACCTTGAGATTGGGGTTCGACCAGCGGCTGCTGGAGTCGGGCAGGACGGCGACCTTGCGGACGCTGCCGCGGAACTGCCGGTCGGGAATCGAGTCGATCGTGATCCACGCGTCGAGTCCCGGCTTGATCTTCTGCACGTGCGATTCATGGACGCGCACTTCGACCATCATCTGCGAGACGTCGGGCAGCTTTATGAGTTCCTGGCGTTGGCGAACGGTCGCACCCTCCTCGATCAGGACGCTGTTGCCGGGGTTCAAACTGGACGCGTAGATGACGAGCCCCTCGTCCGGCGCGAAGATCTTGGTGAGTTCCAGCTGCTGCTTGAGCTGGTCGAGGCGCTCCTTCTGGAGGTTCAAAGTCTTCTGGCGCGAATCAAGGTCGGCGTCGGCCTGGGCCATCTGCGATGCCACACGGGCCTTGAGCCGTTCGAGTTCCTTGGACGCCTGCTCGACGTTTGATTCAAGCAGACGGTGGCGCTTCGGGTAGTCGTATTTGTCGAGCAACCGCAGGTCCTCGGAAGTTTGTCCTACCTCGATTTCCTTCCGCTGGACGGCGAGCTGGTCGGCCTCTAGTTCGGACTTGGTGGCGTAGCCTTTCTTGGCGAGTTCCTGCGTCCAGTTGAGGCGGTCCTTGGCGCGGGCGAGCTCTTCGCCGGCGATCTTGATCTTGGCCGAGACGACGTTGGTCTGCTGCGGGTAGTCGCCTTCCTTGTATTTCTCGAGGTCGGACTTGGCGAACTCCACCTTCAGCTCTGCTTCCTTGATGTTGCTGTCGGCCAGGCTCCGCTGGATGCCGACGGCTTCCTTGGCCTGGACGAAGACGAACTGGCTGTTCTGCAGGGTGACTTCCTGGACGGTGCCCTTTTCGCGGAGATCCGAGGAATCCAGTTCCACGAGAAGGTCGCCCTGTTTCACGGTCGTGCCTTCGGGGACGATGCTGATGATGCGCGCGGTGCCCTCCATCTCGTTGCGGACGCTCTGTTCGCGGACGGACTTGATGGTGCCGCCCTCGACGATAGAGATGAGAAAGTCGGATCTTTTGACGGTGTAGTAGGCAGTGGCCGGCAGTTGATGGCCGCCGAAGCTGCGGAGGATGACGACGAGCAGCAGCAGCGCTGCGGCACCGATGCCGGCGGCTTTGCGCGGGTGCAGCTTCGACCACGCACGCCCCCGGTTGAACAGTTCAACCGCGCGTTGGCGGAGTTCGGCGGGCTTGGGCAGTGATGGGTTCATCGTCTTTCTTCAATTGCCGAACAGCTTGTCCGGCGGGATCACGGCGTCGGGATCCAGTTTGGCCCGGCCCGGAACATCCGAGGCCGATCCGGGAGTCTTCTGGTCGGCCAGCCAGAACTTCTGCGGAGCCGAGTCGAGAACGCCCAGGTCGACCAGAAGGTTGAGCCGCGCCAGATGAAAGTCCACCAGCGCCTGGGTCAGGGCGTTGCGCGCCTGGACCTGCGCCGACGCCGCTTCCAACTGATCGCGGATCTGGGCCCGTCCCGCAAGCAGCAGAAGCCCGACGGACTCCACACGCTTGTCGGCCAGTTCGACGGCGAGCTTCTGGATGTCGAAGTTCTGCCGGGCCTGCTGCACGGCGCGGAGATCCTGCCGGAGCTCGTTCTTGGTGTCGTCGAAGGTCTGGGACAGGGAACGCACCTGGCGTTCGAATGAGACCAGGGCCGAGCGGAAGCTGTTGCGCTCGCGCAGCCGCCAGAAGGGAAGATTGAGCTCAAGGCCCGCGCTGGCCCTGTATTTGTTGATGTCGAAACGATTGTAGTCCTCGTCCGAGGACAGCGAGGCGTTGGCAAGGAAGTTGAGGTCGGCCTTCAGCGCATTGGCCGCGACCTTGATGCGGCGTTTGGAGTCCTCGAAGCGGTCGATCTCGTTGAGGAGGTCGAGTCGCTTGGCGATCGTGAAGGCGAACGCCTCCGCGTCGGACAACCGGATGTCCTCCAACCCGAGCTTCCTCAAGTCCTCGAGATCGGCATCCTCCAGCATCAAATCTTCGCCCAGGGGCAACGCGAGAAGCAGTTTCAAGCGGTCGACGGCGGCGACATAGTTGTCCGCCGTCGAGATGTAGCGGACCTTCGCCCGCAGCTCGTCCTGCCGCGCCTGGTCCACCTGAAACGCGGGCAGACGATCACGGGAGAGGGCTTCGGCACGTTCGCGGGCGAGGACGAGGTTGTTGTAGTTGTTGTATTCGTTGCGGACCGCGTCCTTCTGCTGGAGCAGCCGGAAGTAGGCCGACACGACGTCGACCGCGAACTGCATCTGATACTGCGAGAAGCTCCGGACCTCGTAGACGACGTTTCGCTCGGACTGAGTCAGGCTTTCCGCCGCGATGCTTGCTCCGGCCCCGCGCAGAAGCGGCTGGAACAGGTCGATGGAAACCCGCGAAGCCGCCGAAGGCCGGGGATCGCCGGTGAAGTAGCGGAGAAAGTCGTTCGCGACGGCGATGCCGACGCGCCCGCCGGTCTTGAGGACGTCCGACGCACTGACGCGGCTGTCGATCGTGCCGTAGCGCTCGCCGGAGGAGTCGCGCGTGCCCTGGACCGAACTGGAGCCGAACAGGCGGGGCTTGAAGTCGTCACGGTCGCGCGTGAGTTGCAGCGCGGTCAGGTAGACCGTCTCCTTGCGGAGCTGGTAGCTGCGGTTGTTTTTCACCGCGAGGTCGACGGCGTCGGCAAGGGTGATCTTCCGGCGAACTCCGCCGGAACGTTGGGCGAGCAGTTCGTCGGACTTGATGTCCTCGGGCTTTCGCCCGGAATAGGGCGTGTCGATGGTGAAGGCGTTGGTGGACCCTGTGGCGGCCTTCTGTTTCTCCTGGATGATCCGGTAGGCTTCCTTGTCGGCCGCCTTGCGTTGCTGGGAGCTGGTGCAGCCGGCAAGCGCCAGCATTCCGGCAACGACGACAAACCACGGGAATGCCCGCAGGCGATTCCGGCGGTGCGAAGGGATCCGATGACGTGGGTTTCGTCTCAAAACGGCTTCTCGATTCCGAGGGACTTACGAGCGGGAAGAGACGCCTCGCCGCAGGCTTTTATTCAAGCGGAGGCGGCCGAGGCTTCCGCGCTGGCCGCGTGTCCGGCCGAGGAAAGTTCAAGCGTCAAACCTTCACGGGCGGCTTCGACGATGAGCAGGCTTCCGACCACGCGCACCATTTCCCGGCAGCGATCGACCATGCTCCGGACCCAGGCATCGTCGTGCACCGGGTCATGGTGGAAGATGAACAGGCGTTTCACTCCGGCCTGGATCGCGAGCTCGACGACGTCTTCGTAGCAGCTGTGTCCCCAGCCGACGTGGGAACGGTATTCTTCGGCGTCGTATTGCCCGTCGAAGATGAGGATCTCCGAACCGGCGATGAACTCCCGGAGGCGTTCGTCCTTCTCGGCGGCATAAGCGAGGCCGTTTTGCCCCGCACCCACGTTTTCACGGAAGCGCCGGAAGAGCTCCACATCGGGCAGGTAACTGATCGATCCCGCGCTGGTGAAGAGCCGGTAACCGGTGCAGATGCCGGGATGGTTCAGAAATTCTGCCCGGACCCGGACGAGTCCCACATGGAAATCGAGATCGCCGAGTTCGCGGATCTCGATGTTTCCCGGCATCTCGCGCATGCTGATCGGAAAATACGGGCTCTCCATCTGCGAGAGCAGCGTCCGCTCAAGCCCGCGCCGCGCGCCCTCGAATCCGATGATGCGGACGGTGTTGCTGGGGAAGTAGGCCGGCAAAAAAAACGGGAACCCCTGGATATGGTCCCAGTGCGTGTGCGTGATCAGGATCGTGAAATCGAGCGACTGGCCGGGAAACTCCTTCTCCAACGAATTGCCAAGGGGCCGAATCCCGGTGCCCGCATCGAGGATGATGAGTTGGCCGTCCGCCCGGACTTCCACACAGGACGTGTTGCCGCCGAACTCCACGGTCGACGCGCCCGGAACCGGGACCGATCCACGGACGCCCCAGAAACGCAGGGAGACGCCGGGCCCAATCACCCCGACCGTTTCCTGCGGAGCCTGGCCGGCCCCGACACCATCGGCCAGACTGGTGATGAGAGCGTGCAACGACTCCATCTCCAGGGGCTTGACCAGGTAGGCGTCGGCGCCCGCTTCCTCCGCTTCAAGACGATCCGCCATGTAGCCGCTGCCGGTGGTGACGACCACTTTGGTCAGGGGCACTCGCAGACGGTTTTCCCGCACCTGCCGGCAATACTTGAACCCGTTTCCCCGGGGCATCAGCAGGTCGCACAAGACAATCTCCGGCCGTTCCTTGAGCGTGATCTGAAAGCCGGTCTCGCCATCGGACGCCTCGAGGACTCGCCAGTGCCGAAGCCGCAGCCACTCCGCCACGGTTTGGCGGAAAGCCACGTCGTCATCGATGACCAGAATGGTCTTCACCTTACGACCCATCGGCGGAACAACATTCGAACTGAATCGGGCGCATGTGTGGGGAGAATGGAAGTTGTCCCAGCGATGGACAACCTGGATTTTCCAGGTGCAGAAAAAAACGCTTGAGGCGCCCGAAAGATCCGCTACCAATCCGGGTTCTCGAATATGACCAACCAAACCTGCCTCCTCCGCGGCATCGCTTTCGCGACCGCGCTCACCGCGATCGGCTCGTCCGCAAACGCGCAATCCGCCCCCACCACGACCTCCGGATCGAAATGGGAATCCAGCGCCGCCCTCGGCTTCACGCTGTCCACCGGCAACTCCGAAACCCTCCTCGGCACCGCCGACTTCAACGGCACCAAGAAGTGGGACGCCTACGAATGGATCGTCGGCGCGAACCTGACCTATGGCGAAAACGACGGCACCAAGAACGCCGATTCCCAGCGCGTCCTGACCCAGCTCAACTGGCTCGTATCCGAGCGCGCCTACGCCTTCGGCCGCATCGAGGCCGTCCGCGACACCATCGCAGACATCGACTACCGCGTCCCGATCTCGGCCGGTATGGGTTACTACTTCATCAAGAACAAACAGACCTTCCTCAGCGCTGAAGCGGGTCCAGGTTTCGTCTTCGAAAAAAAGGGCGGCATCTCCGATTCCTACCTGACCCTCCGGGCGGCCGAACGCTTCGAGCACAAGTTCAACGACAACGTGAAGCTCTGGCAGTCCCTCGAATACACCCCGCAGGTCGACAACTTCGACAATTTCCAAGTCGTCGGTGAGATCGGCATCGAAGCGAAGCTGAGCAATGCCCTGTCCCTTCGCACCTACATCCAGGACACCTACGTCAACAAGCCCGCCGCCGGCCGCAAGGACAATGACGCTAAGCTCGTCACGGCCATCGCCTACAAGTTCTGATTCACCTTCGCGGAAGACTGCTTCCCGAAACGACAAACCCCGCCGGCACAAACGGCGGGGTTTTGTTTTTCCGGGTGCCTGATCCCTGATGCCGGACGAACAACTCCGGCCTCTGGCATCAGGGATCTGGTATCCCGCATCCCCTTCCTAGTGCATCTCCACCGCGACCGTCCCAATACCGCCGCGGTAATAGTGGAACTCCACGTTCGGATGCTCCGCCAGGAGCGACATGGGAACCGCCGTGTCGACGAGGCGCTGAGAGATCATGAACGCCGTCAACCGTTGGCCGAAAGGGTTGTCGTGGTTGCCCGCGTGCCAGATGGAAACCTTGTCGGCCTTCCACGTTTCCACCGGCCCGACGGTGATCGCCTTTGTCGGGACCATCGAGATGTTGCCGCCGCCGCTGGTGCGCGCGTTCTGCGCGATGGTCAGCGGATGCAGATCGACGACGCGCGTCGCCAACTTCCGATACTCGGCCACTGATGGCGGCGCGTCCTTGTGCTTGCCACGGCGCGGGAGCGGATCGTTGAAGGCCCAGTGCTTCACGTCGCCTTGGCCGCCCTGCATCACGGCGCAACGCACGCCGGCGTCCCACGTCTTGCGGAAGGCCGCCGTGTCGGCCTTTGGAAAATACAGCTGCGCGTCCGGCATGCGGAGCTTCCGTTCGATGCGGTTGAAGCACATCTCGCGATCACAGCGCTCGAAGCTCAATGGATGCGTCACCGGCACCTCGCGTCCCGTCGCGACATCGAACCACTCGTCCATTCCCCAGAAGTGCCCGCTCCGCACGTCCAACCCGAGCGCGTTCAACATCCGCGCCACTAGCGGCAACTGCTCCGTCGGTCCGATGGGCCCGCAGATGCCGACGGGATTGTCGGG
>Ga0163144_10027940_pt1 | contig 10904 bp, 5 predicted proteins | sample OliLak19BULKMAT1_FD_123175 | JGI IMG/M metagenome (GOLD analysis project Ga0163144, IMG submission 123175) | Freshwater microbial mat bacterial communities from Lake Vanda, McMurdo Dry Valleys, Antarctica - Oligotrophic Lake LV.19.BULKMAT1 | ecosystem: Environmental > Aquatic > Freshwater > Lake... | reverse complement strand
TTTTCCTTGTGGAGATGGAGTTGCTGATCCTGGTGAAGAGTGTAACGAGCCATGACAAACATGTAGCGTAGGAGTCGCATGCAATACGATAACTTGTTTATGTGAACCAGTTCCTCCGCTTACGGGAAATAACGAAGATTGTGATGTTGGTCAATTAAATAGTGATAACGCTCTATGTAATACTAGCTGTAATTTTACCTATTGTGGAGATTGAAGATTGCAAGATGAAAGATGGATATATTCAGGGAATACCTATTTTGAAAGCGGAGCATTTATTAACTATGTTGAATATTGATACTCTGGTGGACAATGGATTCAAGATCTGGAAGAGTGTGATGGACAGTGCTCAAATGGGGTAACATGTTTGGAAGATGCTGATTGTCAAAATATTTGAGACGGGTTATGTCAGAAACGTTCATGACTTGGATGTAGCGATTCTTGTTCTTGGGAGCTTTGTGGAGATGAAATAGTACAAACACCGAACTACTTCTGAGTAAATGAAATTTGTGATGAAGGTCGCGGACGTTATTGTTCTGATGGTACAGAGTGTACTGGTCATCCAGAAGCATGTCCTCTAGGACCTGCTGATTGTAGTCCTTACTTTATCGATAACTGTGCTGCAACTTGTGAAGCAGACCGATGTGGAGATGGAGTAATAAATCTTGCTAACGGTGAAGAGTGTGATTATGCAGATGGTGATCCTAGACAAAATGAGAACGCATTCTGTTACCCTGCAGAGTATAATCTTACGGGAGTTGGTATTGTTTCATGTCAACGTACCTATTGTGGAGACGGAATTACTCAAAATGTTAATATTGGTGGATATACAAACGCTGATGGATTGAACGAATCTTGTGACGACGGTAATGTTGATAACGGAGATGGGTGTAGCAATACGTGTGCGCTAAATGGATCAGAAGAAGGTGTATGTAATATGGGAGGATCAGAGTATGATGCTGACGCTTGAGGAAACTGACTAATTCCAAATGGAACATTATGTCTCAGTCCTATCACCTTTGATAACTCAAGCTTTGAGTACAATAGCACTACGCACATATGGACGTGGGACTGTCTTGATCTACCTTCAGGTAGTATAGGTGAGAGTTGTTCTGTAGAAGAAAGATATTGTGGAGATGGTATACATGATCAAGAAGAAGATTGTGAACCATCACTCAATGCGCAATGTGCTGCAAACTGTACAAGTGATGATATAATTGCAAACTGTAACGAAGATATTAGCTTACCATATCTTTCATGAGGTTCTTATGATACGGGAGATATTATTACAACAGTAACTAATGCAATAGGTGGTCCTTGCCGAAATGGAACATGGAATGGCTCGGTATATCAAACTGGACAGTGAGTATCGACTGTACGATGATATATGTGTTATGGTTCAGGAGTTGGAGGTAATTTGCATGAAGAGTGTCTTCTTGATGCGAACTATTGTGGAGATGGAGTACTTAATGGAACTGAAGAGTGTGATGATGGAGACGCACAAGATAATGATGGATGTAGTAGTAGTTGTGATATAGAACTTCCAGTAGATGTAGAGTTCTCAGGAAGTTGTATTGCAGAATGAGCTTCAACTGATGTAGAAGGAATTGGCTACTTACCACAGATCAACAATGATGAGTACTTACCGATCTGGTGGCAATTATCTGATAGAAATGATGTAGATCTTGATGCAACAACCTGTGCCGACATTAACACTTCTACCTCTGAGAGAATTCCAGGACTTGGAATGCAATGTACCTTTGAGATAGTTAGAGCAGGTGCAAGTGATTATGAAGCAGTGTACGAATTTACAGATGATTGTATTGATGCAGGATGAGCAAGATGGGAGTGACAAGCTGCACCATTATTTGATGATCTTCCAATTAATTCAGAGTGAGTTAGTTCGCTCGGTACTACCTTCTTAGATCCTATGACCGTTCTAGGATTTGTGGGAGCACACTTTGGACAGTATCGCGTAAACCTCAAGGAAATAAGTTGGACGTTCTGTAATATTGATACAAATGGTACGCTTGTTGAAACTGACTCAATATTAGATACCAATCCAAATGCTGATCCGTCTTCAACACCTCCAATTGCAGAAGAACCTATCTGTGCTATGAATCTTTCAATCAGTGATTGATATCTTGTACAAAAGTGATCTTCTCTTATTGAAGTTCCAAATACCGATATCGGAAGTACGTTCATGAGTTTGGAGTGAGTGAATCTCGTAGTAGAAGGAACACCGCTTGATGAAGCAGTAAATCAAATATCTCAATACTCAGATGAAGGTAGAGAGCATTTAGTAAATCAAATTATTGAGAAGTATGATAGACTTGCTATTGAAACAAGAGATTCAATTCTTCCGTGAATCAACTCTACGCTAATTAGAAAAGTACCTACAAGTTCAATCTACTTCGTAGATGATGAGAATGACAGTGCTCAAGATATAGTAGTGCTTGAAACAACAGATATCCTTGCATTGAAGAATCTTATGGGACAAGACGCGTTTGTATTTGTGATGCCAAATCCATGATCTCGTTTGATCATCAATGGATCATTGGGAACAGACTCATTTGGAAATATTGATGAAGCAACTTCTGATGGTATGTTCGTAGTAAATGGTACAATTGAGTTCTCACACGGAGATGATTGTACTGATACGGACTATGTGGCAGGTGTCTTTATCGCAAGTGATGGATTTGAAACGACCCTTACTAGTAATACTGACCTCAACAATCCACAACGATGTTCTGGTGGTAACCTAGTGATCAAAGGACTCTTGGTAGGTGCCCAAGCAGACCTCGACGAAGAGTTCTCATTCCAGAGAAGATCAACACTCGACGCACGACAAACAAACAGCTACCTCTTCGATGACTCGCTGGTTGGACAAGCTAGATCTGCCTTTAATATCTGTTACTTACCTGCGATTTTAAATGGAGTTACAACTCCTATTAAAAATAGCACATGAGTAAAGTGTGACCATTTAAATAGATTAGAGTTCCGTGAATTGTCGAAAGCATTTATGGTTGGAGAAGTAACTACTTCAATGGCTCCCTGGTATTACTCAACATCTCCTAATTATAACGCGACTAATCAGAAAAACCATATCTGTCGAGCGTACCTTGCAGCGTATAGTCAGGACCTTCTTGAACCAATTATCTTTACCAATTCAGAAGGAGATACTGCGCCAATATTACCCCCAGATCTTTCGGCACAATTACTTATCTCAAATAATAACTGTGAAACGTTAGTCATTCCTGAACAAAACTGAGGAGATCTTCCGCCTTTAGAATCACGAGAGTCTATCTTCACTCCCACTGGACCATGGTACAGACAATCAATAAAACGGATGATAAACCATGAAATGCCTTGGCCATGGCAATGTAAGAGATCTTCAGCTGGTAACACTATATCTTCTTGTGTAAATAATGGAACAGTTCCGCTTCCTCCGTTGGCTGCTGCGAAGAATGTGTTTGAATCTCAATTATGATCAATGCATGCTGCCCAGATAAATGGACAAATATTATATCCTAATTATAGAGTGACGTTATCTACTCCAGATGCTGATCGATTTGATGCTCTTTATAGTTCTGGAACAATTATTGAGCAGGACTTAGAAAGAGAAGATACTATCTTTGAGGGAGCATCAGTGTTGATTGAAACGAATCCAGATTTATGGAAGAAGCTTCCAGAAGTTGCTAACGAGTTCCTTAGAAACTTGCAGATCTCAAGATAATTAATACAAGTTATTTATTCTGTAAATACGTCTCATCTTCCATGGGTGAGACGTATTTTGTTTATAGGACTCACTTTCAAGAAGCTCCTCTTGCTTTTCGACAAAAAATCTATATATTAAAAATTGTTTATATGTCTTATACATTTTTTTGATATGAATAATAGAGCAGACGTTAATTTTCAAAATATAGAGAAGAGTAAATCTTCTAATAATTTGCTAAAGAACAATATTGTTGGGGTTAATAAAGAGAAAATTGCGTTCCTACTAATGTTTGTGGGACCTAGTTTTTATAAAACAATCAAAGCTCAAATAGCTCCACCAAATATTTGTGTTGAACAACAAATTTCAAGCCACACTTTCGTACTTAATGTGCCTTATATTATTCCTCTAAGCGGAAATTTCTGAGCAAATCTGTGAGTACCAAATAATGGTAGTAGTGTTTTCAAGTTACAGAAAATTGAAAATTGACAATATATCCCAGTAGGATGATTGTATGCCATATCGTGAGATGAAACTGACACACTTGTTATTACTCGTACGTATGAAACTTGAGACAATTCTATTACCTACTTTGATGCAGACTGTATTCCAACAGATTCAACCATCAACCTCCTCCTCCTCCCCCTCCCCGTAACTCGACTAGACAACTGAGCTGAAAAAAATAGTGATGGTACAGCAAATATTCGATGGACTGTTGCGCAAGAGAATAATAACGATAAGTTTGTTGTTGAGAGAACAACTGATCAGGTAAATTGGAAAGCAATTGAGGAAGTTAAGTGACGTGGAGATGCTGTTGAGCCTAAGAGATATTCTATTACTGATGAAAATCCTGCTCATGGAGTGAATTATTATAGAGTTAAACAGGTAGACTTTGATGGTAAATCTTCTTACTCTCCTATCAAAACTCTTTCGTTCAATGAGGTTAATTCAAAAATCTCAATTTACCCAAATCCAACAGCTAACTACATAGAGGTTGAAGGAGATGCGATAGAGAGTATTGTAGTATACAATCAGTTGGGACATGAAGTGAAGGTGAAGATTGACGGGAATAAAGTAGATCTAAGCGGTCTTCCAAATTGAATTCTCTTTATCGAAACCACCCAAGCAGGAAATAATGTGCAAATGCACAGAGTAGTAAAAAGTAGCGATTAATCATAGTTTTCCGTGGTAAAAGGCTGTTGTTTCTAGTGAGCAATGGCCTTTTTTTGCCTTGTTTTTTGACAATTTTGCGCCTTCTCCATATAATTTGAGAGCTTTAATTAAGCTCTATGAACAGTCATATGAAAGCGAATAGTGCACGTAATAAACTCTTTTTGATCTTATGAGCAGTGACTCTCTTTTTGGGAGTTGTTTTTGCAGAGTTTGATTTATCGATTGGAAAAAGTTTGGATGGTGGAACACCAGGTGAGTTATATAGTGGAGATGTAGTTACCTATATTCTTACTATTGATCTTTCTGATAATTCAAGCGGAGGAGCAACCAACGTTATTGTGCGTGATGTGTTGGATCCAAATATGATCTTTACGTGAGGATGGAGAGTAAGCGCACCTTATACACCATGATTCCCATTTCTTGATCTTACGAGCGGACTCAATAATCCTTTAGAGTGGATTATATATACGTTAGGTACTGGTGATGTTGAATATGTTATTTCCTATGACGTGATTGTTACGGGTACAGGAGATTTAACTAATATGGCGGAAGTTTTTGCAGATGCTGGAGATCCTTCTGATACTCACTCTAGCAATAATACCTCAGGAGTTACTATCACAGTAAGTAATGATCCAATAGAAGGAGAGTGTGGATATTTGAGTGGTGTTGGAATATATGATGTGGAAGGAAATGGAGATTGATATAACTTATATAAAAGTAATTTTCCTAGTGGTACTGGGTTGTGTGTATTAGGGAATGTTAAGGCAACCGATGATGTTTATAGTGGATCTTCTCATCTATATGATTGGGTATGCCGCGGGGAACCTGGAAGCGACTTAGGGTTGATTGTAAATTGCCAATCACCTGAACTGTATTGTGGAGATGGGGCAGTAGGGACAGCTGATGGTGAAGCTTGTGATGATAGTAATCAAGTGTCTTGAGATTGATGTTCTGATACGTGCCAGATCGAACTCATCCGTTTGGATGAAGTTGTTCCTAGAACAGATCAGTTTACGATTACCAACTTCTGAACAACAACAGTAGATATAATGTGATATCGTATTTCATCTTTGGGAGTCGATACAGGTGTGGAAAATCTAACAGTTGTGTCAGGATCGTTGATGTTAGGAGCTGCAGAGTCAGTTGTCTTATCAGGATTTGCACTAGATAATGCATGAGGTGATCTTGCGTTCTATTTTTCAACCTGATCGCTGAATGACTCAGGTACAATGTTGGATTTTGTACAGTGGGGGAGCGGTGGAAACGGTGCTCAGTCTGTAGCAGTAAGTAAATGAATTTGGACGAGTGGAACGTATTTGGATGAACTCGATCCGTATACGTATAGTGGTGATGGAAGTCAGACAGGTGTTGCTTACTGGAACGATGTGGCACATATCTGTGGAGATAGTGTAATTTTCACGGGAAATGGAGAGGAGTGTGATGATGGAGATACGGCTAGTGGAGATGGTTGTTCTGCAACCTGTCAGATTGAATCTGGATGGAGTTGTACTGGTGAACCCTCAGATTGTAGTGATGATAATGAATGTCTTGTAGGAAATGGAGGATGTGAAGATACATGTACAAATCTTACCTGATCGTTTGAATGTAGTTGTGGAGCAGGATATATACTCAGCGGAGATAATCTCAGTTGTGACGATGCTGATGAGTGTTTGTGAGAAGGTGATGGAAACAACTGTAGCGCAGATGCTGCATGTAGTAATACAGCAGGATCATTTACCTGTAGTTGTGATGCTGGATTTACGGGAAATGGAGTAACCTGTACTGACTTTAACGAATGTCTTGGAGAAGGTGGAGGAGATAATTGTAGTGACGATGCAACATGCTCCAATACGTCTGGTTGATTTACCTGCGGATGTGATGCTGGGTTTACTTGAAATTGAGTGACGTGTAGTGATCTCGACGAGTGTGGACTAGGTACCGATAACTGTTCGATCTATGGTACTTGTAGCAATCTTACAGGATCATTTTCTTGTGGATGTGATAGCGGATTTGCCTGAGACGGAGTGACGTGTAGCGCTACTTGTGGAGATGGATTAACCGTAGCTACAGAACAATGTGATGATAGTGGTACGGTTGATGGCGATGGATGTAATGATAGTTGTCAGCTAGAAATACCTTCATGTAGTCTAACATTTTCTCCAACAACTGGTTCAGTCCCACTCATAGTGACAGGATTTGAAACCGTTGCGAGTGGTTCTACCTGGATAGTCTATGATGAGTTGGATCGAGGTGATGCAGTGGTGACTAGTGGACCAACATTCCCTGCAGTGCATACCTACTCATTGGCTTCGCAATATACGGCGACCTTGACGGTGAGTAACTCACTTTCGTGAAATGTTACAAATACCTGTACGTGAATTATTCAAGCAGATACAATTTGTGGAAATAATATCGAAGAAGCAGGAGAAGAGTGTGACGATGGAGATACACAGTCAGGAGATGGATGTAGTGCTACTTGTGAAGAAGAAGGTGGAAGTTCTGGAGGATGATGAGGTGGTGGAGGTTGATGATGAGGATAAGGAAACAACGACGACGACGATGATGATGAACCAGAAGAGGAGCATTCCAGCGCACCTGCTATCAAGAGATTCAAAAGAGCAGTACACGACGTTGCATTGGAGCAACTCCGCGCTAGTAAGCTTTCGCTTATACAGTATTTCATGGCTAGAAATGCCAAAGAACATGCATCAGCAGAAAATACAGATCTCGAATCTAATAAATCTGCTTCAACAGAAACAGTTCCAGACAATATTCCTTCTCTAGTAGGCAAGATAAAAAACACGATAGTCACTCCGGTGATGAGCACAGAAGTAGTCGAACAGCCTACCAAAGACCTATTTGGTAATACGATAGTGCAAACTCCCAAACCTACGGTTGTCATTACGGAAAGTGCAGAAATAGTTGTCCTAGAACTTGGAGATGAAACGCTGATGAGTCCTGCTCCTGAACTAGGAACTCGGTACAAGACTGGTACACCGAAAGAATCTCTTATTGAGATGTTGAAAAAGATGAGAAGTAACTCATCTATGTAGTATATAAATACTTTCTATTCGCTTGTATTAGAGAATCCTACTTCATTGAAGTGGGATTTTTTTGTTCGCTCGAATCATTTTCTTCTACGAAAGTCACCTCACCACCTTTTTCAACATAGGATAAGAAATTGCAGTTATAGCTCAGGTTAGTAAGAGGGCAGAGCCGATTCGGAGGATGAGCGAGGAGGTATTGATAGAGAGATGGTGGACACCTATCCAGCTAAGAACAGCGGTTCACAGCACTATGCTACAAATAACTTTTCGATCAACTTTTGGTATGACTTTATTGCGATATGCGATTCGCAAAGCTCCTATCACAAAGAGCAGTTCAAGTAATCACTGCGTGATCAATCATCCGAGCAGATCTCCACTCATAATGAGCGGTATGCCAATTGATACTCCGACGATCACACCGATAAGATTTATCTTGAGAAGATGATTCTGAAGATCACTACTTACAAAAATATAATTGAACACTTGTTTTACAAAACTAAGCGTCAGTATCACTGACAAAAATGGTAACAGCTTATCAGATCATCGTTGAGTAGTAGTTGTGAGAAACTTTTCTCATCCCACAAAAGCAATAATGTGTGGAGCAAAAATGGTGAAGTTGATTATAATAATTCCACCAATCCATAGTATCAACGTGAGGAGGTTACCAAACTTTTTCATCATCTGATCATGTGTTTTACCAGCTACATCGTGTATCAGACTATTTCCCAATGCTGAAGGAATAATAAGTAAGATCTCTATCAACCCCAGTGCCAACGCCCATATTCCTACATATGTATAGCCTTCTGCAGTTGGGTAAAATATAGAAAGCAAAATAACCACTATGAGCGTATGGAAACTACTCAGATAGTACGCTAGCCCATACTGTCGATTTGCCCCCAAAATAGATCTCGTAAACGATCGATCTCGGATTCGTTTCAACGGCAAGAAACGTTTTCCTGCCCACCACACATAGAGTGCTTGGGTAATGCCACTCACTACCACTGAGAGCAGTATCCACACAAATGCATTGACCGATGAGGCAGATCCTTCGGTGAAATCTACAGACGTATACAGTATAAAAACAGTTACTGCAATTACGATTAATTGCGAAATTCTTGCAAGGATAAGTCACACCGTCAACTGCCTCATCTTCCAATAGAGCTGTAATGGAAGTTGTAAAATACCTGCACTCATAAAACTAGCTGAGAAAAGCATTCATAGGGGCAATCCTCGAACGAGATATGGATTTGATGTATAGGCAGGGATAAGATAAGCAACAACCAACGCAAGCATATAGATGACTCCTACCATAAAAAACCTTGTGGAGACAAACTTTCCATAGGTTTCGACAAGTTCAGTAGAGGGTGGTTTTATTTTTCCAGTATGTTTCGGAGTATTGATCTCACTATCACTACCGAGATCTGATCAGATATCATGGGGAGTTGAAAGTTCTTGGGCGATAGGAAGATCAAACTCTGAATGTTCGTTGTTTTTGCTTTTTATTACTCCTAACTGCTTCAGAGCAATTACATAAATCCCAAAATCTGCAAAGGCCGACCAAATTGCAAAGAATTTTAGGATAGTAGAGTAGTCTCCAAATCTCAATGGGCCAAGATATGGAGTAATAAGTTTTATAACAAGAAATCCTCAAATAGCACTTGCGACTCTTCCAATGATTTGCCGTAATGCGTCTTTGACGATTAAATTCATTGGGGAAGTGTTTTGGTAAAATATTTTATTAAGAGGGGGAGCTCAAGAAAGCGAGAAAAATAACTCGTTTTCTATGAGATGGGATCAGCAATTAATCGCGCTTCGATGACTCCTCATTTATTTTTTTGAGACTATTGAGCTTCCCCTCGCTATTGTATTACACCTATATTTTATTACAGGCTCTATTTTTTCTTTTTTTTCTTTTCATTCCCAAGAAACTTCTCCAAAGCTTGCTGTACATCTTGAAGCTGTTGTTGCTTTTCTTGTGCAGGTGAAGCACTGGATTGTTCAGGATGTTCATTGAGTAGTTTATCTTGTTCTTTCTTAACATGAGCCGCGGTTTTGATCTTTTGCTTTTCCTTCTTTGCATGGATAACTAGATATTCTGTTATCAGCTCATCAATCTTTTTCGGATCTTTCATCATAGCCATAAACTCTTCTTTGCTCAAGTACTCTTTTTCATAGAGGAGCATAGCCATCTTTTCAATAGTTTTTTTATTTTTTGTAATGATGTCTATTGCTTTTTTGTATGCCTCACTTACAAGTCCTTTTACTTTCTGATCTATCATCTCTGAAGTCTTTTCACTGAATGGTTTGAAAGGAATATAATCCCCCTTGTCACGATCGTAATAGACGAGTGTTCCTAACTCTTCGTCCATCCCATATTTCAATATCATATCATGTGCTATATGAGTTACTTTTTCAAAGTCGTTGGAAGCTCAAGTCGTAATTTCATCTTTTCCGAAGAAGATCTCTTCTGCAGCTCTACCACCTAAGAGTGTAACCATATCTTCCATAAATTTTACCTTTGAGTTCAGATATCTGTCTTCTTCAGGCATCATCCAAGTAACTCCCAATGCCATACCTCTACTTACTATAGATATCTTTTCTACTGGATCTGCATTTGGTAAGAAATAGGTCGTAACTGCATGACCTAACTCGTGATAGGTGACAATCTTTTTTTCTTTCTCTCTCAACGATTTAATTTTCTTCTCTGGTCACATCACAAGCTTTTCGAGTGCATATTCGAAATCATCCATTGTTAGTTGTTTGCGATTTTCTTTTGCAACTCTCAATGCCGCTTCATTGATAATATTCGCTAAGTCTGCACCAACGAAACCACTCGTACGTCTTGCAAGTAGATCAAGGTCCACAGTCTTATCGAGTTTTTTGCCTTCTGCATGAAGTTTGAGAATCATGGCTCTTTCTTCGAGCGTAGGTCTTCCTACCATTATTTTTCTATCGAATCTTCCTGATCTCAT
>Ga0163144_10027939_pt1 | contig 10904 bp, 11 predicted proteins | sample OliLak19BULKMAT1_FD_123175 | JGI IMG/M metagenome (GOLD analysis project Ga0163144, IMG submission 123175) | Freshwater microbial mat bacterial communities from Lake Vanda, McMurdo Dry Valleys, Antarctica - Oligotrophic Lake LV.19.BULKMAT1 | ecosystem: Environmental > Aquatic > Freshwater >... | reverse complement strand
ATGAGTTGTAAGTCACACCACTTATGACTTAACAAATCATTGAACTCAATTCTGACTTCGACTTATAAACAGCTTTTTCAAGTCTTGTTTTTGGAATAGATGCGATCCTAAAGTTGGCATAAGTGGTCTGTCACGAAGAATTGTAAACAGAATGAAATTGCCGCTAATAATAAAGATTATTGAATTATCCCACCTAGGATATAAATTAATAACTTCGGTAAAAATTAGAAAATTTTCGCTTTCATAATAAATTCCTAGTTGTCGTCTATTCGCAAACTCCATCAAGATTTTCTTATTATTTTGAATTTTAAGGTGTGTTTTTACTTTGATTAGATTTTTCTCCGTAGCCTTCCGAAATATCACATACAAGCAAGACAAAGTTAAAAGGCTAAAAACTACTGTGGAAGTCAATTTATCATTTCGATTCATAAAGTCTTCCTTAAACTCAGTAATACAAAATACGACAATAAAACCAAATATTGAATAGATAATTAAATAGTCAATGAAGTCCAGCCACCTTTCCTTATAGACAAGTTTTTGGAGTGTTATGCTTTTTAGGATATCTGTTTTCATTACATTTCTAATCATTCTGCGTAAATGTTAAAATTAATTAAGTTGAAAAGGTATTATTAATGATAAAGTTTCTCTTAGTGCTACTAGCTAGTAATTACTTGGTGGCCCTGACAATTTTACTTTTAATTAATTTATAAAACAACCACATAATAAACCAGTACACAGGAAAAACAAATGGATACAAAAATACCATCATAAAAGTATAGCCATGGTAACCTCCTGCAGCCTGCCCAATTGCCTTATCAATGATGGAATATGACATCATGTAGCCAATAAATACGATTATTGGAAAAATTATTCTTCCAACAATCACTACCCAGGAATACTTTTTATCAGGATATCGTTGACTGAATTTGTAAATCAAAAAAAGGTGAAGCAAAAATACGAGTATCGCAAATATGATGGTGAAACCTTCCGGGCCAATGTGAGTAAAAGTCGTTGCCAACTTACTTATTTTAGGTTTGTAAGGGATGTTGAAACATTCAGCGGGAAGTTTTGAAAAATTCCAGACAGCAATACCATCGAGTTTTCCGCTGTCAGGTTGATTTAGAGTTGTTGATAATTCCTGGTTGACTGCAGTGGCATTTACAGTGATTTGGAGCGAACCAAATTATTTCCAATAATTGGCTGGAGAAAGGGAATACCGAAAACTACATTCTGTAACCCAGTCAGAAACGTCTGTCCAAGCGTCTGCAACGTATTCAACCCTAATTATATGCTTGCCTTTTGTGAGATCTATTTCAAAATATTTCAATTCATCTAAATTATAAACATGGCTAAAACCTTTTTCCCAGCTAATTGATACACTTCTCACCTCTTCATTTGATGATGAGTTCTCGAATAAATTAGAGAACTTTTCAAAACTAGGTGAGGTTGATAAACCATAATAGGAAGGGATATCACTCAATTCAATTTCAATACCTTCAACCCATACTTTGAAATAACCGAAGTAATCCTTTGCATAAAAAAGCAAAGGAATTTGTTTCCCACTTGAATCAGTTTTGATGATGTATTCTATTTTATAAGTGGCTGTTTTAAAGGATTTGTCAACTTTTACGTTGATTTTTTCTTTAAGAATATCAATATCTCTGCTCGAAAAAAGCTGTACTTGCATAGGTTCCTTCTCTCATTGGAGATGCCATATTTGCATAGCTTAGGTGGGCATTTATTAAAAAGAGTAAACTCAGTATTTTATTCAAAGATGATAAATTATTAGAGTTGCTTTTAAAAAAAAAACTGTCATAACACTTGTAAATGAGTCTAATGATTTTTGCAAATTTAGATTTCTGATTTGAAATGCTCTTATTCTTCGCTACTCACTTAACATTTCACTTATCTCCGCCATTGCCTCGTTGAATAAGAGGATATCATCCACCTTATTTCTTAATGCTGAAATTTGAAATTTTCGAGTAGGATTGCGAGTTTCAAAAACAAAATATGCCGCGCCTGCTATTTCAAGTTCTTTAAAGTCTGTTATATCTTCTATCGTAAAGGTAAAATTAGTGTTTAGTAAACTAAATTGCTGTTTAAAAGTAAGGCTTAATTCATTTTTATTTATGCTAAGGATTGCCATAGGATATACTTGAAAAACCAACCAAATGCTTAATAAAATGATAAAACCAAGAAAACTAAAAATGGTAATCCACACTTGCCATTCTTCAAATGACTTACCAAAACGGTGCAATAAAAGAATAAATGGAGCAATTAAAAAGCTTGGCAAAATAATGGCAATGATAATTTTGTAAAAACGACCATATCTAATTTGAAATTCTTTTACCATTTGTGAAGTTATAATTGCTGCGGCATATTCTCCTTGACTGATTTTAAAACAATATGTATTTAATCAACCCTAAGAAGTAAAAAATTTCTCATCCGCATCTGATGTAATGTGTAAATGCAAATAATTACGAATACAATACTAATTGCCGCCTCACCTATCAACATATATTTACTGTTGAAGCGATCATGCACCAAACCATCAAAAGCTGTCATATAAACTACGGGTAAATTGCCAAGTGCCGATAGCAAAGCATACTTGGTGGAAGCATGTTTTTTGCCGACTGCAAACAATAAAACAGAGGTAAATGCAGCATTTATAAGTCCCATTCCAAAAGAATAAGCAAGAACCCCAATAATGTAAATATGTGGTTCCATCGGAAATATTGCCATGGTTAATGTAACCAAAGCACATACCATTCCTGCCCCGAGGTATGCAATCCAGTTCCCCCAACGATCAGCTATAAATCCGCCAACAACGCAACCAAATGTAGCAACCAAACCGCTTAAAATCCCAGTAACCAGAGCGACTGTGTCGGCATCTGTTTTCCAATCACTCGCAATTGCTGACCACAAATTACTTGCAGCGCCGGTACCAATGGGCATAGCAATCATGATGATGATAAAAAACACCACTGGGATGCGTACCATTTTTAATATATCTTGACCCATAACCACGAATTCATTCCATACTCCACTTACTTTTTTATGATGAAAATCTTTAATTGTAAATACAACCAAGGCACTCAGAATAGAAATAGTGCACAAAACAGAGCCTGCCAAGACTAGATTGTAATGTGTAGATAACCACAATCCAGCACCTCCTCCCAAACCCATTCCTCCCAAATTGCCGGCCTGATACCATCCTCCTGCCCTACCCTTTTTGTTTTCTTCAATACGATTGGCCATGAGACCACCCACAGGAACCATTAAAAAATTTGCTGAAAATTGCGAAATAAAAACAATTATTGTTAGCAGAACTGCACCATTGCTTGTAAAAGGAGTAAAACAAAGAGTCATCAAAGCCCAAATACAAGTAAACACTGCTATTATATACCACTTTCTTAAACTTAGAGTGAGATCAGTTATTGGTCCCCATATAAATCGCCAAAGACTTGCAGAAGCACCTACTGCTATAATACCCGCAGTATTAGCAACCGAAAAACCATTTTGTGTAAGTAAATATGGGAGAGTTACAGCTGTAAATCCAAAGCTAATCCCAGCAGGGAGTATGAGAAAAAAAATATGATAAGGTTTGGTATAAATGTTAACAGACATAATTAGTCATTTTAAATATCCTGAATTAAAAGTATTTTGACTTTATATTCAAAAAATATTTGAACTTGGTTTGTCTTAAATTTTACTAATGTTCTAATTCTTCGATTCAAAATTTTAGCCATACATTTCGTTCTTACATTTAGTTTGTTTTCTAGGATTAAATTGATTTTTTTAACGTCTATAATTTATCCAAAAAATGTTTTGTAAATCCATTTTCAGTGTTGCCAGTGTTGAGTGTTGTTGCTGGCTCAAAAAGCATAATGGAAACTTCCTCATCAGCAACCGGACGATGCTCTATTCCCTTCGGCACAATCAGGAATTCATTTTCATTCACGATAACTGTTCTATCACGGTATTCCATTCTAAAACTTCCTTTGATTACAAAGAATAATTCATCTTCGTGATCGTGCTTATGCCATACAAATTCACCCTTCATCTTGGCAAGCTTAACATGCTGACTGTTTAATTCTCCAACAATTCTAGGATTCCAGTGGTCTGAAAAAAGTGCTAACTTCTCTGCAATATTTACCTTATACATTTTAAGACTTTCTATTTACGATTTAAGTTATCTATGATTGAATCTTCGATATTCGTTTTCAATTTTATTACAGAAGCTGAAAGACTGTTGGGAATAGTCATTGACAAAACGTATTGTTGAACCTTCCAACGACCGCCAATTTTCACAACTACACCAGAGCCGCGACATATTTTCATTTGAGTTTTCAGTAATTCATCAAACCACGCCACTTCTCCCGATTTAGCGAAATAAATATGACGATCAATTGCTGTGAAATCCCAGGTTGATTTTTTATCAAAATAAGGTTTAGCATACAGCATAAAGCTTTTTTTGTCCCAATATTCTGTCGCATCAGTGCCCATAAATGCAGCATCTTCTGTGTAATAATCAAAATATTTCTGGTATTCATAATTTGCCGCCGCCACATTGAAATTGTCCAGCATAATTTCAATTTGCTTTTTTTCTTCTGCTTGGTTTATCTGCTTTTCTTCGTTATTAGCAAGACTAAATGAATAAAATAATGCAGTAATTGTTAGCAGTATGAACACAGTTTTCAGTTTCATATTTTTATGTAAGTTAATTTGCTCAAGCTTGTTTCTCAATAAGTAATATAAGATTTATTATAAATTTTATTATGAACCCAATTTATGACGACATGACTTTACTATCTTGAGAATATAGTAAAATCGAGTTAATCGTGTCAAATATTAGCAAGAATAAGATTCTTCATCTCAGTAACTTCCTGCTTTGTAAAGCCATTTGCTTCAATACTCCCTTCACCGGTTGTTTCTATATTTATGGTAGAGAATCCTACAAAAGGGCTATCAATTTTAACAGAAGAAACCCTGCTAAATGGAATCGTTTTTTCCTGCCCGCTAAACAAGCCTGGAATATTGAGCGTAATGCCTAAATTATCAATTACTATCTTGGCCGGAAATACTTTATTGCCTGAGGAAAGGCGGGATGCGGTAAATATTTTCATTGGATCTTGTATTTTGTTTGAGTGCAATATTAGGTATTTAATAGAAACGAATGAACTTAATATAAATTCGATTTTCGATTTTCGGTCATCATAGCTTTTATATCCCAAATTTGAAGATTTCGTTAAAATAGAAACTGTTAGCTAACTTGTGCTCAAAACAAAGTATAAAGCCTTTGATTTAAAGGATAAAACCAGAAAAACAACTATCACATTATCTGCGATTTAGAATTTAATTAGATAGAATTAATCAATAAAAGATGAAAAGAATAGAACTATTCAACTGCTCTATCGGTTGGGTTAAATACAATTTCCATAATACCAAATTTTGATAATATTTTTAAAATGTTGTCGATGGTATTCCCCCTTTTAATGGGAAATACTGTCCACTGAATTATCGTCAATATTTAAAGATGTTCTTATAATTTTTGTTACTAAAAATCAATGATTTGGTTTGACAAATTTTAAAGACGGATTTCAGGAATACTGTTTTTAACAATTATATAGCAGCAAGTGTCATGTATTAACTTTTCACTAATCCTTAAGGTTCATCACACACAAACTTAACAGACATAAACAATTTACTAAATTCGTTCTCAAAATTATAATCTCTATTAACTTGATTTGTTTGTCCATTGGCACAAATAAACCAGCCATAAGTTGTCAAATCAACTTTCGCCCAAAGTAAGCGCTCTTCAATATGATCTTTATTATTCAGCCGCTGAAGTACCCTTTCGGGAGAAGCATTGTGCAAACCCTGCTCTTTAACAAATGCTTTCCAATACCGCTTTAACTCCGCAGTATCCTTTGTAGTTAAGGCTTGCACCACCTGAGGACAAGATTTCGAGTATTTGTTATTCAATAAGATCGAATTATCTGAGTAGGATTGAATGGTAATTTTTTTTAGCTCAAACTCTTCATCCAACTCTGTAATTCAATGTCGTTAAGTTAAGAGAATATTCATAAGGAGTCTCGCTTTTCGCGAGACTCCTAACTCAGAACGCCGTCGCTGCGCGTCTCGCGAGTGACATTTCCCCTGGCCTCCGGCCAAATGAAAGTATTCCAACTAGAAATATTTCAGCTATCACAATACTGAATTTTCTAATAATGCTTATGCTGAAAGTCTGCTGATAGCTATCGGGTTGGAGACCATTCTATTTTAATATCGTTCCAAAATAAATCGTATATACCTGATGTATAGCTTTATATCACTCGACAGCGGCGAAGCGATTGCGAACTTTGGGTGAAATTCCCTAAGGTTGGTTGACTCAATTATTTTGTAGTAATCTTATGATAATCAACTATTTTCTTCTTAATTTAACGGCATTGCTCTGTAATTATTGATTTCTTCAACTCCATCCAAAAAGGTGTATTGATAACAACCAAATTTTCAAGCATCTTTCTCTGATTTCGGTATTCAGTAGTAAGGGTATCAATGTTTAATTTTGAAATTTTCTCAGAAGAATTGCCTGTTGCATCAGTCTCTAACATGATTGAGGAAAAGAAAAACCATAATTCAAAGGTGTTTTGTAAGAGTGCATGCGAATACTTTCTTGTATCAAATTTACCCTCATATTCACAAAGTTCTATAGTCCACTTAAAAACTGCAATGGAATCGATTTTTTCTGACCTTTGGTCTTCACTTCTGTGTTGGAAGAATTCTCATTACTGCAAGTGAAGAGAAAACTCGAGCAAATTAGAACTACTAAAAAGTTCTTTAATTTCATCTATCACTCAGAACTAGGTGATATTTATAGAATTTCAAATCAAAACATTTACTCCTCACTTAATTCCAGCCATCTAATTTCTTTATCTTCAAGGCTTTTGGAAAGGGTATCAATTTCTTGCGCTGCTGTTGCCAGTTCATTATAAGGCATTTCTCCAGAGTTGAGTTTATTCACTAATTTACTCTTATTTGTTTCAAGGGTTTCAATCTCTTTGGTCAATTGATCCAATTCATGCTTTTCTTTAAAAGACATCTTTTTTTTGCTAACCAATGTTTCTTTTTCTTTTACTTCCGCAATTACAGGTGCAACAACTTTTGGCTTAACAATTTCCTTTGGTTTTGCCTTCCATTCTCTGTAGTCGGTATAATTGCCGGGGTATTCCTTGATTTTACCATGCTCTTCAAAGGCAAAAATATGATCGCAAACTTTGTCAAGAAAATATCTATCGTGACTTACTACAATCACATTTCCACCAAATGCTTCCAGAAAATCTTCCAGTACATTAAGGGTATCAATATCGAAATCATTCGTTGGCTCATCTAAAATCAAAAAATTTGGAGCCGTCATCAATATTTTTAAGAGTTGCAGCCGTCTTTTCTCCCCACCACTCAGTTTTCCTATTGGAGTATAATGCTGTTCTCTTCTGAATAAAAATCTCTCTAAAAACTGAACGGCGGTAATGGTTTTACCGTTGCCCATTTGCACATTGTCTGCAATATCACGCACTTCTTCTAGCAAACGGTTTTCAGGATTGAGTGGAGCACTGTTCTGAGAAAAATAACCAAATACAGTTGTTTGCCCCGCTACCACACTGCCTTTGTCGGGTTTTAACAAGCCACAGGCAATATTTATCAAGGTACTTTTACCAGCACCATTTTTACCAACAATACCTATTTTTTCACCTGTTTTAAATACATGTGTGAAATTATGAATTAACTCCTCACCATTATAACTGTGTTGGATATGATGCAGTTCAAGTATTTTACTTCCTTGTCTGGCACCTCGAATAGTGAGTTCCAATTTTTGATTATCAACTTTTACGCTGGCTTTGTCTTTTATATCATAAAAAGCCTCAATTCTAGCTTTGCTTTTGGTTCCTCTTGCTTGTGGTTGTCTGCGCATCCACTCAAGTTCCTTTAGCATAAGTTGCTTGGCTCTTTGTTGTTCGGCAGCTGCCATCAACATACGTTCAGCTTTTTTCTCAAGGTAATAGGCATAGTTACCCTTGTAAGTTAGCAATCCAGAAGGTTCTAATTCTATAATGCGATTGCAAACCCTGTCAATAAAATAGCGGTCGTGACTCACTAAAAGGAGCGTTACATTTTTACCATTCAGTAAATTTTCTAGCCATTCAATAGCCTCAATGTCCAAGTGGTTGGTAGGCTCATCCAAAATAAAAACATCCGGCTGTTTTAATAACATGGCTGCAATAGCCAAACGGCGTTTTTGTCCTCCACTAAGCGAACCGGCTTTTTGTTCCAGATTGATTATTCCAAGTTTGGCAAGCGTTTCACGAACCTGACTTTCATAATCCCATGCCTTCATATTATCCATTTCACCCATTATGTCAGCCATTCTATCATGCGAAAAATTTGGATCCAATTGAGCCATTTCAAATTCACTTACCAGTTTGGCCATCGGGTTGCTTTCGTCAAAGATAATTTGCCAAACCGTTAAACTTGCATCTATTTCCGGTTCCTGTGGTAAATAAACCACTTTAACAGAATTATTATGAACAACTTCACCCCTATCAGGTGCTTCAGCTTTAGCAAGTAGGCGTAGCAAGGTGCTTTTACCCGCACCATTTTTGCCAATTAAGGCCACTTTTTCACCTTGATTTACACCAAAATTAAGATCAGTAAATAACCAAGTTTCGTTGTATGATTTTCCAAGCCCTTCGGCAGATATGCAATTCATTTGTAGATTGTTTGGATTTTTGTTTTTTTGCTTTTGCTTTTGCAGAGACGCGATGTATCGCGTTTCTACGAAGGCGGCGACAAAAATAAAAACCGCAAATTTCGTCTATTCCATTCAAATAAATATCCTTATGCAACCTTTTTTCGAATTCAACGTCTAACATTTTAAAAATAGTATTTTTTTGTCATATCTTCATCAAGTGCTTATAATAAAAAATATTTGAATAGCTACTAAAATCAATGAATATAGCCTTTAGCAGTCAAGCGCGTTTTCCTTCGTTGGTTTTAATAAAACTATTTATAATTCTAATTTTAACGGGATATACTGTATTCGTTCAAGCCCAAAAAACTTATAAAAGTTTTTCAAGCATGGGTTCCGAAAATAACACAGGGGTTGAAAAATTAACGGTACTTTACAATCAACTTTATGCTTATGGTTATGGTGGCAACTCAATCAAATTCCAATTTAGCAAATCCGAAGATGTTGGTGGGTCAAGAAAACTATTTCTTGCTAAATACAATGATACTGGTGCTTATGTTAAAACGGTGTCGTTCGGTGGAAACGCCAATAATTTAAACGGCGGTCTATGCACCCTTCCAAACAATTATCTCTGTGCCGCAGGGGTGTTTTCGGCAGGTTTTTACGAAGGAACTAAACGCGTATCTAATAATTCCAAAGGGCTTTTTATTATTGCTCTTGATAGTTCCTTTGTATTTAAATGGCGCTTGATATTCAGCGCAAACAAATATTTTAACTGCAATTTATTGTGTCCCGACGGAAAAGGCAATTTTTTTGCTGCGGGTTATTACAGTGATTCACTCAATATAGGTGCAAAAAAATATATCGCTACCAATTACAAAGACTCTCTCGATTTTAAAAAGGATATTTTCATTTTACACATAAATCAAAATGGCGTTGTGTTAAAAACATTTACCATGGGGAGTTATGGCAATGATTATCCTACAGCTCTCGCATGTGATGAAGATGGAAACGTGATTGTAGGAGCCAATATTTCAGACACCGTTATGCTTGGAGACATGCTTTATCAACAGCAAAGCAAAAGCAAAGCAGTATTGTTTAAAATGTCTCCAAACGGAAATACATTTTGGATTACCGGATTAGCTGGGGCAGGCGTGATCATCGGCTCCCTTGCACTTAATTCGAAGTATGAAATTATTTGCGGTGCCTCCTTTAATGGTGGTTTGATTGTTAAATATAAAAACACATCTCAAAAATTAACAACCGATGGCCTAACTTATCAAATATTAATAGGTGCCTTTGATGCCTCTGGAAAATTGTTGCGAAGCAAAACTGAAGGTTCAGAAAATCCTACCAAACTTAAAGCGATGTGCATCAATAAAAATGATAGAATTTTTATTTCAGGAACGTTTCAATGTACATTCACTTCCTATAATTTACAGAATGAAAGCTTTAGTTTCAAAAATATTGGGTATGATGATATTTTTCTTTCGGCTTATGATATAAGCTTGAATCCTATTTGGCAAAGACATGCCGGCGGACCGAGGGTTGATAATTTAACAGATTTAGTAAGCTGGCAAAACAAACCAACTATTTCAGGTGATTTCCTACAATATTTCTGTTTTAATAGTGACTCCATTTATCCATTATACAATGCCCATTACGGTTATAATGCTCAAAGAAATTATATCAATAATAAATATCCAGGCCCTTATTTTCATAATGCATATTCAGAAACGGCAGGCAGTATTATCAAAGCTGGCTTTATTACCAATGTAATTGATGAATCCTCACCTCAGTTAAATTATTATTTTCAAACCAACCTAAGTAGCAATCCTAAATTTACTGAACAGGCAGCTTGGAACAATGATTTATATAATCAATCAGATACCTTTTGCTATAAAACAGGTATACGTGCCCGATGGGTCAATGACGGCGATCCAATAGGTAACAATGACGGGCGTGACAATGGACCCTTTATTGATTATTTATTAAACGGTGTAAAAACATCTTGGAGAGATATTAAATATGAGCCAATTATTACCAAATCAGGCAATTATAAACTTGAGATGAAGACAATTGATGGATGTTATTCGCAAACCATTCAGAAATATTATACCATATTAACAGAGGAGAGAGCTACTATGGGTTATGATAT
>Ga0163144_10027938_pt1 | contig 10904 bp, 6 predicted proteins | sample OliLak19BULKMAT1_FD_123175 | JGI IMG/M metagenome (GOLD analysis project Ga0163144, IMG submission 123175) | Freshwater microbial mat bacterial communities from Lake Vanda, McMurdo Dry Valleys, Antarctica - Oligotrophic Lake LV.19.BULKMAT1 | ecosystem: Environmental > Aquatic > Freshwater > Lake... | reverse complement strand
TTGGAATTTAATTTTCAATTCCCTACTTTTGCTACGCTAAAATCGGAGTGTAGCGCAGCTCGGTAGCGTACTTGCATGGGGTGCAAGGGGTCGCAAGTTCAAATCTTGTCACTCCGACAAAAAATTACTCATCATGGGTGAGTAAAAAAATGGGAAATGTCAGTGATGTCAATTCCTAATTCAGAATAAGGATTCTTGGTGTAACTACAATTATGCTGGGAATCTTTTTTATTTTGTAGAAAAAAATAGATTTTACTGGCTTTGTTGCAACGGAGTTTAGCTATCTATGCTGAATTGGTTTAAATTTTTTGCATTTGGTTTTCCTAACATGGATATAGAGAACTTTATTTTATGGTTTCAAAAGTAATAATACTAAAATCAAGGTTTAGATGCGTATAAAGCTTGCCTCCTCCTGCCCCCTCCAAAGCAGTAAACAGCCTTTTATCTCGTTTGGAGCAGGGTAGGGGGAGGTATAATTGGTTTGCACCAAAAGATAGTTTTGCGCAATAATTAATTCATTTTAGTATAATCTATGTTTATTTTTGTCTTCGGATATAAAACCCTCTCTTTTTGTGTAGGTTTCCACGACAAAAAGAGAGGGTTTTTTGAAATTATAAATAGTCTATAAAATTGAAAATCAAAATTTTATAGGTTTTTACTATGTTTTCTGTTTTTTCTTTTTTGCCGCAGGAAACAGTATATTGTTCAGAATGAGGCGATAGCCGGGCGAGTTTGGGTGCAAAGCCAAGTCGGTAGGTTCTTCGCCAACAAAGTGCTGATAGTCCTCTGGGTCATGCCCGCCATAAAAAGTCCAAGTGCCCTTACCAAACGTTCCGTGCATATATCGAGCCTCGTTTACCGTTTTATTTTCTCCCATAATTACTACTTCGGGCTTTATCAAGTTCTTTTTGAAAGCAGTTGTTTGCCCCATAAATCCCTTGATATTATGCTGGTGATTTTGGGTGAGCATGGTAGGAATAGGATCCCATTTGGCAGAAAATTGGAACAGTTTGAAATAATCGTTAAGTTCTGTAATGCCCATGCGCTCTTTCTGCTGGTTGTCAATATCGGAATATTCATATTCGTTATAGTCTAACTCCAAGTGAAAGTTGGTAAAAGCAAAGGTATTTTTAAAATTTAGCTTGCTTTGTGCGGCGGGGTCATAAGGGTCGCCATCGTATGGAGAATCACAAATATCTACGCCATCTGCCGCCAATGCGATGTCGTAAGTATCGGTAGCAGAACACATTGCAAACAAAAATCCGCCACCTGCACAGTAATCTCTAATCTTTTTGACTACGGCTGCTTTGAGTTGGGAAACCTTTTTGAATCCGTGCTTATTTGCTATTTCTTCCAATTCTCGTGTTTGGTCTTGATACCATTTATACGTGCTAAAATTGCGGTGAAATTTGCCATGCTGCCCTGTAAAGTCCTCGTGATGAAGGTGTAGCCAGTCATATTTGTGCAGTACATCTTCGATAACTTCGTCATCAAAGACAATATCATAAGGAATTTCGGCGTAGGTAAGCACGAGCGTAACGGCATCGTCCCAGGGTTGCTTGGATTTTGGGGAATAGACCGCTATTTTTGGGGGAACTTCCAACTTCATAATATCCATATTTGCCTCTGGGCTACCTATTTCGTTTTTAATCTGTACCGCCTGCGCATCCGAAATTACCTCGTAGCTGATGCCTCTCACTACTAATTCATTCTCAAACTTTTGGATATACTTAAACATAAAGCTACCACCTCGATAGTTAAGCAGCCATTCCGCTTCTACTTCCTGCTGAAGAACCCAAAAAGTAATGCCATACGCCTTCAAATGGTCTTTCTGTGCCTTATCCATCGGCACAAAAAGGTAGTTGGCTTTAGCAGCAAAATTCAATGTGAATAGCATAATTGTAACTAATGACACAAAATATTTTTTCATGGTTTTGGGTTTATCATTGACATTATTCTCTTATTTCTAAAACTCCAAATAAAGGTACAAAGTTTCTTGGCAAGTATGAAAGATTGTGCAAGAATAAAATCTTGTAAGTTTAGTTTTTTTAAATTTTTTTAAATCTGTGTCTGAAATACAAACATTTTTTCATTTTTAGTGTTATATTTGCCAATAAATTGATTAAAAAATGTCGTGTAAAACCTTTTACGCTCCTAAAATAGCCCTATTTATGGCTTTTTACTTGCTTACACTGACTTGTGTGATGCAGGGAGATAGGTTTTTCAAAGGAGTTGGTTGGCTGCACGATTTTTCACGCTCTATCAATTTCCAGTCTGTCGAAGATGTATTTGACGAAGTTTCGCACCGCTTTACCAACAAAATTTCCCTCCCTAAGCAGGTAAGCAAACTTCCCAACACTAAATCTATCTTTCTCAGTGCCATTTTCCTTACTCACTTTTGCTTTTTAAATCTCAAAAATAATTCACTATTTCTAAATTCTTGTTCGGTAAAAGCAGTAGCCTATTTGCCCTCTTCAAAGCTTTACCTCAAGCACCGCAAATTGATTTGCTAAATTAAAATCATACTTTATGTTATTTGTATAGTATCTATTTTTTAAAGTCGGATACTTTTTAGAGATGTTATCTTTTCGAAAGATGACACCTCTGAAGGATAATTTTGGTATTAGTTTAATTATTTTTTAGCAAAAAAATGATCAATAAAATTATTGAATTTAGTGTACGCCAACCTCTAACTATAGGGATTATGGTGGCACTCATTATTATTTGGGGAGGTATTTCTCTGAAAAATCTCCCCATCGATGCTGTCCCTGATGTTACAAGCAATCAGGTTGATATCATCACCAACACGCCAAGTCTTGCTCCTTTGGAGATGGAAATGTTTGTAACAGCTCCTATCGAGATGGCAATGTCCAATATTCCCGGTTTGGTAGAAATTCGTTCTATTTCTAAGTTTGGGCTTTCGGTAGTAAAAGTAGTTTTTACTGACGAAACAGACATTTATTGGGCAAGGCAGCAGGTCTTTGAACGCTTAGACCAAGTAGCCAACGAAATTCCTTCGGGCGTAGGCAAGCCCTATATGGGTCCCGCTTCTACAGGCTTAGGCGAAATTTTGCAGTACATCATTCGCCCCAAAGATCCAAAAGATAAGTCCTTCTCTCTCATGGAGATACGCACATTGCAGGACTGGGTTATTCGCAAGCAACTCTTAGGAATTTCGGGGATTGCAGAGGTGAGTGGCTTTGGCGGCTACAAAAAAGAATATCAGGCAAGGATGAACCCCGACCGCATGAAAGCCTTAAACGTGTCAGTTGATGAGCTTTATACCGCCCTGAGTGAGGGCAATAGCAACACAGGGGGTGCATACATAGAAAAACAAAATAAAGCGTTCACTATCAGAGGGATAGGGCTTGCAACTAACTTAGATGACATAGGAAATACGGTCATTAAGATGAATGACAAAATTCCTGTTTTGGTAAGAGATGTCGCTGATGTGGGCTATGGAAGTAGTATTCGCTACGGCGCTATCACTTACAATGGCGAAGGCGAAACCGTAGGGGGGATTATTATGATGACCAAAGGGGCAAATGGCAGTGATGTCATTACTCGTATCAAAGCCAAAATGAAGGAAATAGAGGCAAAACTTCCCGAAGGGTTAGTCATTGAGCCGTTCATAGACCGTTCTAAATTAGTGAATAACGCCATTAAAACAGTAGTAACAAATTTGGCAGAGGGTGCGCTAATAGTGGTGCTGGTAATCATTGTGTTTTTGGGTAATTGGCGAGCGAGCCTTATTGCTGCATCTGTGATACCTTTGGCGATGCTTTTTGCCTTTGGTTGGATGAAATACTTTGATGTAGTCGGCAATATTATGAGTTTGGGAGCTATAGATTTTGGTTTGCTTGTCGACCCCGCCATTATAGTTGTGGAAAGTGTTGTGTTATTTTTAGCACACGCCATGAGCAAGTACAAAAGCACTTCAGGCAAGCCAATGTCGTACAAAAAACGTCAAATTATCGTCATAGATGCATCGCAAGAAGTCAAAAAATCAGTTGTTTTTGGTGGCTTAATTATCTTGATAGTCTATTTTCCAATCTTGACTTTGGAAGGCGTAGAGGGCAAAATGTTTGGACCTATGGCAAAAACAGTAGGTTTTGCTATTTTGGGGGCATTAATTTTATCTATTTCTTACGTGCCTATGATGAGTGCTTTGCTACTCAGACCGCCAAAATCTGCCCATTCACATGGCATTTCCGAAATTTTTGTGCAGTTTATTTATTATAAAATCATCGAGCCTGCGGTAAAGTTCTGTTTGCGAAGAAATTACGTAGCTGTTGGGGCAGCAGTGCTTATCCTTATAGCAGGTGGCATTGGTTTTAGCAAAATAGGTGGAGAGTTTATTCCAAAACTCCAAGAAGGTGATTTGGTTATTGAGGTAAACCTTCCCGTAGGGGCTTCTATGACCGAAGCCATCAATCTAAGCGACAAAATTCAAAGTACGCTAATGAAAGAGTTCCCTGACGAAATAGAGCTAATTGTATCAAAAATAGGTACTTCAGAAGTTCCCGTTGACCCGATGCCTTTGGAAGCACAAGAAATAGTAGTCGTTTTGAGAGAGAAGAAACTTTGGAAAAAAGCACACGCCCAAGAAGACTTAGCAGACTTGGTGTCTGATGTGATGAAGCAGTTTCCGGGGATTGTAATTTCGGTTCAGCAGCCTATTGAAAACAGAGTAAACGAACTCATGAGCGGTGCAAGAACAGACGTTGTAGTCAAGGTGTATGGCTTTGATTTGGATACGATTGTAGCAAAAAGTAACCAAATTATAAAGGTCATCAAAACCATAAAAGGAGCAGTAGATGTGCAGGAAAATAAAATTTTTGGCTTGCCACAAATTAATATCAAATACGACCGCAAACAAATGGCAACCTATGGCGTTACGGTGTCGCAGATGAATAGGACTATTCAGTTGGCTTTTGCGGGAGCAGTTGCTGGCACTATTTACGAAAATGACAAGCGTTTTGACCTGACACTGCGACTGAGCAGTAGCGAAAGAGAAAAAACAGAAAACATTAGTAATTTGCTAATTAGCACGCACACAGGTGGAAGTATTCCTCTGCGAGAATTAGCTGATATTGAGGAAAAAATAGGGCCTTCTGAAATAGGGCATGAAAATTTGAAACGAAAATCTAATATTGGTTTTAACGTAAGAGGGAGAGATTTGGAATCTATTGTGAAGGATTTGATGGTAAAAGTAGATGAACAAATTGTACTGCCGAAAGGCTACGAACTCGAATATGGTGGTGAATTTGAGAACTTTAGCCGTGCGAAAGCCCGCTTAGGCATTGTTGTCCCTATTGCCTTATTCATCATTTTTTGCTTGCTTTTTGCCTCTTTTGGTACCGTAAGCGACAGCTTGCTTATCTATACTGTAGTGCCTCTTTCTGCCGTAGGTGGCGTTTTTGCTTTGCTCATCAGAGATATGAATTTTAGTATTTCGGCGGGCGTAGGTTTTATTGCACTTTTTGGCGTGGCAGTTTTGAACGGTATTTTATTAGTCGAACACTTCAATCAATTAAGGGAAATGGGCGTAATCAAACCAGAACATCGGGTAATGAGAGGCTTGAGAGAACGCTTCCGCCCAATTTTGATGACTTCGGCTGTAGCAGCTTTAGGCTTTTTGCCTATGGCACTTTCCACAAGCGTTGGCGCAGAGGTGCAGAAACCTTTGGCTACTGTAGTGATTGGCGGCTTAGTTACTACGACCATTCTCACGCTGGTAGTGTTGCCGGTCTTGTATTGTATGTTTAATAGGAAAAGGAAAGTAGAAGATGATGAAGATTTGGGAAATCGTGAAAAATCTCACGTACCTTATAGCAAAGTAGTCATGATTATTGTCTTGTTATTGGCAGGGACAATTTGCTACGCTCAGCAGCAACTATCTATTGGACAGGCAGTTACTATTGCGATGGAGAAAAATCCACAAATTAGATTGGCAGACCAAAAAATTCAGCAACAAGTTTTGCTTAAACCTGCGGCATACAACATCGAAAATCCCGAATTAATTTTTGAAGCCCCTACAGGTACAGCCATGCGACCGGGCATGATGCAAAAGCTACAATTCCCTTCTGTCTATACTGCACATTCGCAAGCCCAAGAAAATAGAATTGGCATTGCGGAGGCGGATAAGCAAATTTCAACCAATAATTTGGCGTATCGAGTAAAAATTGCGTTCACGAATTTGCAGTTTGTCATCGAGAAAACCAAGCTATTGCGAAGGCAAGACTCCATCTACAGGGACATTATCAGGGTAAACGAAGTACGCTTTAGGGTAGGGCAGATTACTAATTTGGAACGTATCAATGGAGAATCTCAGTACAAGAAAATTTTGTATAACCTCCGACAGACAGAGGTGGAACTCCGCAATTCCAAACTCCAATTTGGCTTGCTTTTGGGAAATGCTGCCGATACTACGCAAATGCCAAGTACCAAGCTATCAAAACTTCCCCAACTACCTATTTCTTATCGGGTGGATACAACGGCATTTGCAAGCAATCCTATTTTGAATTTCAATTATCAAATAGAAAACCTAAACAAAAGCTTGGTGAAAGTGGAAAAAAGAAAACGCTTGCCAAATCTGTTTGTAGGCTTTCTCAATCAAGGCTCTACCAACCCCAGCGACATCAGCTATGCACCTTTGCAAAACCGATTAAGGTACGGTATTTCCGTTCCAATATGGCTCTGGAGCCAGAATGCAAACATCAAAGCAAGAGCAAAGGAAGTAGAAATTTCGCAAACGCAAACACGAATTAATACGCTACAACTCAATACAGAATATACGAATGCACTTTCCCTCTATAGGCAGGCAGACGAAAATCTGAACTATTTTGAAAATGTGGGCATTAGAGAAGCGGGCGAAATACTACGGGATGCAAGGGAAAGCTACCGTTTAGGAAGCATTACTTATTATGCGTACCTACAAAACTTAGAATTGGCTTTCCAAATCGAAGGCAATTATTTAGAAACTTTGAAAAATTTTAATCAATCCATTATTTATATCCAATACTTAAAAGGAGAAAAATAAACATGAAAAATACATTTTTGATATACATTTTTGCAGTAATGTTTTTATTGGTAGGCTGTAGTGAAGATAAAAAGCCATCAGAAAAAACTGAAAAAGTAAGTACAGGATTTATGGCACTTACCGAAAGTCAGTTAGCTACGCTAAATATTAAGTTTGCCAAGCCCGACCGCAAGCAAATAGTAGAAAATATTTACCTGAACGGCAAAGTCAAATCTTTGCCTAACTTGAGTGCAACTGTTAGCTCAAATATCGAAGGAAAGGTCGATAAAATTTTTGTAGTAGAGGGCAGCATTGTCAAAAAAGGACAAGCGATTATGACTTTGGCAAGCATGGAACTCATAGAACTCCAAAACGCCTACATGACTGCGGAAAGCGAAACAGACTTTTCTACTATCGATCTTGATAGGCAAAAGGAACTGATAAAAAATAATGTAGGTGCATTGGTAGATTTGCAAACGGCAGAGGCAAAGCACAACGCCAGCTTAAGTAGAGAAAAAACATTGCAGGCAAAGTTAGACCTGCTCGGCATCAGCATCAGCAATCTGCAAGACCCCGAAAATGTTACTATCGCAAGTGCCGTAACTATCAAATCCCCAATAGATGGCTACGTCATCAACTTGCCTGTTTCTGTGGGAATATTGGCTTCGGTACAAACGGTACTGGCGGAAATCGTTAATGTCAGTGAGCTTCATGCCGAAATTTATGTGTATGACAAGGACATTAACTTAGTAGAAGATGGGCAAACTGTGGAGATAGACTTTGTAAACCATGCGATCGCTACAGTCAAAGGAACGGTGCAAAGCATCTCCCGCTCAATAGACCCTGACACCAAAGCCATAGAAGTTCACGTAACTTTCAATGCCCCAAAAGGTGCGCTCGTACTTCCAGGAATGAGCGTGCGAGCCATCTTACTCAACAAGGACAAAGAAGTAACCGCCCATGCTGTTCCACTTGCGGCAGTACTCCAAGAGGAGGACAACTATTTTGTTTTTGGTACAGAATCAGCTATAGGGAGCGGAACACTAAATATTAAAAAATATAAAGTAAATTTGGGGAGCAAAGATGAAAACTATACAGAAGTCATCTTCCCAAATGAAGTTTCTGATAAACTTGTGATTGCCCAAAACAATGTAGCTGCCTTAGAGATGCAAAGAAAACAAGCAGCAGAATGAGTTGGGTAAGCTAAAAGTAAGTAATAAGACAAAATAAAAGTACGTTTGCCTTTAGGCGAACTTATTGATTATCAGTTTATTCGCCTAAAGGCAAATGTACGATTAAATTATTACAGCTACTTAACATCATAAAAACAAATTTCTCGATTGATAATTTAAAACAAACAATAACATGACATACATTGCTGCCGAAGATAGGTACACAAAAATGACGTATAATCGTTGCGGTAATAGCGGGTTGTTACTGCCCGCCTTATCCCTTGGGCTATGGCACAACTTTGGTGACATAGATAACCTTGAAAATGCACGTAATATCTTGCGGGTAGCTTTTGACAATGGCATTACCCATTTCGATTTGGCAAACAACTACGGACCACCCGCAGGCTCGGCAGAATCAAATTTTGGTAAAATATTCAAAGATGATTTTATGCCCTACCGTGATGAATTGGTTATTTCTACTAAGGCAGGTTGGGGAATGTGGGCAGGTCCCTATGGAGATTGGGGTTCAAAAAAATACCTCGTAGCCAGCCTTGACCAAAGTTTGAAACGCATGGGGCTTGAGTACGTAGATATTTTTTACCATCACCGCCCAGACCCAAGTACGCCTTTGGAAGAAACAATGGCTACACTCGACCTAATGGTGCGCCAAGGGAAATGTCTTTATGTAGGCATATCAAGCTATCAGCCCGAAGAAACTTCAAAAGCCATCAAAATTTTAAATCAATTAGGTACACCCTGCCTCATTCACCAGCCCAAATATTCGATGTTTGACCGCTGGGTCGAAGATGGCTTGTTAGATGTATTAGAGTTAAATGGTGTAGGCTGCATTGCTTTTTCTCCCTTAGCACAAGGGGTATTAACCAATAAATATTTGAAAGGCATCCCCGAAGATTCCAGAGCAGCAAGTCATAGGGGGAATGGGGCAATTGAGGAGGACGAACTCTCCGAAGACAAAATCAATAAAGCTCGCCAATTAAATGTTTTGGCAGAAGAACGAGGTCAAAACTTGGCACAAATGGCACTTGCTTGGATACTAAACGACAAGCGTATCACTACTGTTCTGATTGGCGCAAGCAAACCATCGCAAGTATTGGATTCTATTCGCTGCCTTGAAAACCAGTCATTTACAGAAGAAGAACTTGCAAGAATAAATGCAATTCTATAAAATAGTAAAGTTAGATTTAATCCGATTTTTGTGTAGATAAGCGAGGGATAAGCAACGACTTGAGAACGATATTCTCATTTTCTATGCTCCCGCGCTTACTATCCAAATTTCTGAAAAGTACTCTCGCCGCTTTCTTGCCTATCTCAAACGCAGGCTGCGTAATGGTAGAAAGTGGTGGATTGAGTAAATCTGCAATTTTCAGGTTTGCAAAGCAAATTACTTTCACATCTTGCGGAATACTCAAAGAAAGCTCTCGACATACCAAGTACGTTTCAATGGCTAACTTTTCCACAGAGGCAAAAATAGCATCAGGTCTATTTGGAGAAGAGAGCAGACTTTTTATTATCTGATGAGCTTCATTTTCATTATTCCCACATTCGATTACTAAGCTGGCATCGAAAGGAATATTGTACTTGTGTAGCCCCTCTGCGTAGCCCGCTTTCCGCTTGTTGTCAATGGATAAATGTGAGGAAAGAGCCAAATAAGCAATTTTTTTACAGCCATTCTGAATGAGATGCTCGGTAGCATTCAGGGAGCTTACAAAGTCGTCAGTAGTAACTTTGGCAGTTTCTATTTCGTGGCAAACCCTATCAAAAAGCACTACCAAAATCCCTTTTTCAGTGAGTCTGCCTATATGCTCGTGTGTCTGTGTTTCCGTAGTAACAGACATCATTACCCCATCAATTCTTCCATTTTGTAGGTATTCACAAAACTCTAACTCTTTTTTGTATTCGTCATGGGTAAGATAAATCAGTACATGATAATTTTTCTCCCTCGCTACAGATTCTACACCATTAATAACTAAGGCAAAAAAGTTATTTGCAATTTCGGGAATAATGACTGCAATGTTTCGTGTCTGATTCCTTCGCAAGCTACTTGCGTAAGGATTTGGTTGAAAATTAAGCTTCTTAGCCAAGCTAACTACTTTTTGCTTGGTTTCTTTGCTAATTTCATAGCTATCTTGGAGTGCTTTGGAAACTGTAGAAATAGATACACCTAACTCTGTTGCTATGGTTTTAAGATTGACTTTTGGCATGAAAGATAAATATTAGTGATACGAAAAATAATCAATCAATTTTTTTGGCTCTTCCGACTTTTTGGCACATAGTGATTTGTCAGTTCCACTGCGGGTTTAACACACGAGAATCATTGACAAGACACTTTTTCATGTGTTGTCTCTCGATACGAAGTACATGAAAAACTAATGTGACGCACTAAAACTACGGATGAACCTTTTTTTTACAATCAAGGCGTTCTTAAAGTTTTAGAAAGTTCAAATCTTGTTACTCCGGCAAAAACTTACTCATCATGGGTGAGTAAAAAATGGGAAATGTCAGTGATATCAATTCCTAATTCAGAATAAAGATTCTTGGTATAGGTAGTTTATAATTTATAATTGATAATTTTTGGTTATATATCACACTAATAATCAATAACTTATAAAAAATAAATTTGTCCATTATTTACCTTTCATTACTTAATACAAAAAAACTTAAAATTACTGCCTTAGGAATTGCTTATAGAT
>Ga0163144_10027936_pt1 | contig 10904 bp, 18 predicted proteins | sample OliLak19BULKMAT1_FD_123175 | JGI IMG/M metagenome (GOLD analysis project Ga0163144, IMG submission 123175) | Freshwater microbial mat bacterial communities from Lake Vanda, McMurdo Dry Valleys, Antarctica - Oligotrophic Lake LV.19.BULKMAT1 | ecosystem: Environmental > Aquatic > Freshwater >... | reverse complement strand
GGCATCCGTAGCTGCGCTGGAGGAAGCCAAGGCGGTTCTCACCAGTCCGCGATGAGGATCCTCCTCGACGAGAATTTGCTTCGCAAGCTGGCTGCACACCTCAGCGTTCACCAGTGCCGTTCTTTCGCTGAGTCTGGCTGGTCTGGGAAGAGGAACGGCGAGTTGCTGGCCCTGGCCGATCCCATGTTCGACGTCCTGTTGACCCTGGACAAAAGCCTCCCTTATCAACAAAGCCTACAATCCGGTCGAATCGCGGTGCTAATCGTTCGAGCCCGTTCAAACCGAATTCAGGATCTGCTCCCAGTTATTCCAGATTGTCTCGCCGCGCTCGAGAGCATTCAGCCCCGCCAAGTGGTCCGCGTCGGTGCAGTCCCATCGCATTGAATGGAATGAGCAACAGAATTTTGGGATCTTTGCCGATTGCGTTTCTAGTAAACCCCAGGATGGAATCGAACATTTGCCTGACCAGACGAGGCAGCCCGAAACGGCGTTCCCGGCCAATTGGGGCATAGTGCTGCGGTGAACTGCGGCCCCTCACCATGATGATCTCCGGCCTCGCAAGCCCGCTCTAAGTAATCTCCCGCACCGGCAAATCCAGCCGCTTCTTCGGCTTCCCCCCACGCAGGTGCTCCACCAGCGCCTTCACCGCCTCATAACCTAACCTCACTGGGTCCTGCACCAGCATCAGATTCACCACCCCATCCTTCAGCGCTTCCCGATGCATCTCACTATCGTCGAAGGTCACAAGTTTCAACTTACCGCCAAGCCCCCTACTCCGTATCGCTTGTATCGCCCCAATCGACGACGCCTCACTAGAAGCAAAAATCCCGTCCAGCCCCGCATGGGCAGTCAAGATATTCTCAGCCGCCGCCCGAGCCTTCGCCCTGTCCCCCATACTAAACTGCCGCGCCACAAGCTTCACCTCCGGAAACTCTCGCTCAAGCGTCTCCTCAAATCCGCTCTCCCGCCTGCCGGTCGAAGCCCCACCCGGCTTCTGCTGAATCATCGCGACACTTCCCTTCCCCCCAACCAGCCCAGCCAACCGCCGCGCAGCCAGACACCCCGCCCCATGATTATCGGTAGAAATAAAGCTCACATAGTCATCCATCGCCACCGCCGAATCAAAGATCACCACCGGAATCTTTGCCGCCCTCGCCCGCAGCAGTGGTCCCACCAGCGCCCTCTCATCGGTAGCCGAAATCGCAATCCCGTCCACCCCCTGCGCCACCATCGAATCCACGATCTGAATCTGCCGGCTCGAATCCGTTTCATCACTCGGCCCATTCCAAAGCGCCTCAATCGAAAACTCCCGCGCCGCCCGCTCCACTCCCTCATGCACCGACACAAAAAACAAATGCGCCGTAGCCTTCGGAATCACAGCAATCCGCCGCTGCCCTCGGGTCCCACAACTCACAAGCGGCAACAAACCCAGTAACGATCGTCGATGCATCACGCGCTCATCATATACTCACTCCAATGCTGCCTCTCTTATTACTCACTCTGGCCCAGGCCCCAGACCTCATCCTCCACAACGCCAAAATTCTCACCGTCGACGCCCGCAACCGCACAGCCCAAGCAATGGCCATCCGTGGCGATCGCATCGTCTCGGTCGGCACAACAGCCAGCATCCTCCGACTCAAAGGCCCCAAAACCCAAATCCTCGACGCCAAAGGCAAAACCGTCCTCCCTGGCCTGATCGACAGCCACACCCATTCCCTTGATGCCTCCATGTTCGAATTCGATCACGAGATCCCCACCATGGCTACGGTCGAAGACGTCCTCAACCACATCCGCAACCGCACGCAAATCGTCCCTAATGGCGAATGGATCAGCCTCCGCCAGATCTTCATTACGCGCCTCAAAGAGCAGCGCTATCCGACGAAAAATGAACTCGACGAAGCTGCCCCCAACCATCCGGTCATCTTCTCCACCGGCCCTGATGCCTCTCTCAACACCCTCGCCCTCAAAGCCAACAACATCACCAAAGACAGCCAGTCTCCCGTCGGTCAACCCGGCAAGGTCGAGCTTGACGCTAAAACCGGCCAACCCACCGGCATCCTCCGCACCTACGCTGCCTTCGTCAAGGACGTCCCCTCACGCACGCAGCCCACCGACGAAGACCGCCGCAATCGCCTCAAGCTCCTCATGGCCGACTACAACTCACTGGGCATCACCAGCTTCACCGAACGCGCCGCTACCCCCAGGCACATCGACATCTATCGCCAGCTCCGGCAGCGCGACGAACTCACCACGCGAATCTTCCTCGACTATCACATCACCAACCCAAACGGCGACTGGCCAACCATCGAAGCCGAAATCGACACCGCCTCTAAAGACCCCCTCCACACCTACGACAACATGCTCTGGCTTCGCGGTCTGAAGGTCTTCCTCGACGGCGGCATGCTCACCGGCTCCGCCCTAATGCGTGAACCTTGGGGCACGAGCGAAATTTATTCCATCACCGACCCGAATTACCGCGGCATGCGCTACATCAACCAGCAGCGGCTCACAGACCTCGCCCGCGCAAGCCTCAAGCGTGACCTCCAATTCACTGCCCACGCTGTCGGCGATGGCGCAGTGCAGTCGCTAATTGCCGCCTATGAAGAGGTCAACAAAGAATTCCCCGTAAGGCCCGGTCGCCCCTGCCTCACCCACGCCAACTTCATGACACCCGAAGGCATCGAGAAGATGGCCAAAATCGGCATCGTAGCTGATATGCAACCCGCTTGGCTGGAACTCGACGGTGCCACGCTCATCAAACACTTTGGTCTCCCCAGACTGCGCTTCTTCCAACCCTACGCCACGCTTTTCAAGAGCAACGTAATCGTGGGAGGCGGTAGTGACCACATGCAAAAAATCGGCGGCATGCGCTCTACTAACCCCTACAATCCCTTCTGGGGCATGTGGGTCGCAATCACCCGCAAACCCCGCTGGACAGACCAAACCCTCCACGCAACCGAGAGCATCACAAGAGAACAAGCCATCCGCTTTTACACCATTAACAACGCCTACCTCAGCTTCGAAGAAAAACAAAAAGGCTCAATCGAGCCCGGCAAGCTAGCCGACTTCATCCTGATTGATCGCGACATCCTCCGCTGTCCTACAGACCAGATCAAAGACATACAGGTAGAAGCAACCTATCTAGGCGGTCGCCGCATATACACAAAGCCAACAAACTAGCGCCGCCCCAACCCCGCCTCCTCCAGTAACTTCCGGTACTGCGGATCCACCGTCGACGACGGTAGGCCCCGGCTTACCCGCAACTCTACCCGCTGCTCCAATAGATTCTTCTCAATCCTAACCATCCGCCCCAGAATCCCCAGCTTCCGCTTCAACCCATCGAGACTCGCTAACCGCTGCCCCGCCTCGCGCAACCCTGCCTCAAGCTGCATCAACTCCCGCCGCCGCTCCAGCTTCCGCTCCATCTCCATTCGCCTCTGCCGCAACCCCTCCTTCACCGCCTTCTCCTTCCCCAACTTCACTCTCATCCGCTCCGCCTCCCTCACCCTGATCCTCTCCCCTTCCCTGCGCCAATCCAGCGAGCTCTACGGCAAAATCCTAAACCTCCCCCGTAAAACCGACGCCCGCAACCAACTCAGCCTCGAATTCCCCAACCGCTCCCGCATCGTCGCCCTTCCTTTCCTCGCCACCACCAACGGAACCCTCCTCATCATGTCCACCCCCCGTGGCCAGCACTGCTATTTCTACAACGCCTGGGTCAGCCGTCACAACTGGCTCCGCATCGCCGTCCCCGCCACAGAATGCCCCCGCATCAGCAAAGAATTCTTAGACTCCGAACGAGCCCAATCCACAGACCGTTACTTCCGCCAGGAATACATGTGCGACTTCCTCGGCTCCCAGTCCAGCTTCCTCCCCCATAACCTCCTCGCCCGATTCGCAGCCGGCACACCGGTCTGTCCAAACACAGTAAAAGCAGCACAAAGCAATCCAGTCAAACAGCAGTTACGCATAACGACCAGTCTAGCGGCTCGCCTCGATCTCAACCCGCAATAAACACGCTCACCGGCAAACCAAACCGATCTGCCAATTTCAACGCATTCGCCTGCGAGATCCCCCGCGTTCCCCCGCAGATCTGCGATGCCGTCGTCCTGCTTACCCCAGGCAACCGCCCCAAATCCGCTTGGCTCATTGGGTTCGCTTCCATCAGAAATTTGAGAGACCCTAGCGGGTCAGCTGCATAAAACTCAGGGTAGTGCTTCTCGTCGTAATCGGCCAACGCCACGGTCATCAAATCCGCAAGTGTCAGCTCTTCGTCCGAAGCTGCCGGATTGAAATCTACTTTTTCGATCTATTCAGCCTACCCTTCGTCCAGCTGAATCTCAAAGTAGATCTTGTAGCGGCGATTTCGTTTGCCATGGAGTAAGACGCGAACCTCAACAGCAAGTTCAGTTGAATCTTCAAAGCCGGGCAGCGGCCAGACATTTCGCTAAGGCTCCGAATGGTCGAAAAAATCCCATGGAACCATCTCTCGGCGATTGCCAGGCCAGCTCTTGCCTCGATGTACGTCGAGATGCTGTCTAAATCCTCGAACGCGTGAGGCGAGAGTTCAACGAGAAAAGCCTTGTTTCTTCCGCAGCTTGGCCTCCGCCTCGTCCACTGCAATTCCTTCACCACGATCGAATTGCTCAATTCCCCGTCGAATTGAAGCAAGAGTTTCGACTCGCTCCAATCGCTCAAGAAGCAATTGATAGCTCTCTGCATCTTGGACAACCAATTCGGCGCGCCCATTCACAGTCAGCACCATAGCCTTCTTGTTTTCCTTCAGCCGTCCAACATAGTCCTTGATGCACTCCGTGCCAACATCGATGAGACAGAATCCTTAGTTGAAATCAGACCCTATCGGAGGGCGGGGAAAATGGATCACAATGTTGAGCACAGTGTCTCAGAAGCAAGAAGTAGCGATGGATGCGCTGGCGGGCCTTGCGCGCAGGGAAGCCGAGCCGCGACTCGCGCGACGAGGAGATCGATAAGTTGCGCGCCCAGGTTGGCCGACTCGAGCAAAAGCTGGAGCAAGCCGCCCTCATCATTGACGTTCAAAACAAAAGTTGCGACGCTACTGGGCATCTCTTTGCCGGAGACGAAAGGCAGGGGCGAATGAGCACCGTTCTCGAACTGGCCCCGCAGTCCAGTTGCCTGGCCGCATGCGCCACGTTGTCGGTGTCCCGCGCGTCGTTCTATCGTTGGCGCAGGCCCACGGTGAAGCCGCCAGTTACACCACGCCGGTCACCGCGGGCGCTGAGCGCAGCCGAGGGCCAGGCTGGCGAGATCAAGGAACGACGCGATCAGCTTCGCCACGGCTCCCAATCAACTCTGGAGTTTGGACATCACCAAGTTGCGCGGGCCGGCTAAGTGGAATTACTTCTACCTCTACGGCCTCCCTGATGTCTTCAGCCGCTACACTGTGGCCTGGATGATTGCTCCCAGGGAAAGCGGCAACTTGGCGCGTAAGATGATCGCCCAAGCGGTCCATCAGCAGAAGATGCCGCGTGCGCAACTTACCATCCATGCCGACAACGGATCGCCGATGACATCGAAGCTGGTCGCCTTCAAATGGCTGATCTCGGCGTCGTCAAATCGCATAGTCGTCCCCATGTCTCCAACGACAACCCTTATTCGGAAAGCCAGTTCAAGACCTTGAAGTACAGACCTGAGTGCCCCGACCGCTTCGGCTGCATCGAAAATGCCCGTCAGTTCTGGCAAACCTTCTTTGAGTGGTATAACAACGAGCATCAGCACTCCGGCATTGGGTGGTTGACTCCGCGACAGGTTCATTACGGGCAGGCCGCCGGGATGATCGAAGTCCGCCAGCAGACCTTAGATGTCGCTTTCGCCAAATTCCCGAAACGCTTCGTCCGCAAGGCCCCGCGTCCCGACGCCGTCTGGATCAATCCCCCGCAAGAGATCACCCAAACGCCAAAAGAAACTCTCTAATTAAATCCCTTCACTGTCTCATTGGCGTTGACAACTTCCGTTGGACCAGAGCGATTTGCGCGACGGGATGGTATGGCTAAGTGCCTAAGTCTCAACCGTACTTCACGTTTGATGGTCTAGTCCAGCAAGACACAGCGCGAAGCAGAGTGCCACAACCGGATCTTAGTTAGACAACTTTGACGCCTTTCCAAAAGCCGAAGTAGCCCTTAATCTCGGCGGCGGCTTTGGAGGGTTCCGCATAGTACCAGGCGGCACTGGCGTTGCGTTTCCCCTGGACCACCACGTCGTAGTAATTGGCCGTGCCTTTCCAACTGCAAACTGTGGTGTGGGTAGAGGGCTCGAAGAATTCCATCTTGATCGAATCGGCCGGAAAGTATTGATTGCCTTCAATAGAAATGCAAGCGTTGCTTTCAGCCAGGACAGTGTCTTCCCAAATTGCTTTCATCATGCATATCCGATGCGCGCAGGACGGGGAAAGCCGCTAAGAATTAATGCGGCGCTTCGTGGCTGACCGCTTCGACGTATTCGACTTCACCGATGCGGCTCTGATGGATGAACGCTCAGGAGGCGAGAAGTTCTCCCGACCAGAGTTGACTGCAGAAATTACGCCAGGGCAAAAATTCAATTCCATCTTCGATTTGCTGGCGAGTGTGGCCGCGATACACGATGAAGCGGCGTGCGTTTGGGTATTCCCGATGGAGAGCTCGAAGCGACTTTGTATCTTTGGCTGAGATCTCAATCGATGACTTACACTCGATTGCGAAGCGCATTTGGCCGATGATGAGATCCACTTCGACTCCATGCGATGTGCGCCAATAGTAGATCGGGAGATGGACTTGGTTGTAGCTGAGGTAGGCGCGAAGCTCCTGAATGATGACGTGTTCAAAGGCGCGGCCGAATGCGTCGGTGCCTGGAGTTGGGACTAAGGGCTCCGGATGGAGTGCGTTTGCGACCCCGATGTCGAATACATAGAACTTTGCGGTTTCGATGAGGCGACGCGACTTGGATTCGCGCCAAGGTTCGAGGTCGAAGCCGAGAAGCGTGTCGCGAAGGACCCGAAAGTAGTTTTGAGCGACGTTACGGGAGACGCCACTCTTTCTTGCGAGATTCGTGTAGTGAATTTGACGTCCATGGGATAGAGCGGTAGGTCTGGACGTAAGTCACCAAGCGAGGCATGGGGTTTTCGGCCTTGTAGGCTGCAGGGAGACCGCCATAGCGAACATAGCGTTCTAAATCGAAATCCGGGAGTTCCGCAGAGACGAGGTGGAAGAGTTCCACCTACAATGCACGGCCTCCGAGCAAAGTTTTGGTTTCGCGCCTGATCTTGCGGGCAGTTTGGCCGGGACTAAAAAGAAAGGTAGCACCGGAAGCTGCTTTGTTGTTTAAGAGAAATGGAATCTTGAAGATACGAGGAAATGGTGTAAATTGCGGGTGACTGTTACGATCTACACCTTTATTCGTATTTTGTGTCCGCAATTTACGCTAGCGGTGTATCGAGCTCAAGGCTCAGGATTATGAGCGAGTGATTGCAGGAGAGGATCGAAGAACCGCTGGTGCGTTTGGGGCCTGGACGGCGCTGTATCCGGCTGAGGCTGGGGCCAAGGTTACGCTGCTCGATGTGCATGGGCGGATTATGGCTCGCAGAAAATGTAGTTGGTCTGGCCTTTGCGTGCAAGCAAGAGTTTGCTCACACCTTGTCTCACCCCATCGACAGATTGCAGATGGCAGAAGAGTTTCGCAATCGTGGGAGCACGATCACCATTGTGCGGGCGGAGCGGGGTGGTAGCGATCTGCAACCTCGAAGCAATGGCGCAGGGCTCAAATTCAGACAGCGTTTCAGCCAAAGCGGAATGTTATACAGGAGAGGTGCTACTTTTGCCGCCGCTCGACTGGGCCTTCCAATCAACGGCGGAATGGGGCGGCACTATATCATTTGAGTTGAAACCTTGAAGGCAACCCAACCCAAGCTTCGAATCGTCATCGCCGGATGCGGCAGTCTGGTGCAGCAGGTGCACTTGCCGCTGCTCAAAAGTATGGGCAATGTGCAGGTGGTGGCTGTGGCAGACCCGTTAGACAGTGCGCGCCACTCGGCAGCCGCTCAAATCCCTGGCCTACTTACCTTTGAGAGTCTGTCGCAGTTGCTCGATTCTGTATCCTGTGACGCGGTGATTGTAGCGTCCCCTACAAATCTCCATGCCGAAGATGCGGCGCTGGTTCTCAGTTACAAGAAGGCGCTTTACCTGGAGAAGCCGATGGCAGCCACGCTCGCAGAAGCCACACAACTCATTGAGGTCTCCCGGTCATCAAAGACGGTTGCGATGATGGGCTTCAACTACCGGTACAATCCGCTGTGGCAGCATGTGGCTCGCGAGGCGAAGAGAGAACCACTGACGGCACTGGAAACTGTCTTCTCACTCGCGACGAGAGAAGTACCGCGCTGGAAGCAGAAGCGAGCCACCGGAGGAGGCGCGCTGCTGGACCTGGCAACACATCATCTGGACCTCATCATGAGTGTCTTTGAAGTGAAGCCGGTGTCGATCGCGGCGAGGATTCGATCCGAGCGGACCGAGCATGACTCCGTGCAAATCAAGATTATTTCGAGCACGGGCATTCCGATCACGGGACACTATGCTTTGCTGGGGCAGGAAGCCGACGAGTTTACCCTGAAGACAGCGGCAGGCTCGCGGCGGTTCAGCAGGTATGATCCCTTCTCGTTCCCGGTATTCCCACCGCATGAATTTGTCCGGTATCACGTGGCGCGATGGCGGTCTCCCTGGAAAGAGGCTTCATTTGCACACTCACTGCAAGCCTGGATTCATGCCATTGAGCACGATCAACCATCCCCGATCCCACTCCAGGATGGCCTTAGAGTCATGCAATGGGTTGATGCTGCGGAATCGAGTGCATCATGATGTTCTCGATTCTCATTCCAAGCTTCCAGCGGCCAATCCAGATTCTCGCCTGTCTGCGGAGCATTGCCAAGGTCAATTATCTGGCTGGTGAGTTCGAAGTAATTGTGATTGACGATGGCTCCGAACCCCCTTTAGCGGAGCATATCGCGATGGATGAGTTCCGTTATAGCTTGAAGTTGCTGCGTCAGAAGAATGCCGGGCCTGGTGCGGCAAGGAATGAGGGTGCTTCACAAGCTAAGGGCCGTTGGCTCGCCTTTTGTGACGACGATTGTCTGCCCAGCCAGGAGTGGCTGAAAGGACTTCAATCCGCACTCGAAGCAGCACCGGAAGCGTTGGTAGGTGGATTCACTTTAAATGGCTGTGGCGACAACATCTTTGCTGTAGCCAATCAGCTCCTCATCGATAGCGTTTGCGATTGGTTTTCCAAGTTTGCGCCGGAACTGCTTTTTTACCCATCCAACAATTTTGCCTGCGACCGGCTGCTTTTTTTGAGGCTGGGCGGCTTTGATTCCAACTTTTCTCTCGCCGCTGGAGAAGATCGTGAATTTTGCGCACGATGGATGGCAAGTGGCGGCAAACTGTTGCGGCAGACCGAAGCCGTCTTGCACCACAGACACCCGCAAACGTTGGGGAAATTCACGGAAATGCACTTCCGTTATGGCCGCGGGGCAGCCTTGTTGCACTCGATCACACCAATCAGTACAATGCAGCGCACACGTGTTTATCTTTACATTCGATTACTTACGGATCCGTTACGAAAATTACCGGTGCAGCGGGCGCTCCTGGCCATTCCACTACTCGCGTGGTCACAGTGGATCTCAGCCCTCGGTTATGCCTATCAACACTTTGTCCGAAGGTCTTCGAGCAGCAAATCACGCTCCCGGTCGAGGACGTAGTCAATCCTGCGGATTTCAAATGCCTGATATGAGGCCATCGATTGACCAACACCGAAGAGGTAGCCGACAGCTTCTCCTGCGGCATGGCAGAGCAGCGCGCTGAGCGTCCAGGGCAGGGCCTTAAAAAATCGTACTTCTAACCTGCTCTGCTTGCGATTGAGCCACTGCATCAAGCGGAGCAGTCGAAGCAGTGGCACCATTGGAAAGGCCGATGCGTAGAGCAACCGCTTCACGAGAGGCCAAGGTTTTGCTCTTTCACTCCCAATGATGCGCCCGCCGTAGTAGCTGTGAGAAAAGAGTGCGCGTGATTTGGACAGATTCACATGATGGGTCACGGCATCGACATCGAGAAAAGCCCGATGCCCCTTTGATCTCATCGCTTCGTGTAGCACCCATTCAGAGACCAGCCAAGAAGCCAAATCTCCTTCCATGCCAAGCAGCGCCTTTCTGTCGTAGCAGGTATTATGCCCGGGGCCTCGTAGCACAGCGCCACTATTTTGAGGCAAGAAGAACTCGATGAAGGTCAATTGGAAATTGGCCCAACTCACCAAGGTGGCAGGGTTGCCGTTGAGGACGCGAGGGGCGACCACCTGAAAGCCTTCTCCTTGCCGTTGGATCAGTACCTCGGCCCAACGAGGTTCGGGAAAGGAATGGTCTTCGGCCAATACTACCGCCTGACCGGTTGCAGCCTCAATCCCCGCCGCCCAACCGATTGCACCATAAGGAACCTTCGGCAAAACGACCTGTTTCCAGTTAGGAATCTGACTGAGCTGAGCAAGATCGAGATCCGATGCATTCGATGCATTCGAAACCAGAATCAATTCCAGTTCGTGCAATGCCGTCTGAAGAGTGATGTGGCGAAGAGTCTTTCTAATCGCTTCAAAGCCTTGGGCATGATTCAAAATGATCGACAAGACTATGGACATTGACCCTCGTGGACTATCGTAGCTCGTGAGTATCGGCTTGTGGTTTAGATTGCGCGGCGGGTGCTGGGGGGAAGGCCGGATAGGCTCTTGAGGTTACAGAGTCGAGAAAACTTGGGCTGCCAGTTTTGAGACACATCGGGGATGAGTTTGAGGTTTTGATTTATTCGAGGCAGGGGTTGACTATTGGGAGGCCGCGGAGGCGAGAGAAGTCGCGGTCG
>Ga0163144_10027935_pt1 | contig 10904 bp, 15 predicted proteins | sample OliLak19BULKMAT1_FD_123175 | JGI IMG/M metagenome (GOLD analysis project Ga0163144, IMG submission 123175) | Freshwater microbial mat bacterial communities from Lake Vanda, McMurdo Dry Valleys, Antarctica - Oligotrophic Lake LV.19.BULKMAT1 | ecosystem: Environmental > Aquatic > Freshwater >... | reverse complement strand
GCCGACGTACTCGACAGGTTGTGCGGCTACTTTTCCTGTCGTATTGAGCAGCTAGTCGAACATATTCCCGATCAGTCGCCGAAGAGTCCCAAACCGATATAGGTGCGGCGGCGATTTGTAACGTGTTGCCACATTGTTAGGTACGCACGGTCTAGAAAAACCGGTACCAGCGAGAAGCAGCTCAAGCCCGTCGATTACTGTTTGAGGGGCGGAGACCGATGGCCCCGAAGCGAGGAAGTCGTCGAATGACTGTTCTGAGGCTAGTTCGCCGAAGTAACCACCAGGGCCTGCGGGTCGGCTCCACCAGACGAGTTGGTGTTCTGCCGAATGTAGACATGCCCTCGGTCCACCCCCATGAGCGCGACGGCACTGATGACCAGTCTCAACCTGATGTCATGGGTAGGGTCCCGCTGCGAGATTCACTCCACGTTTATTGGTGCCGTTGAGTGCGGCGAACGGAACGTAACGATCAACAAAGTCGAGAAGATTGCAAAATCGCTCAGGATTGATATCGCTGACCTGTTCATTGACAACACGCAATCCACAACGCGGCGAAAGGCGTAACCGGGCTGGCCGGACTTGCGAAGATGCGCCGGACTGTTAGCGTGGGATTCGTAGGCGTCTCAATGCAATCCAAGCAGGACAAACCGCAGTCTACAACGCCGCAATTGCCATGAACCGTGCACGCTTCACACTCTTCGCTTCCTTCAACAGTCGAGCTGCCTGAGTCTCATACCAAAGTGAGTTCGGTATCAAACCTGATTTGCAAAAGATTGCTCGCCCCCTACACTGGCGCGCCATTGTCCAATCGCGGAACGTCGTTTCCCTTTGTCAATTCGAGAACTAGCGTAGATATTTGCGGGTATTTGTCAAAGAAAAATGTCCAAGCTCGTTGTCGAGCACATTGAGTGCTTCGTCCCATGTTAGCCCGGTAGCCTGCAGCTCAAACATGCGGCGTTGCGCGAAGTGGTGACGAAGCCCATGAAATCCGGTCGAGAATCCGAGCAGCGACAATGAGTGCTGTGAAAAATAATGCGAAAGAAGTTGCCCGCCCAATAAGTTGAAATATTGCTCACCTTTCACTTCGCGATCCGTAAACTCACGGGGGCTATCGCGGCGCCGTTGATGAATTTCATTGGCCAAATTTTTTGAAATGGCAACGTAGCGATCAAGCCCACCTTTGCCACCTACGCAAAATATCTCGAAGGGCTCGGTACGACCTGTAAAGCGCGCCGCGTGCCAAAGACGCCTGTCCTCTTTAAGCACGTCTGTCGGGGCAAGAGTCAACAGTTCTTTTGCGCGCAGACCGGCGTCCGCCGCGATCGCGATGGATAGCGAAAGTTCGTCGTCAGCGAATTTGCACAGCGCAGCGATATGAATGGCCAAATACGCGCGCGGCACTATCAGCGTCGGAGTCTTGGAGACGACGAACGGAATTTCAAAAGTGACCACGCGTTGCAGCGCGAGACGATCCCCGTCAAGCGTCGCTTGTTTCACCTTTTCGGCTTTCATCTGCAAATAAGCGTTTACATCTGACTCGTTAAGGGCCGACCAGTCTTTGTGCTGTTCAACGCGAAGCCACTGAATGAATCTTTTTAGGCAGCCGCGCGTATTTCGTTCTGTTCCGACGCTGACGATTTTGATGTTTTCTATCTTCCCCACAAGGTCCCGCGAGACCCCGTGCTTGGTGACCTTCGCCACCACGCTGCGCGCCAGTGAGCCAGCTCCCCGTCGTTTTGGACGACCATTTCTAGCATTCATTTTGGTTGTCTTTGGCGATAGCGACGCTGCGATTGAATTTAAATTGCGACCGAAATTTGAAAACCTCAGGCAGATATTTCGCGATGAAACGGCGTAGCTTCAGGCGTTCTATGCGCGGGCCGCCGGCAACCGCGAGCGTTTCTGCGAGTTGCGAATAACTAAAAAACTTGCGCATTCCGTGTCGCTGAAGCAATGACACCCACGGCAAAAGTTCTGGGGAGGGGCAGGGACGCAATTTGCGGGCTTGCCGTAGTTCGGACAGGTCTTTTTCGAACTGCTCGGCAGCTTGATCGCACCCGAGCGCATCAATATCAAAACACTTTCGGTCCATTTTTATGCCTCAAAAAAAATGTTTGAAATTGCAATCGCAGCGACGCCGCATTTAGCATCGCAGCCAATGGGCTTCTCGGACGAGGACGATCAAACCCCTCGCCCGGAAAGGGCGATGCAGAGGAATTGCACTCACGAAAAAACATAACCCTATAACACCAAAAAAATTGTAAGACCCCGGCGCGTGCGCCAACCAAATAAAAAACGAAATTGCGGTGATGCAGATTTTTGAAGAACGAAACGACGGGACGCCGCACGTTGCACAGAGTGGCCGTGGAAAATGGCTATGCGGCAGCTGGACGCTGCACGCGAATTGATTCGCCGAAAGCGAGTTTTGGCCGTGGCTGCCCCTCAAATAGAGGAGAAAGCCAGGAAACTTTGTCCGAATCTACGGGCGATTTTGAAGCCTGCGTTCGCGAAAATCACGAAGGTCGCAGACAAATGTTGCGAGCAGCCCAATTCGGAAAATGGTAGCGCGCTTGGATTCGCGTTTTTGCGCAATTCTGCAAAATCGCGGAAGATAAAAAAACTCAGCAGAGAATTTTATTGTCGGTCTCTGGCCGCGTATTTTAAGCGCGCCCGACAGTTTGAGAAATCAATATAGCGCCTTGTCGGTTTCAATTCAACCATTCCTTCCAGAAACTGTTCGCAAGTATTTTTGAACTACCCAACTGTTCACCGAACTGTTACAAGATTCCTGAATTTAACAATGTATTCAACCGCGTAAGGTATGCGGCGTCTTGACACAGCGTATTTTTTTGGTTGCTAATCGCACACGTTCCAAGCGGCGATTTGCTTTAGGATCTCGATATCGTAAATTGCTCTGATTCTCAAATATGCCCGTTTCCACGCCGACACCATCAATCAAATCGAACGGCTCGCGCAAGTCAGCTCGAATAATAAAGAACGTGTTCGTGACGAGGTCGCTAGTTTTGGCGAATGCAATTATTTTGGAATATGTAACTGTTGGCACCAAATTTCAAGATTTCTCAGACAACGCATTTTGGATTGAGAGTATCGCTCGTCGATGCGGCAATGTCGGCACTAAGCCTTTTAAATTAGCAGACGCCAGCATCAAACGTGCAATCGACACCTTCGTCGGATTCGTCAAAAACGAAATGGTCGCACAGACGTTGCGACTTCCAAACGCAATGCAGAATGAAATTAAATTGCAGCGCTTGCTTGTCGCGCCGACGGAAGTTCAGTCTTTTTCGCAAAATCAAAACAAGCTTTTAAGCATATTGGAAGATGCCGATCGACTTCTGGTCCTTGTTGAGGGTGCGATCGCGAGGAGCTTAGTTGATGTCGCTGAGCGAACGCGCATTGAATCAGGGGTTCGCCGCCAGCTCAGAGATTTGTTGAGGTGCAGTCAGCGGGCTAAAGAGGATTTTATAAACGCCATTTCTCCTGTAAAAGGGAGACCATACACCCGAATACGTTAATCGTGTGTGTATGCTGCCGGCTAATGCCTGTTTGCCAGAGCCCCACTTTTAATGTGAGCTTTTGAGGCAAACGCTGGTCCACGGCGCGAGATCCTCACGATCTGGCATCAGCGCGAGCACCTTTAGAATGACTCCAATGGAGAAAATTCTACTGCCGGTTTCGGCCAGGAGCGAAAGTAGAATCCTCTCGAAAGCAGCCGGTCAATTTTTGATCGAGCGAAGGGGTGAAAGTTGACGGCAGCAGATTGTCCACGGTATCTTGCGTAGATGAACAGAATCGTTCTACAGCCGCGTCAGACCGCTCGACGATTTCCGCCGTCCCGTGGCTTAAGGCTCAAGGTGGCGTCCATGCTTAGCATCTTAGGCTTTGCCAGCTTCTTGACAACATCAACCGCAGGGTTTGCCGTTCAACCTCAGCCCCTTGCCGCCGAAAAAATACATATGAGCGCGGATGAAGCAGCCATCCGATCAGCCAGGGCTGAACTTAATGCCGCGCTCGCCAATAGAGATCTGAAGACAACGACCAATTATTGGCTTCCAGAAGTCCATACTACCGGAGGCGGTGGAAGTTTGTGGGTCGGCCTAGACAAAAATATTGACGGCTTTAGCAAAATCTTCAAAGACCCCAATTTCGTCTCCGGCCTTCGCGCGCCGGACAAAGTTGAGGTTGCATCGGGCGGCCCAAAAGAAGCAGCAGAATCGGGAATTTGGGAGTGGCGCGAACGCGCCAAAGGCCAAGTTCTCACTTATACCGGGCGATACCTTGTCATGTGGCAATCCACAAATGGAAAATGGCGCATTCGCTCGGAGCTTTACGTAACAACTGGTTGTATCGGCGGCACGCATTGCCACTAGGTCTTCGTTGCAGAGCAGCCGTCCCGCAATTCACGCACGCCGACTGCTGGAGTCCGGCTATCATTCACGGTCGCTCCAGATCAACGGCTACTTAATCATGCATTAGCCTCCATGGAAACTTCAAGTAAGCCTATAGAAAGCAATCGCTCTTGGTGGCTCTCGCCCATGGGCGTGCTCCTTTTCGCCGCCCTTATTTCCAGCATGTTGGCTTGGTGGCTCATCGCCGCTCCAGTTGCCGCGTTCGAAAACTCTATCAAGCACCCGGGGCACTTCGGCCTGCTGTACGTACACATGCTCGGCGGATCTGTGATGTTGTTCTTCGGTGGCGTCAACCTGTATGTCGGTGCCACGCGTAAACATTTTAAATTCCATAAACTGGTGGGCCGCTTCTATCTACTCGGCGGTTCTATTGGGGCGATCACCGCAATTGCTCTGGCGCTGAGCCCCGCGCATAAAAGCGATCCATCGGTAGTACTCACCAATCTTTCTTCATCTCTAGTCATGCTTGCACTGGCATGGCTCGCGGCTGCCGCCATGGCCTATCGCGCTGTGCGCAACCGGCGCTTTGACTCACATCGAGACTGGGTAATCCGCAGTTATGTCCTCGCATGGGCGTTCGTGTTTTGCCGTCTCGCCAGCAGGGTTCCAGCTGTCGCCGAATTAGGTGGTGGTCAGGCGTTCATCTGGCTTTCATGGGTTGCGCCGCTCCTGTTATGCGAGGTGGCAATACAGTGGCGCGCGGGAGCTAAGGAGCCACGCAGGCCGAACTCGCAGCGCGGCTCGGAATAATTCGTGCTTTGTTCCGCGTAGCACTTAACATACGGAGACACCAACATGTCAAATGCGCTACCGAAAGTCGGGTTCGTCCTTGCAGTCATCGTCAAGATATGCTGGACACTCAGCGCTTCAGCTGCAACGCCGCTGGTTGTGGAAACCATTGCGCCGCGCCAAGCGGACGTTGCAACGATCAATGGAATAGTTAAGGCGTTCTATGATGTCGTCTCGGGTCCGGCGGGGCAACCGCGCCAGTGGGCGCGGGATCGCACTTTATACATTGAAGGCGTCCGGTTCGTGATCATCGAGCGAAAGGACGGAAAACCTCGTCCCCGCATCCTTTCCCATCAGCAATATGTTGATTCCACAAACGGTAGTTTCGAGAAGCAGGGACTGTTTGAGCACGAGATGCATCGAGTCGTGCGACGATTCGGCGATATTGCGCATGTCTTCAGCACCTATGAGCTACGAAGCCAGCCCGAAGGACAGGCCTTCGCTCGTGGCGTGAACAGCATCGAGCTCTTTTTCGATGGGAAGCGATGGTGGATCGCATCCGCACTTTGGCAGAATGAAGGCCCGGACGCTCCCATACCCGAAGAGTTGCTTCCACGCAATCCTTAGCGTAATAAACGCACGTCTAGCCCGCATGAAGCGAAAGCAATACTCGGTCAAACAATTGACAACGATCTGGTGCTGTGGAAAACGTTCGGTTAATTACCGAGTCGGCATCACTGCTGTCTAATTAATCCCGGGGTGTGATCGCCGAAAGCCATGGCAGGCGCGGGATTGCGATGGAATAAGTGTGTCTTCGATTTATAGGACATGATTGTCCGGTGACCGTACCAAATTGTGGGACGACCCTTTAGTCACCCTGCTGGTTGAGTTCATGCTCGAGCTTCTCGACTGCGTTGAGCACATCGGCAAATTCCGGCACTTCACCAAAAATCATGCCGCGCATCGCCTGATAGTCACGCTTGAGTGCGTTCACCATCAGCGGTGTGGGCGTGATGGCAAAGGTGCCGGGTCGGGCATTGAGCAGGTCCAAATCCGTGCTGTTGAAAAACATTCGTGCGTGGCGGGCACAGTCCAGTGCCAAGGCATGATCCGCCGCTGTCCCCTGACCTACCGCGGATTGGATCAATTGGTAGATGTCGTAGTAGTGCCGGGAAACTCGATGCCCCTGTTGTCGTAGCGCGCCTCGGCGGTCATGCCAGCGACGCAGGCCATGCAGGATCACCACTTTGTCCCAAAATGTGCGTTCGGCATCAATGGTGACCACGCCAGCCACCTCGAGATTGGCTGTCGGCATGTCGTCAGCGACATAGGGTTGAATCATTGCGGATCGGTGCGGATCCAGTGCGGATTTGGCACCGGCCTCGATCTTGACCGTCGGCTTCACGTAGTCGTCGCCGTAAGTGCTGATAGTTGGATAACGCACCAGCAGTGTCTGCCCATCGGCGTCATCTGGATCTTCCATGACCGGGCGGCCCGCAAACGGAACGCCGGCTTCACGGAATGCGACGTCGATCTGCCGATTCAGACGTTCCCGGAGTTGGCCTTGGACGTAAGTCTGGCAAGCCCGCTTGATTCCTTCCAGCCGGCGTCGTTGCTGCTTTCCCGACAGACCTTCCAAGTCGCCGACGTGAACATTCTGGCCGATATCTTCCCGGAATACCGTGATGTCGATATCTTCAGAAAATCGGGAAATCAATCCGTAGGCTTTGGATAGCGACGTGCCACCCTTGAAGAGCAAACGAGGTTCGCCAGCGTCACGGCCGTTGAAGAGTAGATCCAGCACCCAAGACACCCAGAAATCCTTCTCCACGTTTTGGAGTGGCGTGCCGAGCCGGTTGGCGGTTGCCAGAAATAGCCCTCGACGATCCTCGTCGGTGGCAGCGATCACGCGAAGAAAATCCGGATTCATGATTTGACCGCAGCAGAGGTCGGCGTAGCGCGGGCGAGTAGTGCGCGAATCCATTTCTGCATCCACGAGGGGACGGTGTGCAAACCAGCGTACAGATCGTCACGGATCGCGCTGCCCTGATGGGGGTCTTGCAGCAATCGACCCAGTTTAGCTTGAATTGCATCCTGATCGACTTGGGTGCCGGCTTTCAGACCATCGCGCAACCAGTAGAGGGCTTGCACTACGCGCATGGCCGGACGACCGGCCCAGTAGAGTTTGCTCGGTGCTGTCAATTTGAACTGTAGGGTCATCTTGTTCAAGACGATCGGTCGCAATCGACCATCGGTATGCACGATGATCTGTCCAGGCACCGCATTTGTCAGACCAAGATCGTTGGCGGCGGTCATTCCGTCAATCAGCACGCGCACCTGGTCCCGACGACCCACGGCATCGATCACGCTGCGATAATCGGGGGCCGTGGGGCGACCGGTGAGCGTGTTCACTTGGGGTTGGTCGTACAGACCTCGATCAATCCGGCGTAGGTCGTTGCTGGCCACCATGCGTTGCAATGTCTTGTCTACCGCATCGCGACCGCCTAGGTCGAGAAAGTCCGCCGGCGTCCACACTTTGGCAGCCGGGGCATGGCTGATGCGTTCCATCAGCTGCGATTTAATGACGGGCGTTGGATGGATCATAGCCGATTCTTTGTCCGATAAGTATATACATATTACGGACATTCACAAAGCCAAGAGGGACCAATGACTGGGTTGCTGTTACGATCAACACGCCTGGAGCGGATATGGCGGTGAAAGGAGCTCGCGCTCCCGAGTTTTGGAACTTGAGTAGCGTCAGAAACAGCCTCATACTTCTCCCAGTCAGAAGATATAGACATGCAGACCCTCGCCAAACAAGTCCTTGAGCACGCCGCTGCCTTGGCGGAAGGCACGCCTCTGGTCGCCAAAGAACTATTGCACCTGGGCAGTCGCACAGCCGTGGATCAAGTGCTGTCCCGCTTACTGCGGCGCGGCGCTCTCCTTCGCGCCGGCCGCGGTGTCTATGTCTTGCCCATCGAAAGCCGCTTCGGGACCCGCGCGCCGTCGGTCGTCAAGATGGTCGAGGGTTTGGCAAACCAGCGCGGGGAAACCATCGTGTCGCACGGTGCCGCCGCCGCCAACGCGCTGGGTCTGACGACGCAAGTGCCCATGCGAGCGATCTATCTCACTTCCGGTCCCAGCCGCCGCTTGAAATTGGGTGTGCAGACGGTCGAGTTCCGTCACGCGCCGCTTTGGCAACTGGTTTTTCCGGGGCGGGCTGCGGGCGAGGTGGTGCGGGCGCTGGCTTGGCTGGGTCCGGAAAAAGCCGGGGAAGCAATCCGGAAGCTGCGCGCCAAGCTGCCACCTGCTGAGCTGAAAGAAGTCGCGTCGGCGCGGGCGCGCTTGCCGACCTGGATGGCCCAAGAGATCAGCACCCTGCTGACCCATGGCTGAGTTCTCTCGGCTCTCCAAAGCGGAACTCCCAGCGCCATAACCGGAGTTTCCACTTTACTTGCTGTTTAAATTTGCGTGACCACTTCTGGCGACCATCACTCAAAGCTGTTTACACGAAAACTGATGCAGACACACCGAAGCGCTGTGCCAACGCCTTCGCCTGGCGCGCATTGATCTCACGTTTGCCATTCAAAATTTCACTCACAACACCTTGTGAACCGATCTCTTTCGCTAAATCAGCCTGCTTAAGATCGTGCTGTTCCATCAATAGACCGAGAACTGATCTGGGCTCCGCATCCTCGAAAGGCGCTGACTCGCTCTCGTATTGCTCGATAAGCGCTGCAACGACCTCAAGCAGTGTTGACAAGGGATGACGCTCATCGCCGCCAATTTCATCAATCAGTTTGTCGGCGATGGCAACCATATTCCGATACTGTTTTTCAGTACGAATCTGCCCTAGCACCACATGATCTTGCAATGTGTTCCACGCACTGTAGATTTCTTGAAGCCCTTGAGGCCGATCTCTCAACGCTTGATTTGACTTCATTTTGGCTTCCATTTTCCCTTGTCGTATTCGGCATGCATAAGCACATGGCGAACGTAAACGAGCTTGGCGCGAAATTTCACTGCGGCAATTAGTCGGCAAGACCTGCCGATATTAAATACATAAAATCCGCTGACGTAGTCGACCTGCTTGAAGGTGCCTTTCAGCTCTGTATAGGTCTGAAAATTTGTTTCTTTGACGATTTTGTACCAAGCCGTCAATGCTGCGCGCGATTCTGGATGATCATTACAGTAATCCTGGATTCGCTTCCACGTTATGACTCTCATTACTAATTCCCTTTAAGTATTTCCAGACGTGGCCGTCGGCAGGCGTCTGGTTAATATTGAATGCGTTCATCGTGAATCTCCGTTCTGACTTGACTGATTCAATAATTACTTGGCTGGGTATTACTTGATTGTAGGCACTTCGCCGAGTTGTTAAAATATCTCAAATTGCTATGTTTGTCAACTGATGACCCGTCAATTTAGGTGACGCTAATGCGCCGAACGGCAAGCGCCTAAAGCTGTCCGCGCGCTAGATGACCCACTACACGCGGAGTGTCCGACTCAGGGCAGTACAACAAAGCGCGCGTGGCTCAAGCGGCTTCAGCGCATGACGCCCTTCCAGCGTAACGCGCACCCGCACAGTTAGACGAAGGCACGGAGATTCAACATAATCAAGGCTAGACCAAAATTGTGAATATTAAGTAATGATTGTCATAGCGTTCACTATAAAATATAGTGAGTTCTATGAAAGACATTATGCAGGTCGAACGTCAAGTGATCTCCTTGGGAGGCAGAATCCGCCAAGCGCGGATTCGCCGCAAGCTTCGCCAGCAGGATCTGGCCGAGGCCGCGCGTTGTTCGCGATCGACCATTCAAGCCATTGAGGCGGGAGAATTGACATGCTCCATCGGCGCGGTCGTGACGGTGCTCTGGGTGCTGGGCATCTCACGCGAGCTGGACCTCGTCGCCGATCTGGCCATCGATCAAAGCGGAACGCTGGAATACTCTGTCGCGGAGCGGCGTGTGCGTCCACCCAAGCGGTTGAACAATGACTTCTGAACAGCGCAGCGTTTTCGTCTGGAACTGGCTCCCCGGTGAAGCGTCCGCCGTCGTCTCCGGGCGGCTTGACGTGACCACCGACGTCAATGGCGCAGGCAGCGCATCGACAGGTGTCTTCGTTTACGGCAAGTCCTATCTGAACAATCCGCGCGCACTGCCCCTCGATCCCGTTGCCATTCCGCTGGTTGAAAAAGCGTTCACCTTCACGACGCTCGGCGGCGTTCCGTCGGCGATCCTGGACGCTGTACCCGACACTTGGGGCCGCAAAGTCATCGACATACTCCATGGGGCTGTGCTGGCGCATCCCTTGGACTACGCTCTGCTGGCTAACGATGCCACCGGCAGCCTCGGGTTTTCACGAGACGCCAAGACGCCGCCCACCGAAGGTGCACGAGCGCCTGTGCCGCTCGAGACGTTTCTGACGATCGCAGAGGCTATCGAGCAGAATCGCCCACTGACCAATCTTGACGGCATGGACGATACGCTGCGGTTAGCGCTTCAAGCCGGCACGGGCGGCGCCAGGCCCAAAGCATCAGTCATTCACGGCGGCCACCGTTGGATTGCCAAATTCACCTCGAGTGCCGACAAGTTCGCCATCAGCAACCCGCGTCTGGAACACATCACGCTTGAGTTGGCTCGCCGTTGCGGGATCAATGCCGTCGAATCAGAATTGCTGACCGTAGGCGGCAAAGACGTCTTGCTTGTCCGGCGCTTTGATCGTTTCAACGCAGGCGACACCGGTAT
>Ga0163144_10027934_pt1 | contig 10905 bp, 5 predicted proteins | sample OliLak19BULKMAT1_FD_123175 | JGI IMG/M metagenome (GOLD analysis project Ga0163144, IMG submission 123175) | Freshwater microbial mat bacterial communities from Lake Vanda, McMurdo Dry Valleys, Antarctica - Oligotrophic Lake LV.19.BULKMAT1 | ecosystem: Environmental > Aquatic > Freshwater > Lake... | reverse complement strand
GCTACGATGGACACACCGTGGCATTGGTGACGCTGGAGCGCGCGCAGGTGCGTTCGCTGCGCGCCAACGATGTGCCGCACGCCCGTGAACTGGCGTCGGCCTGAAGCTCTGGCCGGAGGATTTTGCCACGGTAAAAGCAAAAGCCCCCGAGGCTTTTAACCTTGAGGGCTTATGAAACTGAAGGGTCCCAAGAACCGAGTATCCCACCCTGACGGGCTGCCACTCGCGAGGAGCGGCCTCTACATTTCCTGCGCTACCCGACGCATCCATCGGTCGATGCGTCCGGCGTGTCAAGGTGCCGTTCGCTCTGAGAAACCGCACGCGAGCTCTTGCTGCCCGCCCTCGGCAAACTGGAAACGGGTCTATGGGGTCAGTCCTTACTTCCTGACTTAAGCGAGGGGGCTGTTCGCGTCTCCCCCGTTCATAACAAGAGAATCTGTCAGAGCAGGATTGTTCCATCCGCGGCCTTGAACACGGTGGTGCTGCGAGGCGGCAGTTCGCACTCGATGGTCGGACCTCCCGGTGGGCGCAGCGAGCGGGGGCCGCCGGTCAGCGTGTGCACCACCAGAAGTCCGTTGCCGAGCAGGGTGGTTTCATCATGGTCGTTGACCACGTGGCATCCGGCGCGGCGTCCCAACGCCCGCCAGGTCGCCGGCTGGTTGGGCGGCAGCGGAAAGGTCCACCAGGTCGCATCCGGTTCGCTCCGCCACGCAGCGCTGATGGACCCATCCGCCCAGCGACCGACGACGCGCTCCACAGGGGCGTCGATCACGGGAACGTCAAAGGAGCGGCCCAGTCCGAGGGTTTCACGCTGCTGGTCGAGTTCGATCGTCTGGGTCGCCTCGGCCTTGGTCTCCAGTCGGGTGGTGAAACCGCTGAGATCGCCGGCCTCCCCGGGGCCGATTCGTTTCCCGTCGCTCCAGCCAGCGTATCCAAGCAGGACCAGGTGGCGGCCATCCTGGGCGACCCGTGAGCGGAGTTCGTTGCGTTGGACGACGTCCAGAACCGTCGCGGTCGCCAGGATGACCATCCGGTAGGGATGAAGATCGAGATGGGGTAGTTCCGAAAGCAGGGCGTCCGTGTGAATCAGTCCGGATTGGTGCAGCGACTCGACCACGCCATCGGTGAGCAGGCGCGACACTGGATCAACCGACGAGATCGGCATGACGCCGAAGACGGTCTTTGCGGGATCGTGCCGCGCCGAAGCGGTGTGGGCGAAGGACCACGGGTCGTGCAGCAGCAGCACGTCACCCGGCCGGGTGAACGGATGGGCCAGGCGCGACTCGGCGAGGTTGCGGAGGTCGCGCCAAGTGCCTTGGAGAACCGGATCGTCCCACCAACCGATGTTGCCCAGGCGGGCGAAGGCCGGGGTGCCCGCCACCGGCCCGAAGTCAAAGCACCAGCCGCCCCCTCCTCGGGTGATCGACTGCAGGAGATTGCGGCGCAGCACGGCAACGTCATCCGGCAACGTGCTGGTGAACGCCTTGTCCCAGGGGCAGCCGCAAACCGAGGTCGCCCGATCCATCTCGTCGAGCCAAAGTTTCCCCGCGCGTCTGACGACATCGACGAGGCCGCGCTGATTTCCGGCACCGCCGATCGGAAGTGCGCTGGGCGTGTAGGCCGGGGTGGCGCAGACGCAGTCGATGTAGGGAGATGCGATCAGCCGGCCGAGCCCGAGATGGCCGCCGGCTGCCTCGCGACCAAAAGCACAGTAAAAGTAGCCGAAGAAACTGGCGGTGACAACCGGGCGTGGCCAGGACTGTTTGACGGTCTTGGCCATGAGCTCGACCGCGTCCGCCAGCTCCTCGTGCAGAAAGAGGAAATAATCGATCACGTCGTGCTGGGTGGCGGGATCGCGAAGGATGGCCAGCGGGGCGCGCTCCCGCGCGGCCGAGTCGGGGGGGCGCACCTCACTCCACGTGGCACCCGGCCGATTCCAAGCCGCGGCCAGACCTGCTTCATCCCCGTAGCGAAGGCGGGCCCATCGGAGAAATGCGTTCGCGGCCGCCGGGCTGGTGTCGGGATCGTGACAGAAAAATCCGAACTGGTGCCACTCGCCGTAGACGCCGTAGGCGACCTGCAGGGCGAAAACCGCGCCGCCCTCCGGCGTCGCGGCGAGCCCTGAACAGAATCGTGCCAGCTGACGGGTTGCCCACTGCCGCCACCCATCCGAATAGAAGCTCGCCCTCACGGGTGCATCGTTGTCCCGCCCGACCCAGCGCTCGAGTCCCCAGCGCGTCTCCGGCTCGGCCTTCGTATCGGCATAAGCGACACACTCGTCGGGGTGCTGGTCGCACCAGGCCGGGGGTGGGTTCAGGTGGACGCGCAGCATCACGTGGGCGTCGGGGCAGGCCGCGAGCACGCCGCCGATCTGCCGCTGCGCCAGGGTGAGGTCGAGGCGGTCGTCGGAACCAAGAAGCTGTTCCAGCCAGATGTCCGCCTGGAAGAGCCGGCAGCCGTGCCCGGCAAAGAGGGCGATGTTTCGCGAGGGCACCTCCTCCCAAGACCAGCGCGCCCCGGGACAATCGGTCAGGGCGTAGATCAGAGGAGCCGTCGGGCGGCCATTGATCAGCAGGACGGCGCGGCCCTCATGGCGTTCAACGGCGGCGCGTACGGGATGGGCGGGGAGGGTTTCCATGATTGGCGAGGGAGGGCAGGCTGTATGCGAATGCCTTGCACCGGCGCACGCGAACTGAAAGCCAATGAAAATTTGCCGCGGGCTTGATGGAGGTGGCCTCGCCGAGCAGCGCAGAGATCACGCATAGCCATTCCCTCCGGCCTCCACGAGTCCATCTATAGGGGAGTCCCTCCCGCGCGATCGCCACCGGAAAGGTTCGCGGGCGACCGGGATTTCGGGGTTGACCGCGGGCCGCGAGGAGATGGGCTGGAGTCTGATGGCAAGACGATTGCGCAAGGAGGTGCGGGACGGCCGGAGTGACGGGAATTGGAACCGCGGCGACTTCCCGCGGTCCGGGCTGTCTCGTCTGAGGCTTGCGGCCGCTTCCATCCACTTTTCCATGAATGCCCTGATCCGTTCGACATTGTTCCTTGCCTCCGGTCGTAAACCGGCAAGCGCCCCGACCCGCTTTGCGGGCGCGTTCCAGACCTGCCTGAGGACCTGCTCATTTGCACTGGTATTCCTGTCCCTCGCCGCATCGGTGCAGGCCGCGGCTCCGGCGGACATCGGCTTTACCACCCTCAGCATCAACCAGTCCCTGGCCACGACCGGGGCGGCGGTGGCCACGCTGTCGACTCTCGACACCGATCTGCCGGGCGACACCCACACCTACAGCTTGGTCCTGGGCATCGGCTCGACGGACAATGGATCCTTTGCGATCGTCGGAAATTCACTCAACGTCGGTCCGGTTGCCCTGACCCCGCGGACCTACGCGATTCGTATTCGCACGACCGATAGCACCGCCCTCTTCTTCGAGGAAGCCGCGACCATCACGGTGGTGGACAACGTTCCCCCGGTGATCACGGGTGCAATTCCGCCGCCCAACGGATCCTACTCGGCGGGCTCGGCCCTGACCTTTACCGTTTACTTCACCGAACCCATCACGGTGAACACCTCCGGCGGGGTGCCGCGGCTGGCGTTGACCCTCAATACCGGCGGCACGGTGTACGCGAACTACTTCTCCGGCTCGGGCTCGCTGGCGCTTCTGTTCCGCTATACGATCGCTCCCGGCGACCTGGACCCGGACGGAGTGGCGGTCGCGGCGGCGATCGAGGCCAATGGCGGAACCTTGCGCGATGCGGCGGCGAACAATGCCGTGCTCACAATCAATGGTCTGGGTTCGACTGCCGGGGTCATCATCGATGGCGTGCAATTGTCGGTGCTCAGCGTTGCCGCACCCGCCGCCGGCACCTACAAAATCGGCGCAGCGGCGGATTTTACGGTCACGTTCTCGAAGACCACCTACGTGGACCTCACCGGGGGTGCACCGCGAATCCCCGTCCTCCTCGAGAGCAGCACGCCGGCGTTCGCCACGTACGTTTCCGGCCACGCGTCGACCGATTTTGTCTTTCGTTACACGGTTGCCAGCGGGGATTTTGACACCAACGGGGTGATGCTCGGCACGGCAATCGAGTCCAACGGCGCGATCATCCGCGATGCCTCATCGAATGTGGCCATCGCGACGCTGAACAACGTGGCGGTGCTCACCGCGGTCAGGGTTGACGGCGTTCCACCCACGGTGGCCTCAATCCTCCGGATCGGGGCCTCTCCCACCACGGCGGCGAGCGTGACCTACGCGGTCACGTTTGCCGAGCCGGTGAGCGGGGTCGACATTTCCGACTTCGTCCTCACGACCACGGGCACCGCCACCGGAAGTCTCGGCACCGTGACGCAACCCGGAGTTTCAAACTACGAGGTCACGGTCAATTCGATCTTGGGCGACGGAACGATCCGGTTGGATCTCAAGAGCACCGGAACCGGGATCATCGACGCGCTGGCCAATCCGCTCGTCGTGGGCTTCAGCGGCGGACAGGAATACGTGATCGACCGGACTTCCCCCACGCTCGCGATCAGCGCGCCGTCGGTCGCCTCGACGGAGACGGGTCCGGTGGTCTACACGCTGACCTACTCGGCGGCTGACACGATCACGCTGACGCCGGCGCAGGTCACGCTGAATACCACCGGCTCGGCCACCGCCACGGTCGAAGTGGCCGGCACCGGCAGCACCACCCGGACCGTCACCCTGACCGGCATCACCGGTGCGGGCACCGTCGGCATCAGCATCGCCGCGGCCACGGCCTCCGATCTTGCCGGCAACCTCAGCCTCGCGGCCGGCCCAAGTGACACCGTACCCGTCAATCGGTCCCCCGTCCTGGTGACGCCGATCCCGAATCAGACGATCGGATACCGGACCCCCTTCACCTTCACCGTTCCCGCCGGCACCTTTGTCGAGCCGAATGGCGAGCAGACGCTGACCTACACGGCCACCGGCCTGCCGACCGGCATCACCTTTGATGGAACGACCCGTTCCTTTGCGGGCATTTCACCGATCGGTTCCACCCAGGTCACGGTGACGGCGACCGACAACGGCGTTCCGATCCGGAGCACGAGTTCGACCTTCACGCTGAACATCATCAAGGCGGTCCTCACCGTGAAGGCGGACGACAAGAACCGCGCCTACGGTTCGATCAATCCGCCGCTGACGGTCACCTACACCGGTTTTGTTGCGGGTGAAACGCTGGAAACTTCGGGTGTTACTGGACTGCCGGTGATTTCGACGACCGCCACGGGAACCACGCCAGTCGGCGCCGCTCCGATCTCGGTGACCGTCGGAACTCTGGCCGCGACCAACTACTCCTTCGTGTTCGTTCCCGGAGTGCTGACCATCGCAAAGGCGCCCCTGACGGTCACGGCGGACAACAAGACCCGCGTTTACAATTCGATCAATCCGCTGTTGACCTACAGTCTCACGGGTCTGGTCAATGGTGAAACAGCCGCGGTGATTTCCGGCGAGCCGGTTCTTGCGACGGAAGTGAACGCGGTGACCAACGCTGGCACCTATCCGATCACGATTTCCCTCGGAACCCTGACCTCGGGCAACTACGCGTTCTCCTCGCTGGTCAACGGCACCTTCACCGTCTCTCCCGCCTCGTTGACGATTACCCTCCAGGATCTCTTCCAGGTTTACAACGGCCAGCCCCGTGCGGTCAGCGCCTTGACCATCCCTTCCGGTGGCCGGGTGAAGTTCACCTACAACGGCAACGCGGTGCCGCCGACGGATGCCGGCTCCTACACGGTCATCGGCACGTCGGAGGATCCGAACTACGCCGGGACCGTCACCGCCACGCTGTCGGTCGCGAAGGCACCGCAGACGATCGCCTTCAATCCGGGCGCGGCCTCGATCGGTGTCCCTGTTCAGTTGACCGCCACCTCCAGTTCGGGCTTGCCGGTGACGTTCACGATCATCAGTGGCACCGCGGCACTCAACGGTGACGTTCTGACGTTGGGTGACAACAATCCCGTGACCGTCCGGGCGGTCCAGGCGGGGAATGCGAATTACAGCACGACGAGCGTGGATCGCACCCTCTCCGCCAGTGAGCGGCTGTCGCAGAGCATCCTGTTTGCGTCGCCGGGCAATCTCACGACGGATGCAGCGCCATTTGTTCTGCAGACGGGTGCGACCTCGGGTCTGGCGGTGACCGCGACGCTGCAAAGCGGTCCGGCCCTGCTGTCGGGCAACACCGTGACGCTGACCGGCAGTGTCGGCACGGTCACCCTGCGGCTTTCCCAAGCCGGCAATGCGACGTATGCGCCCGCTCCGGATCTGACCGTCACCTTCAACGTGAACCTCCCCCGCAACGACCGGATCATCAATCTCTCGTCGCGTTCCCGGGTAAAAACGGATGCGGGCCGCCTGATCACCGGCTTCGTCATCGGCGGCAATGCTCCCAAGCAGATCCTGATCCGCGGTATCGGGCCGTCCCTGACGCAGTTCAACGTGGACGGCGTGATGACGGCGCCGACGGTTCAACTGTACCGTGATACGACCCTGATCAGTGAAAACACGGGTTGGACCAGCGGCGGCAACGCCGCGGTTCTGTCGGCCGCCTTTGCCCGGCTGGGTGCGTTTGCCCTGACGCCCAACTCTGCGGATTCGGCACTGCTGGTGACGTTGGCGCCGGGTGGTTATTCGACGCACGTTTTTGGCGGCTCGGGAGTCGCCCTGGCGGAAATCTATGATGCGAGTGTGAACCCGCAGGCCGAAATGCAGCGCTTGGTGAACATCTCGGTCCGGAATGACGCAGGCTCCGGAGCTGACGTCCTGATCGCCGGCTTTGTCATCACGGGCACGACTCCGAAGCGGGTGTTGGTGCGCGGCGTTGGTCCGGGACTGGTCCAGTTCCAAGTTACAAATGCGCTGGTCGATCCGAGTCTGCGGGTATTTGCCGATCAGACACAGATCGCCGAGAACGACAACTGGAGCGCGGTGACTGCGCAGGCAGTGGCGGTGGCGGAGGCCGGTCTGACCGTGGGTGCGTTTCCCCTCCAGATTGGCAGCAAGGATTCCGCATTGGTGCTCACGCTCGCCCCTGGTGGCTATACGGTGCAGGCAAGCTCGGCCATCGCTGGAAACACCGGCGTCGCCCTCATCGAAGTCTACGAACTCCCCTGATGTAGGTGGCCTCGCCGAGGCCGCAAAGATCACGCATAGCCATGTCCTCCGGCCTCTGCGAGGCGAGCTACAGGGGATTTCCCCCGGCGCGATTGCCATGGGAGCGCGGAACCTTATCGTTTGCCCCCTTATGGACAACTTCACCTTCCACAATCCCACCCGTCTGCATTTTGGTCGCGGCCAGATCGCGAAGATCAGCCAGGAGCTTCCATCCCAGGCCCGCGTGCTCCTGCTGGCGGGCGGCGGCAGCATTCGCGAAAATGGGGTCCATTCCCAAGTCAAGGCGGCTTTGGGCAGTCGCACGGTGTTCGAGTTCTTCGGTGTCGAAGCCAATCCGGATTACGCCACGCTGATGCCGGCGGTGGAGCTGTGTCGGAGAGAGAAGATCGAGTGGGTTTTGCCGGTGGGCGGCGGCTCGGTGCTCGACGGATCGAAGTTCGTGGCCGCTGCGGTTCACTTCGCGGGCGACCCGTGGAGGATCCTTGCCGAGCGGTTGAGTTCCCTCCCGCACGCCTTGCCGATCGGCGCGGTCCTGACGCTTCCCGCAACCGGTTCGGAGGCCAACGGCGCCGCGGTCATCTCGCGTCGTTCGACGAAGGAGAAACTCGCGTTCATCAGCCCGGATGTCTACCCGCGGTTTTCCATCCTCGATCCGGAAACCACCTACTCGCTGCCTGTGCGCCAGATCGCGAATGGTGTGGGCGATGCGTTCGCCCACGTGATCGAGCAGTACCTCACGTACCCGGCCGACGCCGCCATCCAGGACCGTTTTGCCGAAGGTGTCATGCAGACCCTGATCGAAGTCGGACCAAGGACGCTGGCTCATCCAACCGACTATGTGGCTCGTTCCAACCTGGTCTGGGCGGCGACGTGCGCGCTGAATGGGTGGATCGGCGTCGGTGTTCCCCAGGATTGGGCGACGCACATGATCGGTCACGAACTGACCGCACTTCACAACATCGATCACGCGCGGACCTTGGCGATCGTTCTGCCGAGCCTCCTGCAGGTGCAGCGGGAGGCCAAGCGGGGCAAGCTGCTGCAGTATGGAGCCCGCGTTTGGGGCATCACCGAGGGCACCGAAGACGCCCGGATTGACGCGGCGATCGACCGTACGCGGGGCTTCTACGGATCCATCGGCATCAAGACGCGGCTCTCCGATTATGGGGTGGGTCCCGACACGGCTGCCGAAGTCGCCCGCCGTCTCGCGTCGCGCGGAATGACCGGTTTGGGTGAACGCGGTGAAGTCACCCCCGCCATGGTCGAACAGATCCTGCGTTTGGCCGCGTAAGTTTGGCCACCCCGCCGTCACTGTCGCTGACCTCCTTGAGGCCGGCTCCGTTGTAGGCGGCCTAGCCGAGGCCGGCTCTGTTGTAGGTGGCCTCGCCGAGGCCGCGACGGGACCGCCGGGTCCCGCCTCCGGCATCCGCGTCAACCCAAGGAACGGGCGTGAGAACCCGCGGCGTTTCCGTTGGAGGTGCTCCCGGACAGGCGTTGACGCCAGAACGCGAACACCGCGATGCGAGGTCCGGGGGTTGCGGCTTCGAGTTGGCAATTCTCGACCAAGACAACGATCCAGCCAACAAGGTGCCTCCACCCCCAGACCTCGCATCGCTACGCCCAATGGAGGCTGCGGACCAATCCTGGGACAAAGGTGGGAGTTGGTGGTGGTGCGAGCCACGGCCGTGGCTCGCACTCTGCAAGGAGGTGCTTCGTCAGCCTGGCTCCAAGCGCGTGGCGGCGAGGTGAGCACGAGAAAATCGCTGAGTTTCCTTTGTACGGCTAACGAGCCTCGTGGTCCATGGAGCGGTCTCGGTGGCTTCCACAGACGTTGCACCCCAGTCTCAGGATCGGCGCCGGGCTCGCGGATTGACGGCATGGCGAGAGAAGACGTCCTTTGTTTACCGTCCAGATGCGTTCCCGCGGCCCCGGTCCCGCGTACGCGGGATGTCCCTCCGCCTTCGCGTCGAGCTTTCGAAATTCGTGTAAGGTGCAGGTGCCGACGGCGACGGTTGCGCACCGCAGTCACCGCAACCTCCCGTGCGCGGTTGTTCACCGGTCTTCCCCCGCGTCCGCGGAGGGCCGCCCTCCACATTTGTGTTGAACTCTCGAAATAAGTGTAAGTTGCAGGACGGCGCGTCGCCCTCCAACCCCCGCGAGGCCGCGCCGCCCCTGTTACCAACTCAGAACCGCGAAGATCCCTGTGCCCGGGGATAAGCAATTGATTGACAGACCATAAGCCAATCAATTGTCATTGTTTCGGTCCAGTCAACCTCCACGCAGTCATTCCCTCACAATGAATTCCGAAGCCCCGAATCTGTTGGTTTCCATCCTCCCGTTGGTCGTCATCCTTCCGCTGGTCGTCCTGATGATTGTCTCGGGTTGGAAGATTTTCGTCAAAGCCGGCCAGCCTGGGTGGGCCTGCATTATCCCGATCTACAATCTCTATATCTGGTTGAAGATGGCTGGGCGGCCGGGTTGGTGGTTGCTGCTCTATCTGATCCCGGTGGTCAATTTTGTCATCGCGATCTTGGTCGCGATCGACATTGGCAAGGCATTCGCCAAGTCGACCGGTTTTATTGTCCTGATGATCCTTCTGCCGATCATTGCGTTTCCGATCCTGGCGTTCGGCGACGCGGTTTACACCAAACCCGCCGGCGCCTGAGGCGCCGGTCGGCTGGCGTCCGCGGCTACTTCCGGAGCAGGAGGGCGAGCTTGGCGTCCTCCGTCTTCGACTTCGCGATCACGCGAACGTGGTCGATCTTGCGGCCGTCCTTGAAGTCAAGCAGTGAATACACGCCGGGGCGGTGGGTCCGCTCGGAGAAGTCGACCACCTGGCAGTCGCCGTTCTCGAAGACCACCTCGGCGAAGTCCAGCTGCACGCGTCCGTCCACCACCTCGAGGTAGAGTTGTTCGCCGCGCTGGTCGGAGTTGAAGATCACCTCCGACCACTCATCCTCCCGGTTGAGGATTTCGGAGTCCTGCCAGGCGATCCGGTCGGGTGCCGGGCGGACGACCACCACGGCGGTCCAGGCGACGACGGGGAGAAAGCGCGCCGGGGTCACGCGCACGGTCAGCCCGGGCCGGACCACGAGTGCCGGGTGCATCACCCGCCTGATCGGATGGGCCTTGTGCACCACCACCGCATTGCGTTGATACTGCGGACCCTTCCGCACCACGCGGACTTTCGCCGCTTCGGCGACCAAGGGGGCAAGGAACGTGGCTGCGGCGACCGCCAGCATGAAGAAGGAGCGGAATGATTTCATTTTAAATGGATTTGCGGACGTTGATCAGTGGGAAGGAATCGGTCTTGGAGAAATGGCTACGCCGGAATGGGTCATGGGTTCGGAGGGATCAGGGAACCGGCGAGGGCGGAGGAACGGGGTTGCGATGAGTCGGGTTGCTGTTGGGGAGAAAGACGCCGGAGGGCTTGATCGTGTTACAGCTTCGCAACGTAGTTTCTTTGGAGAAGCGGCTCTGAGGGGGCAATCAGGCGCGGGGTGGGCGGGGAGTCGGAAAGAAGGACGGTCTGGGGCAGGGGTGGGATTTGTCCTATCACAATTCCAATCAGGGTCTTAGCCGGATGTAAAGGCCGCTTCCGGTGTAGCGGGGTGTCGCAGTCGATCGTCCGCGAAAATTACAATTTTGTCATTTCCCCGTAAGCTCCCTGAGAAACCCCTGTGCGATAGTGGGAGCATTGATTTCAACCATGAACACTTCCCTCACTCAGTTCTTAACCCGGCGGCGGGCCTTTGTCGCCGCCGGTTTTCTCACTCTC
>Ga0163144_10027932_pt1 | contig 10905 bp, 12 predicted proteins | sample OliLak19BULKMAT1_FD_123175 | JGI IMG/M metagenome (GOLD analysis project Ga0163144, IMG submission 123175) | Freshwater microbial mat bacterial communities from Lake Vanda, McMurdo Dry Valleys, Antarctica - Oligotrophic Lake LV.19.BULKMAT1 | ecosystem: Environmental > Aquatic > Freshwater >... | reverse complement strand
CCGCGCGCACCGCGTCGCGGGCCCTGGCGCGGACCTCGTCGGGCGCGTCCTTCAGCAATGACGTGGCCGGGCCGATCTGCAGGCTGAAATCTACCGCGTCGTCGAGCACCAGCATGCCGCCCAGCGCCACCTCGGTGTCGAAAGGCTCGACCGCGATGTCCGAGAAGCCGGCCTCGGCCAGGATGCGTCGCACCCGGTCCTGGCCGCCGAACGAGAACGGGCCCGGGTCCTCGGGACCCATGGGCGGCGGCGGCGGCACCAGCGGCAGCACCGCCTGCATCTGGATCGAAACCCACTGGTTGCGGGGCAGCGGCTGCCAGCAGGCGAAGGCAAGGCGGCCGCCCTTGCGCAGCGCCGCGTGGACGTTGGCGAACGCGGTGGCCGGATTGCGGAAGAACATGACGCCGAAGCGCGAGAACGCCAGGTCGAAGCTGTCGCGGTGGAGCGGGCCGGCTTCCACGTCGGCCAGCTCGAAGAACACGTTGGTCAGCTCGGTTTGCGCCGCCATGTACTCGGCGCGCGCCAGCATGGGCTCGGAGATATCGACGCCGACGACCTCGCCGGTGACGCCGACCGCCAGCGCCAGGTCGATGGACGTATCGCCGCAGCCGCAGCCGATGTCGAGCACCGCCTCGCCTGCCTTGACGCCGGCACGGCGCATCGCCTCCTCGCCGAACGGCTTCAGCATGAGATCGAGCGCATTCTGGTAGCGGACGAATTTCTCGCCGCCCTCGCCGTTCCAGTACTCGATCTGGTCGGCGTTGGGGCCTGCCGCCACGAGCTTTGTCATGAAGTTCTCCTCGGACCCGCGATCGTGGATTATGGGATGGCCGGGCAACGGACGCAACACGGTGGACGGGTCCGCCGCCGCGCCATACAACTTGGCGCCGGGGAGAACGGCGCGTTCGCCGTCGCCGCCGCCTGCATCAGCCGAGGGAACCGACATGACAAAGCCGATCCGCCTCTATCTGATCCGCCACGGCCAGGCCACCGGCGGCTGGGACCAGGACATGGACCCCGGCCTGAGCGAGCTGGGCTGGGAGCAGGCCAGCGAGGCGGCGGACAAGCTGGAGCATCTGGGTCCGCTGCCCGTCGTCTCCAGCCCCATGCGCCGGACGCAGGAGACGGCGAGGCCGTTCGCCGCGCAGTGGAAGGGCGCCGCGCGCATCGAGCCGCGCATCTCCGAGATTCCCTCGCCCAGCGAGGATCTGGAGGCGCGCAAGGAATGGCTGTCCGGGGTGATGGCCGGCGCCTGGAGCGATCCGGCCGCCCAGCACGCCGGCGGACACGACCTGAAGGCCTGGCGCCAGGGCGTGATCGACGCGGTCCGCGAAGCGCGCGAGGACACCGTGTTCACCTCGCACTTCATCGCCATCAACGTCGTCGCCGGCCATCTGCTGGGCGACGACCGCGTGGTGGCGTTTCGCCCCGACAACTGCTCGATCACCGTGGTGGAGAACGACGGCGGCACACTGCGGCTGGTCGCGCTGGGCCATGAGGCGGTGACCGAGGTACGTTAGACGAAACGGGGCACAATATCCATTTGGTAACTATCTTGATAGATACCATGAATGATGATATGTATCATAGTAGCTATTGAGGGGACTGCCATGGGACATAGAACCGCCAAGCTTTTTACCACCGGCCGCAGCCAGGCCGTGAGGCTGCCGATGGAGTTCCGCTTCGAGGGAAATGAAGTTTTCGTGCGCCGCGACCCCCAAACCGGCGATGTGATCCTTTCCAGCAAGCCCGATTCGTGGGACGGCCTGTTCGCGCTTTACGACAAGGGCGGCGTGCCCGGCGACTACATGGGACCGGCCGACCGCGACCAACCGCCACAGGACCGTGATCCGTTCAAGGGCTGGAAGGAATGAGCGGCTACCTGCTCGACACCAATATATCCAGCCATGTCATCCGCGGAGACAGACCGCGGATCAGCCAGCGGCTGGCGTCGCTTCCGATGGAGGAGGTCGCTATTTCGGCGGTGACGGAAGGCGAACTGCTCTTTGGCCTCGCCCGGCGAAACTATCCGGCCATGCTGACCGAACGCGTCCGTCAGTTCTTGCTTCGGGTCGACGTGCTGGCGTGGGATCACGAGGTCACGCGGACCTACGCCGATCTCCGCGCGGCGTGCGAGGCCAAGGGCGTCCCGTTCGCGCCGCTCGACATGATGATCGCCGCCCAGGCGGTCGCCGCCGAAGCCGTGCTGGTCACGAACGACAAGGCGTTCGCGCGCGTTCCCGACCCACTGCGCACGGAGTATTGGGAGAGCCCATAAGGGACACGGGGTGGAAGCCGAGTTTCGCCGCGTGACGGTACGGTGGGCCAGTGTCCTTCATAAGCGCCATGATTTTGCGAGCGAAGCGCGGCAACCCAGCCTCTCCGCCACACAGCCTTCAACGGCCCGGCTGGGTCGCTTCGCGTTGCTCGCGAAGTCACAGGTGGGCGAGTAAACGCGGTAAAGATCAACTCGTCCGAACATCTTCCGCATTGCCAAACCCACCTCGTCCGGGCTTGAATGGCGGCTCATCGGGGAGATGACCATGAGCGAACGCAAGGGAATGCCAGGACTGCGCGGCGTCGAGCATATCGGCCTCACCGTGCCGGATTTCGATCAGGCCTACGACTTTTTCGTGGGCGTGCTGGGCTTCGAGCCGTTCTATGCCCACGGCCCCTACAAGGGCGACTGGATGGAGAGCACGCTGAACGTCCACCCGGACGCGGAGATCAGGCGGGTGCAGCAGCTCAACGGCGGTGCCGGCCTCAACATCGAGCTGTTCGAATACGCCTCGCCCGACCAGCGCCGGCAGATGCCCCGGAACACCGACTGGGGCGGCCACCACATCGCCATCTATGTCGATGACATCGACGCCGCCGTCGCGCACCTGAAAGCCAACGGCGTGCGGGTGATGAAGGGCGGCGTCGCCGGCCCGGAGATCGCCAGCGGCCCCGAGGCGGGCGCGCGGTCGTGCTATTTCCTCACCCCGTGGGATTTCCAGATGGAACTGATCAGCTACCCGCGCGGCAAGGCATACGAGAAGGATTATGAAACGCGGCTGTGGGATCCGCGCAACCCGGGGAACTAGGAGAAGACATGGCTGGACGGGTCGAGGGAAAGGTCTGCGTCGTCACCGGCGGCGCGATGGGATTGGGCGAATCGGACTGCCGGCTGCTGGCGCGCGAAGGCGGCAAGGTGATCATCGCCGACATCGCCGACGAGAAGGGCAAGGCGCTGGCCGCCGAGATCGGCGCCGAATACTATCATCTGGACGTCACGAAGGAGGCCAACTGGGTCACCTGCCTCGCCCATGTGAAGAACAGATACGGCAAGCTGAACGTGCTGGTGAACAACGCCGGCATCGTCATCCCGGGAACCGTGGAGACCTGTACCGAGGAACAGTGGCGCGCGGTCAACGCGGTCAGCACCGACGCGACGTTCTACGGCATGAAGCACGCCATCCCGCTGATGCGCGAGAGCGGCGAACCGTGCTCGATCGTCAACATGTCCTCGATCGCCGGCATCGTCGGCGTGCCCTATGTGTTCGCCTATGCGGCGGCCAAGGGCGCGGTCCGGCTGATGAGCAAGGCGGCGGCCGTCCACTGCGCCCAGAACGGCGACAAGATCCGAGTCAACTCCATCCATCCGGGCGGCATCGTCACGCCGATGACCCAGGCGGTCGGCAGGCAGGTGGCCGAGGCCATCGCCGCCGATCCGCGCAACAAGCCGTCGGTGCGCGGCACAACGCCGGGCCAGCCCGACGACATCGGCTACATGGTGCTCTACCTGGCGTCGGACGAAAGCAGGTACACCAACGGCGCCGAGCTGATCGTCGACAACACGGTCACCTCGATGGAAGGCATCGTGCCCTGACCGCTACTCGGCCAGGGCCGGAGCTGCTCCTGCGCGGCGCGCCTCGAGCTGGGCGCGCACATCGGCGTGGACCTGCTCGGTGATCGGGTAGCGCCAGGCGACCACGCCGGCGCCGAGGAAGAACAGCGACGGCACCAGCGCGAACAAGATCTTCAAGCTCATGATCTGATCCGGTCCGTTGGTCAGAACCGTCGGGTCGAAGCCGAACCATGCCAGGCTCGTCAGCGCCAGCCACCCGGCGAGCGCGAAAGCCAGCTTCTGAACGACGGACCAGACCGAGAAATACAACGCCGCCCTGTCCTCGCCGCTGCGCAGCGAATCCATGTCGATGACGTCGGCCTTCATGGAATTGGGCAGCGCCGTGAAGGCACCGGCGGCGATGCCGCCGGCCATGGTCATGGGCAGCATCCACCAGAAGTCGCCCTGGCCCAGCAGCAGATAGAACGGACTAGCGACGCTGATCAGCACGAAGCTGAATATCCAGGCCTTGTGCTTGCCCACGCGCTTGGATATCCACACCCAAAGCGGCACCGCCGCTATGTTGAAGATCAAGAATACCGTGAGCATATAGATGCCGATTTTCTGTTCACCAACCACATGGCGGATGTAGAACAGATAGAGCGTCATGGTGATCGCCAGCGCCGTGAAACCCAGAAAAAACGCGAACACCAGCCGCAGGAACGGCCCGTTCGCCATCATCAGCTTCAAGCCCTGCGTCAGGGGCATGACCGAGCGGACGTAGTTCTGCTTCTCTGGCACTTGGGTCACGGTGAGCAGGATGCAGACGGGGATTAGCACCACCACCAGGATGCCCACGAGTTTCAGCGTCTCGCCAGTGCCGCCGTAACCGAACCAAGCCAGCGCGATGACCGGCAGCACCTGCGCCATCAACTGGCCGATGACGCCCGCCATGGAGCGCCAGCCGGTCACCGCCGAGCGTTCGTGGAAGTCGGTGGTGAGTTCTGCCGCCCAGGCGTAATAGGGGATCAGCAGCATGGACCAGCCGATCCACATCAGCATGATCCAGCCGGTCAGGTACCAGATGGTCGCGTCGGGCGGCGGCAGGAACAGCATGTAGAACGAGATGGCGAGGATCGGCGCCGATGCCAGGATCCACGGGCGCCGGCGGCCCCAGCGCGACTGGCTCCGGTCGCTCAGCCAGCCGATCAGCGGGTCGATCAGCAGGTCGAGCAGCCGGGTGATCAACAGCACGTTGGCCACCATCACCAGGTCGAGTTTCAGGTCGCTGGTGTAGAAGTTGGGCAGGAACACGGTCAGCGGGATAAGTGCCATCATCACCGGCATGTCGGTGAGGCCGTAGAAGAAGATCGTTTTCCTGCTGAGTTGCCGGCCCGACGGCGCGGCGGTATCCGTATTCGACATCGCGTTTCTCCCCGGTAACAAGATTGACGGCAGGTTACCGGATTGCCAAGCGAAACCGTCGTTGCTTGGTTCGGGGCGCCTGTTACAGTCCGGTGAACCACGCCGGAAAGGCGTGGTCAGACAGGGGACGACGATGATCAAGACCTTTGGCATGCTGCACAAACGCGGCGACATCAGCCAGGAACAGTTCCACGCGCACTGGCGCGGCCCGCACGCCGACCACGCGGTGAAACTGGTGCCGGTGATGCGGCGCTACGTACAGAATCACCGTGCCGCGAAGACGTATCCCGGCTTCCAGCCGCCGTCGGACGGCTGTCCCGAGGTGTGGCTCGATTCGCTGGAATCGGCGCGCCGCCTGACCACCATGCCCGAATACATGACCGGCGCGTTCATCGACGAGCCGGCGTTCATGCGGGTGCGCTCGGACGGCGTGCTGGTCCACGAGAAGGTGATGATCGAAGGCCCCAAGCTGGCCAGGGACGCCCGGCCGTTGAAGGTGCTGTTCTTCCTGAAGCGCAATTCGCGCGTCAGCCGTGCCGCGTTCGAGGAATTCTGGCTGGGGCGCGATGCGCCGGTCTTCAGCGGCGGCAAGAACCTGCAGCGCTGGGTGAAATCGCCGGTCGTCGGCGAGGCCTATGCCGGCACCGAGCCGCTCTATGACGGCGTCGAGGAACTGTGGTGGGCGGGCAGCGCCGCCCAGGAACAGGACGCCAGCGCGCCCGCCGACCGCACCGTCGAGAACTTCATCGACCGAACCGCGACGCGCGCCATGTTCGTCGACGAGAACCGGGTGGTCTGGGAAGGCTGAGGCATACATGGAGGCTTCGTTCGGAGGCCGGCGGTATGGATGCATTCGGGGCAGCGACATCCACCGCGACGGCATGTATCTGGAGATCACCGACCTGTTGGACGAGCACGTGGTGCTTGAAATCTTCTATTCCGACCAGAACCATCAGATGACGTTCCAGGCCTTTGCGACAGATCTGCCGCTCGAGCTTGTGGAATGGGCAGTCGCGACCGCGAAGTGGTCCCTTCCACCAGCACGCTAATCCTTCGGCAACCGGCTGTGCAGCGCGCCTGATGCTTCCAGCGCGCTGACCGTCTCGGCGCTCAGCCCCGCTTCCAGCAGCACTTCCCTGTTGTGCTCGCCAAGGCCCGGCGGGTCGCGGCGGACCGACGCGGGCGTTTGCGCGAACTTCACCGGCTGGCGCATGGAGCGCCAGACGCCTTCAGTGGGATGCTCGCGTTCCTCGAAGAAGCCGACGCTGGACAGATGCTCCTCGGTCTTCAGGTCCTCGACCCGGTTGACCCGCATCACCGGGATGTCCTGCTCGGTCAGCAGCGTCATCCACTCGTCGCTGGTGCGGGTCGCCGTGACCTCGGTCAGCAGGCCGTAGAGCTCGCGGAAATGGCGGGCGAGGCCGCCCATGGTCCGCAGCCGCGGATCGTCGTCGGCGATCGGGATGCCGCCGAGGCGCAGCGCCTGGCGCCACTGTTCGGTCGAGTAGGGCATGATGCAGATATAGCCGTCCTTGGTCCGGTAGGGCTTGCGGTTGATGTTGATGATGCGGTGATAGCCGTAGTCGCCCTGCGGCGGCTCCCAGGTGTGGCCGTTCATGTGCTCGATCATCAGGAACGAGGTGAAGCTTTCCAGCATGGGCACCTCGACGAACTGGCCCTCGCCGGTGCGCTGGCGGTGGAACAGCGCGGCCAGCGTGGCATAGGCGGCGTGCAGCCCGGTGGTCTTGTCGGCGGCCAGCGTCGCCATGTAGCGCGGCTCCTCGTCCGGGTCGATCATCCGGTTGAGGCTGACGGCGCTGGCGGCGGCCTGCACCAGGTCGTCATAGGCGGGCCGACCGGCATAGGCCCCTTCGCTGCCATAGCCGACGCAATGGACATAGACGATGTCCGGCTTGATGGCCCTGACGGCGTCGTAGCCCAGGCCGAGGCGCTCGATGGCCTCCAGCCGGACGTTGTGCAGGAACACGTCGGCGGTGCGCACCAGCTCGACCAGCGCCTCCCTCGCGCCGTCCTTCTTCAGGTCGAGACACAGCGAGCGCTTGTTGCGGTTGCAGTTCATGAAGATGGGCGAGAAACCCGGATGGGTGGACGGCCCGGCCCAGCGGGTCATGTCGGCCTTGGGCGATTCCACCCGGATCACGTCGGCGCCCAGGTCGCCGAGGATCTGGCCGGCATAGGGACCGAGCAGCACGGTCGACATATCGATCACCCGGACGCCGTCCAGCGGCCCGCGCTTGGATTCAGTCATCTTTACCCCGCTTCTGGTTTGGCATGTGTTCGCAATATTGCCGGATTAGGCCGACCGGCAACAGGGCGAGTCAGTCCTTCGAGGGTGTCCAGCTCACCAGGCGGATGGGGTCGGTCTTGCCGTCCCACGCCGCATGCAGATCGCGCCAGTTCTTGAACGAGGCGCGCACCTGCGGGTTATCCTGGTAGAGCTCGACGAAGCAGCCGAACAGGTGGCGCGCGTCCATGTAGGCGACGCGGGCCGACGAGAACAGCTCGGTCACCGTCTCGCAGCCGGCCTTCTCGAAGCGCTGCTTCTCCTCGTCGATGTCGGGCACGAGGATGGCGAAGTGGTGGAAGCCCTGCTCGCCCTTCCGGTACATGTCGCCGTAGCACGACGGCTCGTCGTTATGCACCTGGATGAGCTGGATGTGCGCCGGTCCGGCCTGGCCGAACGCATAGGATACGTCCACGTCGCACGGCTTGCCGCGGTACACCGTGTCGCGCGACTTGTGGTGCGGCATCAGGAAGAACGGCCCCGCGCCGACCAGCTCGACCCAGCGCATGCACGCCGCCTCGATGTCGTCGACCACATAGGCGTATTGCTCGATGGGATAGCGGATCAGGCTCATCGGTACGTCTCCCCGTTTTGAAATGCGAAGCGGGCGGCGGATCGCTCCACCGCCCGCTCCGACGATAACCCGCCTTGTTACTCCGCCGCCATGGACTGCTGCTGGCGCAGCCGCTCGTTGGTGTCGTTGGGGTGGATCCACTCGTCGCCGATCACCGGGTCGGCGCGCAGATGCGCCGGCACGATGTTGGCGCCGATGGTCTTGTCGATGTTCTGGTGCATGTGGTAGATGCGCGCTTCCTGGTAGCACAGCGGCACGCCCTTGAAGGCATAGGAGTCCACCGACTTCTGGATGGCGTCGCCGAACTGGGTATCCTCGGTAATCACCACGTTGAAATACTCGATCTGCTTGCGCCAGATCTCGGGCACCGGGCCGCTGCCCCAATCGGCGGCGAACCAGCGGATCTCGTACCTGGTCTCGCGGATGTTCACCGGCCAGAAATGCAGGATGGGGAACAGGGTCGGGCCGAGCGGCGACACCCAGTTGGGCTCGATGTGGTAGGACTGGGTGCAGGTGCGGCCGATCTCGCCCACCGTCTCGATCTCCGGCAGACCCTGGCCCACCTGGGCATAGCCCGACTTGCGGCCCACGACCCGGTTCGGGGCGACCATGCGTGAATGGCCGTGCGGATAGAGCGTGTTGACGTTGCCGCGATAGTCGAGGCTCGGGTCCACCGTCTGCGGGTGGATCGACTTCACGTGATAGACCTCCATGTTGGCTTCCATGGCGATCTTCCAGTTGCAGTGCAGATCCCACACATAGTGGTCGACCAGGCGCAGGTTCTGGAACTGGAACTCCTGCAACTCGTCGTAGATCGGGCCCATATAGTCGCGCAGCGACGGCGCATCCTCGTTGAAGTTGACGAAGATCAGCTTGCCGAACATCTCGGTCTTCACCGGATAGAGGCTGCGGCATTCCATGTCGAAGTCGACGAAGTCGCGCTTGTCGCGCATGCCGACCAGCTCGCCCTGGTGGTTGTAGGTCCAGCCGTGGTAGCCGCACACCAGGCCATGCTCGGCGGTGCCGAATTTTTCGGTGACGACCGGCGCACCGCGGTGGCGGCAGGTGTTGTAGAACGAGCGGACGACGCCGTCCTTGCCTTGCACGATGACCAGCGGCTGGCGCGCCATTTCCCACAGCATGTAGTTGCCGGCCTCGGGAATCTCGTCGAGGGTGCCAGCGAGCATCCAGACCTTGCTCCAGTAGTGCTTGTTCTCCAGCTCGAAGAACTCCGGATCGTTGTAGCGGCCGGCGGGCAGGTCGGGGAACTTGGGAAAGCCTTCCGGCGGCGACTTGCGCTTGAACTCGAAGTCGATCTGCTGGCGGATGTCCCGGATCTGCTCTTGCGTCAGCATGTCATGGTCTCCTGTCTGGGCATTTTATGCGCTGGTGCATCTTCTACAGGGATTCGTCGGTATCAGCCAGCCTTCGGCGTCAGCCGAAGCGGCAGCTTCGTCGGCCCCCGCAGCGCGAAGCTGGGGTGGTAGTGGATTTCGGACGACGGCACGGCCAGCTCGAAACGGCTGAACCGGTCGAGGACGGCACGGAAGCTGACCAGCATCTCGGCGCGGGCAAGCTGGGAGCCGACGCAGTGATGGATGCCCGAGCCGAACGCGATATGGGCGCCGTTGTTCTTGCGGTCCAGATCGAACTCCTCGGCATGGTCGAACTTGGCCTCGTCCCGGTTGCCGGCGGCATAGCGGATCATCACGGTCGCGCCCTTGGGGATGCGCACGCCGCCCAGTTCCGTGTCGTCGAGCACGTAGCGGAACAGGCCCTGCACCGGCGATTCGATCCGCAGGATTTCCTCGACGAACTTGCCCAACATATCCGGATTGGCGCGCAGCCGTGCCTGCAGCTCCTGGTCCTCGGCGAGCCGCTGCAGGCCGTTGGCGATGCCGTTGGTGGTGGTCTCGTTGCCGGCCACCAGGATCTGCTCGACGATCGACAGCACTTCCTTGTCGGTCAGCGGCCGCTCGCCATCGTAGGTGGCCTGCACCAGGTCGCTCATGATGTCGTCGCGCGGCAGGGTCCGGCGCTCGGCCATGCGGGCGATCATGTAGTGCTGCATCGCGACCACCTTCTCGGCGGCATCGATCAGCACCGCGTCGGGCACCTTCATGCCGAGGCCGATCACCCAGGCGTCGGACCATTCCTTGAACTTCTGGAAGTCCGCGCGCGGCACGCCGAGCTGGTCGGCGATGACGTACATGGGCACGGGCACGGCCAGGTCGGCGACGGCGTCGCATTCGGCCTTGGCGGCGAATTTCTCGACCAGGCCTGCCACCACCTCGGTGATATAGGCTTCCATCTGGCGGATGCGGCCGGCGCGGAAGGCGTCGTTGACCAGGCCGCGATAGACCGTGTGGCCGGGCTGGTCGTTGTTGACGATGGTCGGCATGAACCGGCCATAGCCCTTCTCGTCGATGATCCGCTCGGCTTCCTCGCAATAGAGGCCGGCGCGGCGGCCGGACGGCGCCAGGTTGGAATAGACCTTGGGGTTCCTCATCACCTCCAGGAGCAGCTCGTAGGACGTGACGATGTACATGCCGGTCTCGGGCATCAGATAGACCGGCGCTTCGTCGCGGAGCACCTTGTAATAGGCGAATGGGCACTGCTGCACGGCAGGGTCCAGCAGGCTGAACTGCTCTGGCTTGTTCATCTCGGTACGCTTCCCCGTATTCCCGATGCGATGGAGTTTGGGCGCACGGACCTGTAACGTCTACCTCCCGGAATCGACAGGTGAGGGAGCGCCGCGCGAGGATGAGCCTG
>Ga0163144_10027931_pt1 | contig 10905 bp, 10 predicted proteins | sample OliLak19BULKMAT1_FD_123175 | JGI IMG/M metagenome (GOLD analysis project Ga0163144, IMG submission 123175) | Freshwater microbial mat bacterial communities from Lake Vanda, McMurdo Dry Valleys, Antarctica - Oligotrophic Lake LV.19.BULKMAT1 | ecosystem: Environmental > Aquatic > Freshwater >... | reverse complement strand
TGGGAGTCCTTTGGCACCGACGGACCGGCCATCCTGCTGCTACCGACGTGGTCCGTCCTGCATGCGGCGCACGGCCGATTCCAGATCGCTGACCTGGCTCGTCGCCACCGTGTAATCACGTTCGACCCGCGTGGAAACGGTCGCTCCGACCGCCCGTCCGGGGCGAACGCCTACACCGACCGGGTCTTCGTGGCCGACGCGATCGCCGTCCTCGATGCGACCGGCACGCTGGACGCCGTCGTCGTCGCATGCTCTCACGCGACCCAGTGGCTGCTGCGGCTCGCCGCCGAACACCCATCGCGGGTCCGCGGCGCGGTCTCCAGCGGCACCAATCTGCCCCTCGCTCCCGCCTATCCGTCTGACGACGGCAAGGTGGCCTTCGACGAACCGTACAGGTCCACCAGTGGATGGGCGAAGTACAACGCTGCCTACTGGCATGACCACTATGAGGACTTCCTGCGGTTCTTCTTCGAACAGGTCTGGTCTGAGCCGCATTCGCGCGCGGTGATCGAGGACGCCGTGGACTGGGGCCTCGAGACGACGCCCGACACGCTCGTCGATACGGTCCTGGCGGATGGGATCGACGATGAGGCAGACGTCCTGGAGCTCGCGGGTCGCGTCCAGTGTCCGTTCCTCGTCATCCACGGTGGGGACGACTCCGTGACGCCAGTCGACCGAAGCATCCGACTCGCGGAGGTGACCGGTGGCAGGCTCGAGATCCTCGATGGAGCAGGCCACTGCCCCGGCAACCGCGAACCGGTCTGGTTCGATCGCCTCGTCAGCGAGTTCGTCGGCTCCGTCTCATCCGCTCCGCCGCCAACGACGCGAAAGGGCGACCCAACGCCCGCCGGTCAGCGCGTCCTGATCGTCCCCGATGCGAGCCGGTCGGTCGTTATCGAACGCGACCTCCTGATCGCCGAAGCCCTTCGATCGACGCTGCCCGATGTCCGGGTCGAGTGGCTGGTACCAGAACCCTGGGCGACTGAGCTCGAGGATCGCGGAGAGATCGTCCACCCGCTCAGTCGGGACCTGCTGCGCGACGACCGAGACGGCCTGCCGGTGTCAGTGGACCGCTGGTCGTATCGACACGTCCGTTCGCTCGATGAGACCGACTTCGCCAACTTCATGGTCTTCCACGACCTCGTGACCTCGGAGCCGCCCGACCTCGTCGTCGCCGACTCGTCCCGACACATCGATCATCACTTGTCCGAGAACGCTGGACCCAAGCAGTTCGCGTACGCGTGGCTCGCGGATGCGGTCGGCTGGCAACCGACCGCCGATGAGACGGCGCTCGACGCCGACCTTCGCATCGACGCGAACGGGGCGATCGTCGACCAGCTCCGTCGCGACCCGTCGATCCACGATCTGGCAGGGTTCGTCGGCGACCGCTCGACCCTCCCAGCCGCCCCGCTCGGACCGGACCTGCCGTCGGCCCGGGATCTGGTCGATCGCCACTTCGTCACCGTCGTCGATCCTGTCGGTGACCCGGATGTCGCCCGCATCGCGTCGATGCTCGAAGACCTCCTGACCCAGCGCCTCCCTTAGCGGGTCTTCGCAGCCTCGGCGCGCTTGCGCGACATCGTGGCCACCACCGGGATGGGCGCCGCGACGCCGTGGCCGTTCCCGCGGTCGCCGCGTCCGGCCGCGTCCGCGAAGGTGACGTCCGACAGGGGCACGAGTGGCTCGCCCCGAAGCACGCGCGCCAGGTATTCGCCCGTGGCTGAACCCGGGGCGGCGGCGATCTTCTCCGGCGTCCCCTCCGCGACGATCAGCCCCCCACGGTCGCCGCCTTCCGGTCCCAGATCCACGATCCAGTCCGCCGTCTTGATCACATCAAGGTTGTGCTCGATGACCAGGACGGTATTGCCGCCGTCCACGAGTCGGTGGAGCACCTCCAGCAGCTTTTCCACGTCGGCGAAATGGAGGCCGGTCGTGGGCTCGTCCAGGACGTACAGCGTCCGGCCGGTCGCCCGGCGCGACAACTCCGTCGAAAGCTTGACTCGCTGCGCCTCGCCCCCGGACAGGGTGGTGGCGGGCTGGCCCAGGTGCACGTACCCCAGTCCCACATCGTTCAGGGTCTGCAGCTTCGCGCGGACGTTTGGGACGGCGCTGAAGAAGTCGAGCGCCTCCGCGATGGTCAGCTCCAGCACGTCCGCGATCGACTTGCCCTTGTAGTGGATCTCCAGCGCTTCGCGGCTGTAGCGCTTGCCCTTGCAGATCTCGCAGGGCACGTAGACATCCGGCAGGAACTGCATCTCGATCTTGAGGATGCCGTCGCCCTTGCAGTGCTCGCAGCGGCCGCCTTTGACGTTGAAACTGAAACGCCCAGGCTTGTAGCCGCGGACGCGCGACTCCGGCACGCCGGCGAACAACTCGCGGATCGGCGTGAATAGCCCGACGTAGGTGGCCGGGTTGGAGCGCGGGGTGCGCCCGATGGGGCTCTGGTCGATCTCGATGATCTTGTCGACGTGTTCGGCGCCGCCGAGCTTCTCGTGCGCGCCGACCGGCTCACGCGACCCGTTGAGCTCGCGCGCCAGGGCCCGGTAGAGGACTTCCGTGATCAGCGTGCTCTTGCCGCTGCCGGACACCCCGGTGACGGCCACGAACGTGCCCAGCGGCACCCGCAGGTCCACGTTGCGCAGGTTGTGTTCGGTGGCGCCCTTCACGACGAGCGCCTTGCCGTTGCCCTTGCGGCGTTTCGTGGGGATGGGCACGGCACGCTCCCCGCGCAGGAACGCCCCGGTGATGGAGCGCGGCTCCCCGAGCACGACTTCCAGCGGCCCATTGGCGATGATCTCGCCACCCAGCGCCCCGGCCCCTGGCCCGATATCCACCACCCAGTCCGCCGTCCTGATGGTCTCCTCATCGTGTTCCACGACGAGCACCGTGTTGCCCAGATCCCGGAGCCGCGTGAGCGTCGCGATCAATTTCGCGTTATCCCGCTGATGGAGGCCGATCGACGGCTCATCGAGGATGTACAGGACGCCCATCAAGGTCGTCCCGATCTGCGTCGCGAGACGGATCCGTTGCGCCTCGCCGCCCGACAGCGTCACGCTGGTCCGGTCCAGGGTCAGGTAGTCCAGGCCGACGTCCACGAGGAATCCGAGCCGGGACACGATCTCCTTGAGCAACTGGACCGCGATCGTGCGCTCCCGCTCGGTCAGGGACGGCCCGAGGCCGCTGGCCCAGAGCAACGCGTCCTTGATCGACAGGGTCGAGATGTCCCAGACGTTGTGATCGCCGATCGTGACCGCGAGGATCTCCGGCCGCAACCGCTTCCCGCCGCAGGTCGGGCACGGTTTGGTGACCATGAACTTTTCGATCTCGGCCTTGATGTAGTCCGACTCCGACTCCCGGTAGCGCCGCTCCAGGTTCGCGATGATCCCCTCGAAGTTGGCCTTGTACGTGTTCTCGCCGCGCTCGTGCCGGTATCGGACGACCACGCGCTCCTGGTCCTTCTTGGCGTACAGCAGGTAGTCGAGCGCCTCTTTGGGCAGCTTGTTGACGGGGGCCCCGTAGTCCCATCCGTGGGACTTGCACACGGCCTCGACGATCTTCATCCGCCATGACGCGTCGGTCGATAGCAGGCCGCCGATGCCGAGCGCCCCGCGGCCCAGGCTCTTCGATGGGTTCGGGATGAGCAGTCCCGGGTCGATCTCCAGCTTTGTCCCGAGCCCGACGCAGGTCGGACAGGCGCCGTGGGGCGAATTGAACGAGAAGTTGCGCGGCTCCAACTCGTCGATCGTGAAGCCGTCATACGGGCAGCTGTACCGCTCGCTGTAGCGGCGCTCTTCGAAGTCGGCTGCTTCGTCATCGCGAGGGGCCGGGGCGACGAGCACGGCCCCCTCCCCCAGCCGTAAGGCAGTCTCGATGGAGTCGGCCAGGCGGGACGCATCCGGGTCGGCGATGACCTCGCCGGATTCCGGGTCGATGGGCCTTCCGTCCTGCGCCCTCGCGGCACCGTCCGGCGCCTCCGCGTGGCGGACCACGTAACGGTCCACGACGACTTCGATCGAGTGGCGCTTGTACTTGTCCAGTTTGGGCGGCGCATCCGCGATCTCGTACTGCTCGCCATCGACCCGGACGCGCACGAAGCCCTGACGCCGGGCGCCGTCGATGATCCGGTCGCCCTCCGTCTTGCGGTCCTTGATGAGCGGCGCGAGCACCAGCAGGCGCGTGCCCTCCGGAAGGGCTAGCACCTGGTCCACGATCTGCTGGACGCTCTGGCGCTCGATGGGGTGGCCGGCCGGACAGTGCGGCTGGCCGATCCGCGCGAACAGCAGGCGAAGGTGGTCGTAGATCTCCGTGACCGTGCCCACGGTGGACCGCGGGTTGCGCGACGCGCCCTTTTGGTCGATGGAGATGGCCGGCGACAGGCCGTCGATCTGGTCGACGTCCGGCTTCTCCATCTGCCCCAGGAACTGGCGAGCGTACGCGCTCAGGCTCTCCACATAGCGGCGCTGGCCCTCGGCATAGATCGTGTCGAAGGCGAGGCTGGACTTGCCGGAGCCGCTGAGTCCGGTGATGACCACCAGCCGATCCCGCGGGAAGGCGACCGTGACGTCCTTGAGGTTGTGTTCGCGCGCTCCGCGCACGACGAGCTGATCCTGGGGCACCGATCGATTGTACCGGACATATGGCATTTCGCACATCTGTTCGATATCCCCGGGAGCCTGCGCGCGGGACTCGTCAGCCCGGGTCGACGCGTGTCATGGTTCCGTGCGTGGCGTGGGACACGGCGGTCTGGAGGTGCTCGGTCTGCGATGCCACATCCTGCATCCGACTGCCGCGGACGAGAACGATCGCGATGCCGATGAAAGCGATGTTCTGCTGAGCATCGAGGTTGCGGTCCGCCGTCACGAGTACGTCGTAGCGAGCCTCGACCGCTGCTCGAAGCAGCATCCCATTGTTCAGACCTTTGAAGCCAGCCGCCTGGACGGTCGTCACGTCGTGTGCCGGCAGCAAATCGGCGACACCTGCTGGCAGCATCTCGTCCAATAGGACTCTCACCCGGAGACGGCCTCGGCAACGGCTTGACGTGCTCGTTCCAGGACCGCCTGTGCCTGCTCCCGAGTGACCGTCGGAAACTGCCGCAAGAACTCATCCAGCGAGTCGCCCGCCTCGAAATATTCGAAGAGGATGTCTACGGGAACCCTTGTCCCGGCGAAGACGATCGCCCCCCAGGCGATGTCATCTGACTGGCTGACGAGCGGATCAGTCATGTCCGAACGGAGACCTCTTGGCACGCTGAGGCAGGTCGCAGGAGTATGACCTCGCGGCAGTCCGAGTCAACCGGAGCATGGACCAACGGGTGCCAACGGTCTCGCGCCGACTTGACCAGGCTGCCCAGCGCCTGGGCGGTGGTCAGCGGCTGGGCGGTGGTCAGCGGCGGGGCGGCGGGGCGCGACTGGCGGGTTCGCGTGCGGGGCATCTGGTCAGGGTTCGTCGGGCGACGATGACTCGTATTCGAGCCTGCCCAGCACGATCAGCTGCTCGAGGTCGTCGCGGGCGTCGGGCAGGCGCCGGATGACCGTCTCGCGCACGGCGGTCAATGCTTCTTCGCCGGCGGCCCCGAGCATCCGGCTCAGGTCGGCAACGTCCACCGCGCGCCCGGAGATCAGCTTCGCCACGACCAGATGGGCCAGCGTGAGGGTCGGCCGGCCGTCCACGAGGTTCTGCTGCGCGACATCGATTGCCTCTTCCCCCCAGGGAGCGGGCAGGCCCAGTAGGTCAAGCTCCCGGCCGTCCCTGACCCAGGCGGTCCCCCTCAGGCCACCCGCGAGCCGCAGCGCCCCTCGGTGTGCCCAGCCCGCGCGGCGGAGCGATTCCTCGGCACGGGTCAGGTCCGCGAGGCGGACGGCGACATCGATGTCCGCGGTCAGTCGAGGGGGCATGTAGGCGTTTGCAGCCACCGCCCCGGCGACGGCGTGCGGCACGGCGCCCAGGCCGGCCAGTGCTTCATTCCACCAGTCCATCCGCTCCCTCCGCGACCGCATCAGCTCCCGGAGCAGGCTACCCGAGCCCGGCTTCTGCCGGCGCACCGCGATGGAGATGAGGGCGTGGCGCGCGTCCGCCCGATCGATCGGCATGCTGCCAGCATCGACCCCGGGCAAGCCAGCGTCAACCTGCCCTGTCACGGTAGCGAGACGCCGATGACGGTGGCTGCGGCACGAACGGTCGGATCGTGGATACCGATCTCGCGCGGCCCATCCGCTATGCGGAGCGCGTCGAGGGCGCGTTCGGCGAAGAGTGTCACGTTGGGCCAGGATGCCTCGAGGGTGGACCACCAACCGAATCCCGGGACGCCTTCCTCGAAGAGGCTACGGGCCACGTCCTGCGTAGTCGCACGCTTTCGCGTGGCTATCCTTGATGGCCGCAGGCCTCGGGCGGCGAGCTCGTCCGGATCATCCAGGTCCACGATCTCAGGCAGACCTTCATCGTCCAGCCGGACCAGAGCCCAGCTACGACCGTCAGTCCGGACGAAGTCGTCGGCGGCCAGCGACTGGCCACGGAACGCGACCAGCCATTCAGCGACGGCGGAGGCCTCGACACGCGCCATGTAGAGGGCCCCGTAGAGATCCGGGTTGTCGTGGCGTCCTCGGCGTTCTCTGCCCTGCTGTGCCCGCGGGTTGAACAGCGCTCCACCCGGCGCCGACGCTTCGACCGCGGGATCCCAGGGGAAGAGGCGATACAGCATTCAGGCGTAGGAGCCGGTCTCGTCCGCCTCGATCGCCGCCAGGACCTCGGAGATCCGACCGTTGCGCAGCAGGTCGCTGGGCCGGGAATCGCCCAGGTGAGGGTTCAGGCCTTCGAGCCACTTCAGGGCTGTCTCGAGGCGGTACCGACTGGTGAGCCGCTCGAGCGCGAACTCGAATGCGTCGATCGCGCGCCGGTTCGCCTGATCCGGTTCCTCGTCGGCTGCCAGCCAGCGCGTGACGCGCGAGCGATCGACCTGCAGGAGGCGGGCAAGCGCGGCTCGACTCCCAACATCCTGGACCAGGGCGCTCACGCGATCGCGGACCGCAACTGGCACCTGCTTCTCCTTCCAGGTCTGCAACTCGTCCCTCTCTACGCAACTCCTATTCTACGCAACGGAATCTGTTGCGTCAACGCTGATCCTCTCGCCTCGCAGTCGTTACTCGCCGGCATCAGTACGGGATCGCCCAAGCTGGATCGAGCAACTCTGACCTCAAGCAGGTCCGCGCTCGAGGCTATCCATCGGCTCGGCGAATTGGACATTCAGGTCGGGCGTCGTCGATCAATCACGAGCACCGTAGCCCCGAGTGACAGCATCCCGATCAAGCCGAATGTGAGCATGTCGTATCCGACCCAGCCCATGGCCGTCTGCTGTGACACGCCGAGCGGCACGAGAACGTAGCCCTGCGCCTCAAGCCAGGTCGCGCTGGCCACGGGCTGGACCTGACCATCGTCCTGTGCGGCGACATCAGGGGGAACGAGCGCCATAGCATCCGCCTCGGCGACCGTCGTCCCTTGTGGAGTCCGGTAGGCGAAGCCCGTGGTGATCGACGTTGTAACCCCATCCGGGATAGGCTCGGACGGCTGCTGGGCGAGCCACTGGTCTCGAGCCACGCCCAGACCGAGGTACAGAACGAAGCAGAGCATCGCCCCGAGCGCCAGCGCCGATGCGGACCGACCGAGGAGTGCCCCGAGAAGCATCCCGAGGCCGAACGTGCTGGCCGCCCGGATGATCGCCGGGGCGCCGTACTGGCCAACGTTGAGGACCGCCGGCCCTCCGAGGCTCGCCTGCCTGAGCGATTCGACGCTCTCCGCGGCAAGTGCCGCTGCACCCACGGCCAGGAGCATCGGCGCTGCCACGATGACCGCCTGTCGAGCGAGCCATCGGCGTCGTGAGCCGTTGAGTGACCATGCGGTCTGCGCGGTTCCCGTCTCGAGTTCGCGGGCGACGATCGATACGCCGGTCAACAGCCCGGCCGCGAACGGCACGATGCGCATCACTTCAAGGATCTGGTCACCGATGGCGGCGACCGCCGGCCGTAAAGCGTTGATCGACGGGCCACAGACCGGATCGGCACTCGGCTGCGCGGATCCGATGCATGAATCCGGCACGACGATGCCGGCGAGTCGCGCTTGCAGGTAGACCCAAAGCAGGACCACCGCCATGGCGCCCACGGTCGCGAGTGCGACCTCGAGGCGATATTGCTTGAGCGTGACTCGGACGGTGTCGATCACTGGAGTGCCGCGCGGTTGGTGCGAGCCGCGGCGAGGTGTCCGAGCACGATCTCTTCCAGCGATGACGGACGGCCTGGCCCACCATCGCTGACGAGGGCGAGGGCTTCGCCACCTGGGCCAGCGAACGTCCCGACGGTGGCCCGCCCACCGAGCCCACCGGCCGAGACCGTCGTGTGGGTTTCCCGCGCACTCACGACCGTGCCGTGCAACGTGACCCGCCCGTCGACGAGGATCATGACCCAGTCGCAGACTTGCTCGACGTCGGTCACGATGTGGGATGACAGGATCGCTGCTGCGCCACGTTCCCGGATGTCTTCGACGAGGGTCGTCAGGAAGTCGCGTCGGGCGAGCGGGTCGAGATTTGCCAACGGCTCATCAAGGAGCAACAGCGGCGCGCGCGTCCCGAGCGCGAGTGCGAGGGAGACCTGCGCCTTCTCGCCGCCTGAAAGTCCGCCAACGGTCCGACCTTCAGACAGGCCCGCATCGCGGATGCGGCGTGTGGCGTACGCGCGGTCGAATGACGGTCGTGCCGCGCGGGCCATCGCCAGATGATCGCCGATGCTGAGATTCCGATAGAGGGCCGACGCTTGCGGCACGTAGCCTGTCGCGTTGACGGCGGCCACCCGGTCCTGCATCGGATCGGTGCCGAAGATCAGCAGGCGGCCAGCGTCAGGACGCTCGAACCCAATGCAGGCTCGCATCAGCGTCGACTTGCCGGCGCCGTTCGGTCCGACCAACGCCGTGATCGAGTTGTGCGGGATCTCGAACGACATGTCACGCACGGCCCAAGGTCGCCGACGACTGTATCGGCGTCCAAAGGCCTCCGCCGTCAGCGGCGCGTCGATTGCGGACAAGCTACCTCTCGATCTTGCGCGATCGCCTCAAGGGTCATCGCGGTCACGGCGGGCCAACGACGAAGAAGAGTCGCTTCCCATCGGCGCTCATCCCGGTCCCAGAATAGATGAAGCACCCCGCTTTCACGTGCTCGACGATCGCGTCCAAGCGATCGAGCGGGCCCCCGACCGGCGCATCATTCCGAATCTCCCACTCCGTCAGATCGCTCGCCATCACCACCGACTCGACCTTCTCGGTCACCTCCTCCTTTGTGAGGCAGTGGTTGTAGCTATCTTCGGCGACGAGTTGAAGACCCGCCCGTACTCGACCTGGCAGTGCCGACACCAACAAGATCGAGCTTCGTGATGTGACGAGCCCGAACCCGACGCACGTGTCGTCCCCCGTGACCGATGCGGAGCGCGTTTTACCCACCGGCTGTGACGCACAAGTGAGACACCAGGTAGGCATCCATACGTTTGGGCTGGCTGAGCCGGCACGGGCAGAGCCCCGTCCATAGGCTGGAGGTGTTCATGACACCAGCACAGAGCGTCCGCTCCGAGGCGTGGTACGTACCCTCGTCGAGGAGCGCGGCCACGACCGCGCCAGGCACGGCATCGACGAACCGATCGGAATGGAGGAGCTCGAGGACCGCTGTCCGCTCGATCTCGGTGAGCGCCCGGTCCGGGTGCGGTCGGGGCACCGGCGGGCCGAGACTACCTGTCTCGACTGTTTATCCGATTCAACGTCGCGACGCGAACCGAACTGGGCATCTATGCCGAGCGCGAACTGCTGCTCGGCCTCCCCGTACGAAGCTCGGGCACCCCCTCGACATGGTCGCCGAGCGGTTCGCGCGGATAGCCTCGAGACCGAGCTGGCCGATCGGACGAGCTTCCGGACGCGGGCCGACGCCCGCCTCGCGGTGTTCGACTACATCGAGGCCTTCTACAACCCCCGCCGTCGCCATTCGTCCCTCGACTACCTGTCGCCGGCCGACTTCGAGAGGTACCGGACCGACACGATCAGCGCTGCCTAACATAACCGCCGACCGTCCACGGAAGCGAGACGACTTCAACGGCGCGGTTACCCCGAAGCCGTCAACGCCTCATTGCCCCAGTCGGCCGTTACCGCCGCCGCCCGGCGCGCGCGAACCGCTCAGCGTCGGCGATGGCCCGGTCGCGGCGGTCGCGATCCCGTCCGCCTGACGACGTTCGGCGTGACGGTCCGATCCCAGGTGGGCCGGTCCAGCCAACGCGCCGGCCCGCTCGCCGCGGAGTCGTCGTGCTCGTCGCGGATGCCGGGCAGCCAGTCGGAGGCGGTTCCCTCGGCATCGTCGTCATCGGTCGCCTCGGCGTCCGGTGATCCCGCAGGCTCCTCCCCCGCCGGCAGAACCTCGATGCTCGTGACCTCCATGACCGGGCCGGACGCGGCGACTGCGTCCGCCGCACGCCGACCGCGGGCTCGGTCGGCGGCGCCCGTGAGTCCACCCCGACCTCCGCCGCCGGCGTCCGCGGCAGCCCGTTCCGCGGCTCGGCCGACGGTCAGCGACGCATCCTCCTCCAGCACCCGCAGACGGACGCTCTGGATCTCATCGCGCAACGCGGCCGCCCGCTCGAACTCGAGTTCCTTGGCGGCCGCCCGCATCTCCGTCTCCATGCGGGCCAGGAGTGCCTCCACCTTGGCCCGGTCGGCGTCGCTGAACGAGCGGCCGGCACCTCCCCGCTCCGAGGTGTAGACGATCGTCGACTCGGCGACGGCTCGAAGCCGCTGGTTGAGGTCGTGGATGCCCTTGACGATCGTCGTCGGCTCGATGCCGTGCGCCGTGTTGTAGGCGACCTGGACGGCCCGCCGCCGGTCCGTCTC
>Ga0163144_10027930_pt1 | contig 10905 bp, 9 predicted proteins | sample OliLak19BULKMAT1_FD_123175 | JGI IMG/M metagenome (GOLD analysis project Ga0163144, IMG submission 123175) | Freshwater microbial mat bacterial communities from Lake Vanda, McMurdo Dry Valleys, Antarctica - Oligotrophic Lake LV.19.BULKMAT1 | ecosystem: Environmental > Aquatic > Freshwater > Lake... | reverse complement strand
TCGATTGGCTTCGTTTTGTGGCAACCCGGCGACGCCATTTTGCAAGCTCGAAAATACCTCGTTGGCACCGTCGTAGAAAATCACCCAGTCGGGCCTGGCGCCGCTTTTGAGCAGCTCCATCAGCCGCCACAGCGACTGCGTGGAGACATAGCCCGACTCGCCAAAGTTGCTGATTTCAACGTTCTCGGTAGCAAGCTCTCGGGCCAGCAGCGAGGGCAGCGTGCTGGCATCAGGCGTGCCGGTGCCCCACAGCGTTGAGCCGCCAAACATCCAGATTTGCCGTGCGCCAGGGTTTGCGTTTTGCACGGTAAGCCGCACACCGCGCGCGTCGATGTTGATGGTCTGACCGCTAAACGGCGCGCGTTGCCAATAGCGATACGCCACCCAGCGCATCTCCTTAGACGCCGCGCGTTCGCGTTCGTAAAGTTCAACCCAAGGCTGGCCTTTGAGCGCGTCGGCTTCACGCAACGGCCGCGCCCGCGCCGCGCTGTCAATGGGCGCATAGCCACTCGGTGCAGGCAGCAATGCGGCGAGCGCACGATCGAACACCACCAGCAAAAGCAAAGTTGCGCCAACGATCAACCAAGCCGTCGCCAGCGCGCGCAAACACTTCAATAAGACGGCTGCCATCGTTGAGATCATACAATCCGGCGGATGACACGCGTCTCGCGCTACATCCCTTACTTACTCGCAGCGCTCGTGGCGCTGATTCCGTTTGGGCGCTTGAGCGAACTAGGCTTGTTGGCGCTGATCTTGTTGGGCTTAAGCGCCTGGCGCCAGGTGCGCCTAAGTCCGCTGGCCATCGCCTTTGCGGTGATCTTTATACCGATGCTGTTCGCGCTGATGGATGCAGAGCACTTAAGCGAAAGTGCCGCGAGCACCTTCGGCTATCTGCGCTTTGGCGCACTGGCGCTGGCGCTGTATGTGCTGCTCAACCACGAGCAGCTTGTGCGCAGTGAGCGCTTGATCGCGGTGATCGTCGTGCTGTGGTCGATTGATGCCGGTGTGCAGGTGATCTTCGGGCGCGATCTGCTCGGCTACGCGATTACCGAGGATCGCGTAAACGGCGTGTTTGGCGACGGCAATTTAAAGCTTGGCGCTACGCTCGCGGTACTGGGCGCGGTGGTGTTGGAGGTCGCGGCGCGGCGCAGTCTGTGGGCCTGGATGGCTGCGGTTGCGCTGCTCAGCAGCGTGATTTTGCTGGCCGGCACGCGCGCGGCCTGGCTAATGTGGGCGTGCGTGGTCGGGCTTTACGGCTGGTGGTTGCTTGGCGGTAAGCGGCGCACCCGCGTGTTGAAAATCACTGCAATCGCGCTGGCTGGCGTTCTCTTGGTCGGCTTGAGCTACACGCAATCTGAGCGTTTCGCGCAGCGCGTGGACCGCACTGCAATGATCCTCAACGGCGATCGTGCTGCGCTCGATAGTGCACTGGCCTATCGGCTGGAAATTTGGGAAACGGCCGCACGCATGTTCGCGCACAACCCGCTCAATGGTATCGGCGTGCGCGGCTTTCGCTACAGCTATCCGGCCTACGCCGACTCCACGGATCGCTTTATCAGCGCCGACCGGCAAACTGGCGCTGCGCATCCGCACCAGCTGCTGCTGGAGTTTGCTGCCGAAGCCGGCGTGTTGGGTGTACTGGGCTTGTTAGGTTTTATGGCAGTGCTTATCAAGGCGTGGCTTCGCGCATCTTCAGCTGCTCGCACCCGCGCGCGCCCCTATGCGGCGGCACTGGTAGCGGTCGCGTTTCCGCTCAACACCCATTACGCGTGGTTTTCAAGCTTTTGGGCTTTGTTGATTTGGCTCACCGTGGCGCTGTATTGCGTTGCGCTGCGGGAGGAATAGCGTGCTGCCACTGTCTGTTTTTATCACCACGTTGAACAATCAGCAGACCCTCGAGCGCTGCCTAAAGAGCGTCGCCTGGGCGTCTGAAATCATCGTGCTGGATTCGTTTTCAACCGACCAAACCTTGGCGATTGCACAGCGTTTCAACGCGCGTATTTTCCAAGAATCGTTCAAAGGCTACGGCGCGCAAAAGCGCTCAGCGATGCAAAAAACCACGCATCAGTGGGTGCTGCTGCTGGACGCCGATGAGGCACTCACCGAACCAGCCGCTCAAGCAATTCGCGCGGTGCTCGCCAAACCCGCCGCCGCTGGCTATGCGCTGCCGCGCATCGAACAGATGTTTTGGACCTTTGCCAAACCCGCCACCCGACACAATTATTTTTTACGGCTTATCGATAAAAGTGTCGCTGAAATCAACGACGATCCAATCCACGCCGCGCCCAAAGTGCGCGGCAAGGTCATCAAGCTCAACGCACCCTTCATCCACTTTGGCGAGCGGGATATCGCCACCAAGGTGGGCAAGCTCAACGCTTATTCAAGCGGCTTGGCACCCGGCCGTCGGGCGCGGAGGAGCGCGATGCTGCTGCGCGGACCGCTAAGCTTTGTGCGCCATTACGTTTTTAAGCGCCAATTTGTGAACGGCTGGGCGGGATTTATCCACAGCGTGTGCATGGCCTTTTACGATTTTTTGAAAGCCGCCAAAGCCTATGAACGCAGCCGCGAACAAGACCCGTCACCGGCACTCAACGCCGATGCTCAAGCTGATTGAATTTCTGGCGCGCCGTGCGCCTGGCTTGCTGCTCGCCTGCGGTTCGCTGCTGGGCTTTATGGTGTATGCCCTGAGGCTCAAACGGCGGCAGGTGGTTGAGATCAATCTTGAACTGGTCTTTCCCGAGCTTGCACTGCCTGAGCGCCGTGCGCTGGCGCGGCGCAACTTGGTTTCCACCGGACGCGGCATGGCCGAGCTGCTGATCGCCTGGCGCACGCCGCTTGAACGCCTGCCGCGTGCCGAGATTAAGGGTTTGCAGCACCTGCGCGCCGCACAAAAAAGCGGCCGCGGCGTGCTGCTGCTGACCGCGCATACCCACCCGATTGAACTCGGCATACGCCTTCTGCGCGAGGCGCTCAACGAGCCGGTCCACGCGCTGGCACGCGAACACAATCAACTTAAGTTGCAAGCCTGGATCGACGCTGGCCGACGCGCGCAGATGGGGCCGACCTATCAAAAGCGCGAGGTGCGCGCGATGCTCCAAGCCCTGCGCAAAGGCGCGCTGGTCGCTTATGCGCCAGATCAAAATTTTAATACGCAAAGCGAGTTTTTGCAGTTTTTCAACATACCGGCGGCCACTCTGGTGAGCTGGCCGCGCATGCTCAAAGCCGCCGACGCGCTACCGCTCACACTGCTCACTGCGCGGACCAAAGACGGCTACTTGCTCGAAATCGGCGAGGCGTTTGCAGGCATTCCCAGCGCCGACCCAGCGCACGACACACAGCGCTATCTGAGCCGCGTTGAAGCCTTCGTACGCCGCTATCCAGAACAATACCTGTGGGCCCATCGCCGCTTCAAAAAACGCCCCAGCGCCGAAGTGCAACTCTATCCAAAGGTGCGCTAGCTTCGGCTACGGCGGCATTGCTCCGCGAAACACCGTATCGAGAACGTTGACAGACCATTTCTCGCGGCTGTTTTTGAGGTCGTAGGCAACCAGGCGCGCGGCTTGCTCGATCCACTCGCCACTCTCGGCGCGATAGCTGATGGGTTGGGCGCGATACCAAAGCGTTTTGCCGCTGACGGCGAACGGTGCGTAGGCATACGGGGAGGTCATTGAGCCGAGCGTGCGTTCTTGGGCACGCTCAACGATGGTCCAGCGGTTAACAATGCCGAACACCGGATCCTCAAGGCTCTCGCTGCCCAGCACATGTGCGCCGTTAGCTGCACGGAATTGGCGCCCAGCTACGTTGGCCACATGCTCTTGCGGGCCAACTTCAATCGATTCGGGCCTGGGCTCACGGCTCTCACCGCGCAGCGCTTCGAGGTAGCCACGGTTGCCATTGAACCTTAAGTCGAACGCTCCGTGCAGCACCGTTTCTGGTTCGGCTTGATCCTCAAGCATCGCGCCGCGCAACGGCCGCGCTTGATAGTGCCAATAAAAGCGCGTGCCGCCTGCGCCTGGGACGGCGCTGATCGTGAATTCGCGCTGCGGCTTGGGGCTTACATCGGCGTCGACGCCTTCGGGCAAATCAAATGCGATGCGATCAACGGTATTGCCGGTGTTTGGGTCGAGGACCAAGATCACACCTAACCCGAAAGTGGGCAGCGAACCGAGCGCAAGCAGCCGATCGCCGCTGAGCGCGAGAGGTGCTGCACGCTCGCCACTGAGCCACAGCGATCGCCCATCCTCCAGCGACACCGCACTGGTGAAACCGGCTGGATCGGTGAAAAAGGCGCGCGTAAATTGGCTGTCTAACAAGATACCGGGGCTTAACTTGAGCGCATTTGGCTCAGCTGCATGTGTGGGCGTGCTAGCCACGGCGGCCGCGCAACCGACCAGTAAAACGAGCGGCCTTAAGCAAGCTGATTGCTGCAAGAAAGAGCTCATGGCACCACCACTTCAAGGCCGGAACGGAAAATTAAATCGGTTTTAAGCACGGGTGTGAGGCTCCAGGCGCCGCGCCCAAGGGTGCCTGCGATCAGCACGTTGTCGGCTTGAGAGTAGTCAAACTCAAACAGCAGTGCGTTCGGCAGTCCGCTGCCCAAACGCGCCCACGCGCTAAATCCGGTACTTCTAAACGACACAAACGCGCCCTTGTCGCTGCCCGCGACCAGCGCGTCGTCGATGGTCGGAATAAACGCCAGCGTGCGCAATGCGCCCGGACTAAAGCCCAGCAGGCTGCCGGTGATATTTGCGAATGCAGCGCCTGAGTTGCTTGAAAAATTCACCGTCGTTGAGGTCATTGCAAACAGCTGCTGGGGCGCATCGGGATCAATTGCCACATCAATCACCGTGCCCGGCAGGCTGGAGATCACCGCCAGCGGTGTCGAGGCTGCGCTGCGCAACAGCAAATCCGCTCCGGAGCCCAGATAGATCAGCTCAGGATTGCCGGGGATGCCGTAGTGCAGCGGACTGCCGCGAAACTGGTTGACCGTTCGGGTTGAAATCTGCCTGATCGTATCGCCGCGATCAAATGATTCATACACCCCATTGTTGGCGCCTATCAGCAGGCGCGTGGCGCTGGCTTCGTTCGCTGCGATCGGTGTGTAGAACTGCGCCGACAGCGCAGGCCCCGAGATCACGGTGCGCGCCGGAAACGCGGTGCTAGTGACCACATTGCTGGCATTGACCGTGCGCCGCCGCAGCGAGCCCAAAAACTGAAAGCTTGAATAACGTGTCGATAAAGTGCTTGATGAGCGATCCTCAACCGTCGGATCCCCGCCGTCACCGGTAGACACCGCGACAAAAATGCGCCCCGCCGGATCGCGCTGCTCGGTGGTGCCGTTATCTTGCGAGCCACCGATTACGCGGTTTGAAACTTGGTCGTAGGCAATGCCGTGATATTCGGTCGTTTGCAAATCGCCATTGAGCGATGCCCAGCTGCCCGTGGCTAAGCGCGGCGCGAGGCGCTTATAAATGCCGCCGTCACTTGATTCAAGCAGGTTGCCCTGAGCGTCAAACGCCATGTCACGTGAATCGGCGTGCGGGCTTGAGTTGTTTGACGTGCCCGAGTGGGTCAGCGGGGCCCAGCGCGTCGCCACTGGTTGGGCGGCGTCCGCGCGAAACAGTCGACCGGAGTAATCGTTTGCGCCGAGCGAATTGGGGAAAAACATATTGCTACCCGACACGCCTTCGCCAAAATACGGCTGCCGATCGCCGCCGACATACACAATATTCGCGTTGGTTGGGTCGGCAGCGATGGACAAGTGCAAATTGCCTTGCCCGCCGACGTGGATGCCGAAAGCCACGCCATTTTGCTCGGCGGTGGTCGGAACACCTAACGCATCCCATGTGCCCGCGCCGCTGCTGGAGCGAAACACATTGGACAGGCGATTGTTCACCACCACCGCCACAAACACCTGCCCGCTGGCACCCACCGCGAGCTTGGCCCGAGTCGAGGCAGCCATCGCAGTATCGAGCGCGGCATCCGACACGCGCGTCCAAGTGGCACCGGTATCTGTGCTGCGGTACACGCCGCGCGCCGCACCGCCGACCACCGCCGCGTAAAGCTGCGTCAGCGAGGTTGGATCGCCGCTGAGATCGCTGGTCGAGCCGGCCGGTATCCCGCTGCCCGCCGCTCCCGAAATTTGCGTAAAGGCAACGCCTAAGTTGCTCGACCGAAAGATTCCTTGATCGGTTGCTGCCAGCAAAATATCAGCGCGCGCAGCGACACCGACAACTTGCCGATTCAAAAGTGTCGCGCCACCCGACAGCGCGGTCCAAGTCGCGCCTGCATCAGTGGAGCGCAGCATGCCGATTTGCGCGCCGCCCAAGCTGCTCAAGCTTGAAGTGCGCGCGATGCCTGCAACCAGCGTTTGTGTGCGGCGGTCGGTCGGATCAATTTCAAGCGCGCCAATCGACAGCGATCCTAGTGCATCGGTCAAGCGAGACCAGGTTGGCGACGCGCTAGTGGCATTGACGGATGACCAAATACCGCCGTTGACCGCACCGAGGTAAAGAATATTGGCGTCGGTGGGATGAGCGGCAATGGCATTGATTGCGCCGACCACTTCGCGATTGGTAATGCCCTCGACCTGGCCGCTATGCGATGGCGCAGGCCCCAATGCGGTCCACGCGCCGCCGATCGGCTGCGCGTAAACGAGCGACTGAATAAACAGGCCTCCAGCGAATACCACTCCCGAAAATAAACCCAGCTTGCGCATACGCACCCACGACTTCGACGGGTGCTGAATATAAGACGCGGTGCCCAAGATTGGGAACTGGCAGATGGCCAGGGAAGGCAATTATTTAGACAGGCCCGCCGCCCTTAGCGCGCGGGTGGCTTTGGTCGTACACACGCGCTAGGCTCATAAAATCGAGATGCGTGTAGATCTGCGTGGTGCTCAGGTTGGCGTGCCCAAGCAGCTCCTGCACAGCGCGCAGATTGCCGGAAGACTCCAGCAGATGGCTCGCAAAACCGTGGCGTAAACCGTGCGGATGAACGCGTTTCCAAATGCCCTGGCGCTGTGCCCAGACTTTCATGCGCAGCTGGATTGCGCGATCGCTTAAGCGCCCGCCGCGACCGTTGAGAAACACGTCATCGGAAGCAAATCCCGGCCAGCCGCGCGCCTGCTCGCGCCACTCGGTGAGCGCGCTGATCGCCTGCCTGCCGACCGGCACAATCCGAAACTTGGCCCCTTTGCCGAGCACGCGCACGGTCGCATCGTCGAGGTCCAGATCGGTCCATTTCAGCGCGCTCAGCTCGCTTAAGCGCAGGCCCGACGAATAGAGGAGCTCGAGCGCCGCGCGATCGCGCAAAGCCAGTGGATCGTCGAGCGGAATTTCTAACAGCTGCGCGGTTTCATCCGGGTCCAAAATATCCGGCAGCCGCCTGCGCACTTTTGGCGCGCGCAAGCCTTGCGCTGGGTTGTGGGTTACACCACCCGACAAACACAGCGACTTGAAAAAGCTGCGCCACGTTGAAGCGATGCGGGTCAACGACTTGGCCGCTAAGCCTGACTGATGCAGATCAGCCAGCGCGCGAGCGAGCACAAATTCATCGATCAGCGCGAGCTCATCATGGGTCTGCGCGGGGAGTCTAGCGTTGAGCTTTTCAAGGTCTTGCGCGTAAGCGATTTGCGTGTGCTTGGATGCGCGGATGCGTGCGCGATCCGCTAAAAACGCAGCGATCGCTTTCGACAGCTCGCTCACGTAGATGTGCGCAGCAGCCGTCCAATCAACAGCCCCAGCCGCTCCAGCAAAAACCCGCCCGTGCCGGGATGAAAGCGCGCCGGATCCTGCGCGCCGAAGGCCAGCACGCCGAACGCTGCATGCTCGCTAAGCCGGGTAAACGCGCACGATTCAAGCCCCGATGCCGCCGCGCCAAACAGCAGCTCGCGGCGTTCATCAAGCGGTCTACCAACGAACGGCATCTCGCCTTCTAGCATTGCTTGCAAAGAAGCCGCGCGCGCGCTGTTGGATGGCACAAATTCCACGCCTGCAACTGCGCTTTGGCCCTCGCCAAGCAGCAAAATCCGCACCGCGTCGATTTTAAATTGATCGTGCAAAGCGCTCACGATGCTTGCTATCCGCGCCTCGCCAGGAGCGGCATCCAACGCGTCTAAAGCTAGCTGGAAGCTCAATTCGACGCTAGCTTGATTGCGTTTGCCTTCGCGAATGAGATCGTCGAGCTCGGCGCGCAAATCAACATTGGCTTGCTCGAGCTTGCGCTGCTTAAACGCCTCAAACGAGGCGGGTTGGGGACTTTGCGCGTAGTCACTCAAAAAATCAGGATGCGCGTCTAGATAAGCGCGCACGCTGCTGGCATCAAGATCGGTGCTCATTAAATTTCTATCTCAGCTGCAAAAACAAAAGTGGCCGCGCCGCGCAGATACAGCGGATGCGACGGCCCGGCCCAACGCACGCGCAGATCGCCGCCACGCATCTGCACCCCCACGTTTGAGTCCAATGCGCCCGCGCGAATCCCCACCGCCACCGCCGCACACGCGCCGCTGCCGCAGGCCTGGGTCTCACCCACGCCGCGCTCGACAACTCGCACGCGAATAGCGTCGCGTGCGAGCGTCTGCACAAAGCCGACGTTGACGCCATTGGTGAATTCACCGCGCGCCACGATCCCGGCTGCCATCGTTGGCGCATCGATCGCTTGCACGTCGTGAACGGCAATCACCGCGTGCGGATTGCCCATCGATACAACCTGTAAGTCTGCGCCGAGATAACCAACAGCTGCGGCGGAAAAGTCCGGCTCAGCGAGCGTCACCTCGATATCGTTGAGCGCGTAGCGCTGGGTCGTCATCGGCGCCGTCACTGTTTGCCAGCGAACCAGCGGCGCATCAGCCAACCCTTCGCGCGCGACAAACTCAGCCACACAGCGCGCGCCGTTGCCACACTGCTCGGCACATGAGCCATCGGCATTGAAAATCTCGTAGCGAAAATCGCTTAAGCCATCGCTCGCGGGCTTGACCAACAGCAGCTGGTCAAAACCCACGCCGCGCTTGCGATCAGCCAATCTTGTGATTACTTGCGGGCTCAACGGCGGCATATCGCGCAGCGCGTTGATCACCATGAAGTCGTTGCCGAGGCCGTGCATTTTGGCGAATTTAAGCCGCACTAAGTGCGCGACTCTTTCGGCGGATCAGGCAGCACCAGATCGCCTTTGTTGCCGCAGCCGACTAAGGCAAGGGTGGAGATGACTAAAAATGCAAGAAATAGCGAACGCGACAGGGATGCTTTCATCGCCTGAGTATATTCTGGACGCCACTTTATTGACTCAGGCTCACCATGCTCGAAACCATCCTCGTTACAACGAAACCCATCTGTACTCACGCGATTATCTGGATGCACGGCTTAGGTGCCGACGCCCACGATTTTGAGCCGATCGTGCCGGAGCTGGTCAAACCGAGCTGGCCGGGCGTGCGCTTTGTCTTTCCAAACGCGCCCACACGCCCGGTTACGGTCAACGGCGGCCATGTGATGCGCGCTTGGTACGACATTGCGGGCAACGATATTGCCGCGCGTCAGGATGAAACCGGCCTGCGCGCGTCACGCCGGGAAATCGAAGCATTGATCGACGCGCAAGTAGCATCCGGGATCAAGCCCGAACACATATTGCTCGCCGGATTTTCGCAAGGCGCGGCAATGGCGCTGTACGTCGGGTTGCGCTGCGCGAAGACCTTAGGCGGCTTGATTGCGCTCTCCGGATATTTGCCACTGGCCGCACAAACCGCCGAAGAAGCGCACATCGCCAACCTGCAAACGCCAATTTTTATGGGCCACGGCAGCGCTGATGGCGTGGTGCCCGAAGCGCTCGGTAGGCGCTCGATGGCGACATTAACCGCACTCGGTTATGCCGTTGAGTTCCACAGCTATCCGATGGCCCACTCGGTGAGCGGGTCTGAGATCAGCGATCTTTCAAACTGGCTTGGTAAGCGCATTGCCCACGGATAAACAAGACGACTGGCTGCCGGATTTCTGCCGTGCGCCGCTGATCTTTGCGGTGATGGTGCTGGCAGAACTGGTGGTCTTGATCGTGCTGTTGCAGCCCGGCGGCGGGGCCGACTCGTTTTTTGCGCGCTTGGGCACGCTGAGCTTTTTCGCGCAGTGGCTAGCGCTTTTGTGTGCGGCGCTGCTGTGCCTGACGCGGCGCTACGTGAGTAAGCTTGGGCGCAGCCAACAGCTGCTGGTGACCGCGCTGATCGTGCTGCTGACCACCGTGGCATTCAGCCATTTGGTGTTTGTTCTCGACCAGGCGTTGCGCCTTAACCTGACCCTGCCGCCCGAGCGCGGCTTGGAATTTGTCCTTGGCATCAGCGCAATCACCGCGCTGGTGGGCGCAGCGGGATTGCGCTACTGGTGGATCCAAATGCAGTGGAAGCGCGAGCTGCGCGCACAGTCCGAAGCGCGCGTGATTGCGCTAGAAGCGCGTATCCGACCGCATTTTCTGTTCAATTCGATGAACACCATTTTGAGCCTGATCGCGATTGATCCGGCCAAAGCCGAACGCGCGGTAGAAGATCTAAGCGACCTGTTTCGCGCGGCGTTAAAACACTCCGCCGAGCTTCAAACGCTCGACAATGAGCTGGAGCTGATCGAGCGCTATTTGTCGATTGAGAAGCTGCGCTTGGGTGAGCGTCTGCGCGTGAAAATTGAAGTCGAACCCGAAGCACGCAATGCCAAGCTGCCCGGCATGGTGCTGCAACCGCTTGTCGAAAACGCGGTGTATCACGGCATCCAGCCGCGTGAAGACGGCGGCACCGTGACCTTAACCGCGCGCATTCAGGGCGCCGAGCTGCGCATTTGCGTGCGCAATCCGCTCGGCCCCAATGCGCCTAAAACTAGCGGCAACGGCATTGCCTTGAACAATATTGCGGAGCGATTGAGCCTTCTTTTTGGG
>Ga0163144_10027929_pt1 | contig 10905 bp, 13 predicted proteins | sample OliLak19BULKMAT1_FD_123175 | JGI IMG/M metagenome (GOLD analysis project Ga0163144, IMG submission 123175) | Freshwater microbial mat bacterial communities from Lake Vanda, McMurdo Dry Valleys, Antarctica - Oligotrophic Lake LV.19.BULKMAT1 | ecosystem: Environmental > Aquatic > Freshwater >... | reverse complement strand
GGTGCGGTGCGGCACATCGAGGCGCACGCCTCCGTGCAGCGGTCGGATGATGGTGCACCCGCGCGCATGATCGGGCTCAATCGCGACATCACCGAGCGCAAGGTCGCCGAGATGGCCGCCGGGCGGCTGGCCGACATCGTCGCCTCGTCCGATGACGCGATCATCGGCAAGGACTTGACCGGCATCGTGACCAGCTGGAATCACGGTGCCGTGAAGATCTTCGGCTACTCCGCCGCCGAGATGATCGGCCATTCCATCCTGCGGCTGATCCCACCCGATCGACATGACGAGGAGCGGGAAGTACTGGCGCGGGTCTCGCGCGGCGAGAGCTTCGAACACCTCGAGACGCGGCGCCAGACCAAGGACGGCCGTATCATCGATATCTCGATGACGGCGTCGCCGATCCGCGACGCGGGCGGACGAAGCGTCGCCGTGTCCACGGTCGCGCGCGACATCTCGGAGCGCAAGCGACTCGAACAGCAGTTCCTGCGCGCCCAGCGGATGGAGAGCATCGGCACACTCGCCGGTGGCATTGCGCATGACCTGAACAACGCGCTGGCGCCGATCATCCTCTCGATCGAGTTGCTGCGGATGACCTTCCCCGACGAGGAGAGCCAGGAGTTGCTCTCGGTGATCCATACCAGTGCCAGGCACGGCGCCGAAATGGTGAAGCAGGTGTTGTCGTTTGCACGCGGCGTCGAAGGCAGGCGGCTCGACCTTCAGGTGCGTGACCTCGTGCACGACATCGGGAAGATCACGCAGGACACTTTCCTCAAGCATATCCAGGTGCGTACCCGCTGCGAACATGCCCTCTGGGGGGTGATCGGCGATCCGACGCAGCTGCATCAGGTGCTGATGAATCTCTGTGTCAATGCGCGCGATGCGATGCCCGACGGCGGCATACTGACGGTCTCGGCGGACAATGTTCTGCTCGACGTGCACTACGCCGCGTTGAATCTGGAGGCGCAGGCGGGACCGTACGTCGTTCTCCGCGTCGAGGACACCGGCACCGGTATCCCTGCCTCCGTCATCGAGAAGATCTTTGAACCCTTCTTCACGACCAAGGAGGTCGGCACCGGCACTGGGCTCGGCCTTTCGACGTCGATGGCGATCGTGAAGAGCCACAACGGCTTCATACGCGTGTACAGCGAGCAAGGCCACGGGACGAAGTTCGAGGTCTACCTTCCCGCGCAGACCAATCCCACGGCTCCCGTGCCGACCGCCGAGGTCGAGTTGCCGCGGGGCCACGGCGAGCTGGTGCTGGTGGTGGACGATGAGCCCTCCGTCCGGCAGATCACGCAGCAGACGCTGGAGGCGTTCGGCTATCGTGTCGTGCTGGCACACGATGGCGCCGAGGCCATCGCGATCTACGCTGCGCGCCGACCGGAGATCGCTGTGGTCCTGACGGACATGATGATGCCGGTGATGGACGGACCGACGACGATCCGTGTGCTGCGGCGCATGAATCCGGCCGTGCGCATCATCGCTGCCAGCGGACTGACCACCCACGAGCATGCGTCACGATCAGGCAACTCCATGATCCAGCATTTTCTGGCCAAACCGTACACCGCTGACGTACTCTTGCAGGTGCTGCGCGACTGTCTCCGCCCGTGATGACATTATCCCGGACTGCCGGTCCGACGGATCCGAACGACATGATGACTGAAGCAACACCACCGCGGAGATCAATGTCGTCATTCTCCACCTGACCACGCCGGTATCCGCTCCCACGACAAAAGTCAGATGATGCGGACGCGCTGCTCCGACGTCCGCATCGTCATCTCGAGCTGCTTCAACGAGTTCTGCCGGCTTTGTGCTGATCTGTCGGCATCGTCAGTGGCGTTTGTGATGTCGAAGGCTTCGGTTCCGAGCAGCCTACTGCAGCCGGTGAACGCCAAGCGAAACGCTTGCGCCCGCATGAAGCTCGCGTCCTTTTAAACCAGCCCCACCTCGAGCGAGTCGACGGAGTGGCCAAAGAAGAAGCGGTTCTGCGGGTTGCGTTGCACGCCCGCGGCGTTGCCCAGCCTCCAAGAGAAGGCCGCCGTGGGACGTGGGCTAACGCGTTTACGGCGGATGCGGACAACTTGCCTAAGCACATCGTGATTGGCATCGGCAAGCATGTGGCGGGTCGGCCGTTAGGCAGCTCGCGCCGCCCCGGGATCGGAAGGGACTAGCGGGGGCCTCGTCACCATAACGAGGCCCCCGCGGTCGTTGACGGTCCGTTTCCCGCCCGACTAGCGGGATTTACTGCCGGCAGTCGGCATGCCGGGGGCCTTGGCAAGCACCTTGGAGTCCCCGATGCTCGTCAGCAGCTCCGAAGCTGACTGTTCCTCCGCCAGCGAGGCCTCGAGGTGCTTCACCACATCGGTGTGCTTCATGCTCTTCGCAAGCGCGATGGCACTGGTGTACGCCGCGATCTCGTAGTGTTCCACCCGCTGTGCCGCTCCGATGATCGCCGCATCGATCACCAGGGGATCGCCCTTCTTCTTCAGCGTTTCGGCGGCTTCGGCAAGCACGCCCTGCATTCCCTTACACGTATCACCCTTCGGTGTCACACCCAGCGTCGTGAAGATCTTCACTAGCCGATCCACCTGTTGCCGCGTGTCCGCCAAATGCGTGGTGAAGGCCTCGGATAGCTCCGTCGTCGTGGCGTGCTTCACCATCAGGGGTAGTGCCGCGAGCAACTGTGTCTCGGCGCTGTGAATGTCCTGCAATTCTGCGATGAGAAGGTCGTGCAGCGTGTCGTAGCTCATGGTGATGTCCTCAAATGATGCGAACAGGGGGAGGGTCATAGTCATCATCGTCCTGAGTGCGGACGCTGTGGTGGCAGGTCAGCAGGAATGCGGTGCCACTGCGGTCATCTGTGGCGCCGTCTCCGGTGAAGGGGATCGGCAATCGGTCGAATGGTCGCAGGATCAATGGAATTGCGCCGCTCCATTTCTCAAGTGCATGACCTGTGCGCGGAAGCACACGTCGGCGGATCTCATTTGCGCGTCAGTCATTGGCGTACAGATGCCCTGCTCCGTGGATTCTTGGATCCAGTCTTGCGCCCTGACGGGACCGACGTGACCGCGCGTGATCTCCAAGCGCGGCTGGCTGCTCTCACTCTGCAACGCCGGGACGAATGATGACGCGCACGAGCACTGAAGCATTGAACAGTTATGTCACCGACATGATGGCACTTGAAGCACATATCGGTCAGGCACTCGGGGGCCAACTGTCGGACTTGAAGGAGACGCACCCGCAAGTGGCTGAGGTTGTCAGTCGGGCGCACGCATGTACCGTGCGACATATAGAACAACTCGAAGGACTGAAGGTGCACACGGAGGCCGGCATCGGTGCGGGGATCGCAGAAAAAGTGAAGCGCGGCGTCGCCGCGGTTGTCGGGATTGGCGCTGCCGCGGTGGACAATGTGCGTGGCGAAGCAGTACCCAAGGCGTTGCGAGACGATTTTGCGGCGTTCAGTCTGGCTGGTGTAGGCTACACCATGTTGCACGCGGTGGCGGTGACAGTCGGTTCGATGCCGGCCGCCAAGCTGGCGCATGAGTGCATGCGCGAGTATGCGCAGCTCAGCACCGCTATACGGCGTCTCATTCCGGGCACGGTCGTGGATATGCTGAAGGCTGAAGGTCTCGCCGGACCCGAGGTGTACGCCGAGGCAATTCTGGACCAGCACGAAGCGGCATGGCTGCGGGACGAGCGTGTGCGGGTGACGGCGCTGGCGTCATAGCCACGTCGCCTGTGCGATGGCCTTACAACGCGTCTACGGACATCACCCCTTCGCCAAGGCGAGGGGTGATGCCTGTGCATTGCCACCAATGACATGGATACGCCTGTCTCGAACCCCGGACTTTGGAGCTGATGCATGAAAGTTCTTGCCTTTGGCGCGCTCTCGGCTGGCGCCGGCCTGGTTCCTGTGATGTTCAATCGCATCGACCCACGTGCCGGGGAAGTCGCGATAGATATCACACACTGTGGCGTGTGCCATTCGGATCTGCATCAAGTACATGATGATTGGAGCAATTCCGTGTGGCCGTGCGTGCCGGGCCATGAAGTGATTGGCATCGTGACCAAGGTGGGGAGTGGCGTCACGAAGTTTGCCGAGGGCGACATTGTCGGCGTCGGGTGCATGGTCAACAGTTGTCAGCGATGCGACCAATGCAAGAGCGGCGACGAGCAATATTGCACAGGCCCCAAAAGCTGCACGCTGACCTACAACGGTCCGAAGAAGCCTGACGGCACCAACTCGTACGGTGGTTACTCGACCGGTATCGTGGTGCGCCAGGAGTTTGTGCTTTCGATTCCCGCGGTCATCGATCCGGCCGAAGCCGCACCGATCCTCTGTGCGGGCGTCACCACCTATTCTCCGATGAAGTACTTCGGTCTGAAGAAGGGGCAAGTCCTTGGTGTCGCCGGTGTTGGCGGATTGGGTCACATGGCCGTCCAGATCGGCAAGGCGCTCGGAGCAACGGTCGTGGCGCTGACCACCAGCCCGGAGAAGGAAGAGGCCATCAAGAGCCTCGGGGCGGACGAGGTGATCGCGATGGACGATGCGGACGCGCTCAAGACATATGCGCAGCGCATGCATCTGATCGTCAATACCATTCCCTACAAGCATGACATCAATCCCTATCTCGCCCTTGTCGCCCCCAAGGGCGCGATTGCCGTCGTGGGGAATTTCCTTGGTTTCGATCAGGTCGATACCGCAACTCTGGTCTTCCAGCACGTGACGCTGGCGGGTTCGCTCATTGGCGGTATTGCCGCGACGCACGAGGTCCTCGAGCTCTCGGCCACGCATGGCATTCGCCCGCGCATCGAGAAGATCCGGATGCAGGACATCAATGCGGCGTTCTCGCGCATGAAGAACAAGGATGTGCACTTCCGTCAGGTCATCGACATGGCCAGCCTGAAGAATGATGCCGGTGCGCGGGACACGGCGACCACGATCCACGATCCGGTGCGCGGCGACGTCGTGCACGCCTGAACGGAGCGAGCCCTCGGCCGCATGAGCGGCCGCCGCGGCAGCTAGCCGCGGGGGTGGGACAGCAGTTCGCGGAGCCATGCTCGGCATGCGCGCGTCGAACAAGGTGGTGCTGGCGCTGACCCAAGCCATGATCCTTTCTGCCTCATCTCGGACACCAGTCATGCCTCGCTGGCTTCTCGTCATTGCTGCGCTGCTTCTGGTCGTCCTGCTTGGACTTGGTGGCCTTGCGATCTACATGCGGACGTCCCCCTCGGAAGTCATGAGCGTCATGACTTCCGACGCCGTGGTGCAGCTGCGAAAGGAGATGCGCCCTGCTCGGCGCAATGGTCCACGGGTCCTGGTGATCGCGCTGGACGGGGTAGGTGCGGACGAGTTTCGCGATGCGGTGTCGAGCGGGGGCATGCCGCAGGTGTCATCGCTCCTGGGCAAGGAGCTCGGCTCAGGCGGCGTGCTCTACGAGCACGGGCTGGCGCCGGAGGGCGTATTGACGATCCTCCCCTCGACCACCTTCGCTGCGTGGACGGCGGTCTATACCGGTGCAACGGTTGCGGAGAGCGGAGTCGCAGGAAATGAATGGTTCGACCGGGAGACGACGACATTCGTGGCGCCTGCGCCGGTGTCCGTCAAGGGACATGGCGACGCGGTACAGGTGTATACGGACAGCCTCCTGCACCAATGGATGGCCGTTCCTACGCTGTTTGAACGGGCCAATGTGCGCTCGTATGTGACACTGGCCGCCCAGTACCGCGGTGCCGACCTGCTTGTGCGCCCTAATGCCGGATCGTTCGCTAAACTCGCGGCGTCGTTTGCCGTCGGCGTAGCGGACGGGGACTCGGATTGGGAGGCGTATAGCGCTCTCGACCAAGCTGCAATCGCTAAAACGTTGGACGCGATCGAGGAGCACGGACTCGCAGACCTCCAGGTGGTCTACTTTCCCGGGGTCGACCTGTTCACGCATGTGGCGGATTCGGCGATGCACTCGCAGCAGCGCTACCTCACGAACGTCATTGACTCAGCGATCGGTCGACTGCTCGGCGCGTACCGCATCCGAAGCGCACTCGACTCGACGTACGTGCTCCTTGTGTCGGATCATGGCCATACGCCGACCATCGCGGATGATCGGCATGCGCTCGGCGCCGGGGAGGATGGCAGACCGGAGGACGTGTTGCAGGCCGTCGGGTTTCGGGTGCGACCTTTGGAACTCGAAACCGACGACGAGGCCTACCAGGCCGTGCTTGCCTACCAAGGAGCTTTTGCCTATGTGCACTTGGCCGACCGCTCTACGTGCCGCAGGGCCAGGGACCGCTGCAACTGGAAAGCTCCGCCTCGCTTCGAGGCAGACGTGTTGGAGGTAGTACGCGCCTTTGATGCGGCCGCACGCTCAGGCATCGGCGCCGCAAGCCTCAAGGGCGCGATTGACCTGATCTTCGCTCGAGAGTCGCGGGGCGTGGAACCAGCGGCACCGTTCAAGGTGTGGGACGGCAAATCGCTCGTGCCTGTCCGCGACTACCTCGCCGCCAATCCTCGTCCCGACCTTCTGGATCTCGAGCACCGGCTCGAAGGTCTTGGTGCTGGCCGCTACGGGCACCGGAGTGGCGACGTCATGCTGCTCGCTCGCTACCGGGAGCAGGACCCCGAGACGCAGCGATACTACTTCGCTTCCAAGTATCGCTCTTGGCACGGAAGCCCCAGCCGTCAAGACAGCGAGATGCTCTTCGCGTTGGCGCGGCCCGCCTCGACGGGCGCGGAGTTACGTGCAAAGATGCATGCTGCCATCGGAGAGCGTCCCTCGCAGTTGGACGTGACGCCGCTGATACTGCAGCTGCTGGAGCGCGGACGGGAGTAGCCACTTTGCATCATCGGGTGCTCGAGCTGATCACGGAAAGGCCCGGCCGGTTGCACAGTCTTGATCAAGAGAAGCTCTCTGCTGCCATCGAGGGCGTGCCAGCGGTAGGCTACTTCGGTCAGGGCGGGCTGCTCGACGGTGCGGTGGAGCCGAACGTCGCGAGGAATCAGTTCGTGTATCGCTCCTATGCCGACGGCTCGTGCACAGTTGGACGCCCGTGATCTCGCCGCGCAGCATGATGTTCTATACCGGGTGGACGTTCCCCGAGTGGCAGGGCAACATCCTGATCGGCGGGCGCTTGTCGCACGCAATCATCCGCCTGACGCTCGACGGCGATCGGGTGAGCGATGAAGAGGTCATCCCGACGGGATGTCGTAAACGCGGGAGAAGAGGACGGATGAGGTTCCGCACAAATGCTGCAGCCGTTTGGAGGTTAGTGTTCGCCACCTTCGCTGACTGGAACGAAGACAAAGCACCTCGTTTGGCCGCAGCGCTGGCCTACTATGCACTCTTTTCACTGGCCCCCTTGTTGACAGTCGCTATCGCAGTGGCGGGGCTGGTCTTCGGTCGCGATGCGGTCGAGGGCCACTTGTTTGGCCAAATCAAGGGTTTCGTAGGCGACACGGGTGCTGCGGCCATCCAAGAACTGATCAAGGGCGCCAGTTCGCCCACCACTGGAATCATCGCGGCCATAGTCGGCATGGTCACGTTCCTTGTCGGGGTTGTCGGGCTCTTCAGTCAGTTGCAATCCGCGCTCAACACGATTTGGGAGGTTCCGCCTCAGCCCAAGCAGGGTATCTACGCAATGCTGCGCAAGCGCTTCGTCGCGTTCGGCATGGTCCTTGGCACGGGAGTTTTGCTGCTGATCTCACTAGTCCTCAGTACTGCCTTGGCAGCAGTCAGCGAGCATAGCCGTCAGCTGCTGCCACGGATTGATATTCTGTGGAACGTGATCGATCCGCTCATCTCTTTCGTTGTAACAGCAGGCCTTTTCGCAGTCATATTCAAGGTGGTGCCCGACGCGGACATCAGCTGGCGCGACGTCTGGGTTGGCGCAGCGGTAACGGCACTGCTCTTTTCCATTGGGCGCTTTGCGCTGGCACAATATCTCGGCCGGGGAAGTATTGGCACGACGTATGGCGCCGCTGGATCACTCGTCGTAGTGTTGCTCTGGACGTACTACGCGGCGCAGATTCTCTTCCTTGGCGCGGAGTTCACACAGGTGTACGCCCGAACCTACGGCTCGCGCAGTCAACCGGCTTCTCACGCCGAGCGTGTGGACGTCGCCCGAACAAAGTGACGATGCGCCCGAGCGCACGGATAAATCGGCTTACATCGGCCGCGCCTATCGTGTCTGCCGTCCTGACAAGGCCTTCGTCGTCGTCCACCAGCTGCGCCGCAGGAGCGTCGCCGTCGAGGGAGAGTGTCGCCGGAGACAGGGTGACCTCCACCATGACGTCCACGTCAGGCGCGATAGGTATCAGGTCCGGCACCTGCATCTCAAGTCCGGCTGCCACACCCTTGGCCACGACGGCGTCGACATTCGCGAGCGTGGACAACATCCGCATACCAGCCGACCGAGTCGCGCGGTCGGCTGGGCGTCAGGCTTTCTTTCGGAGCGCCTCGCTGGGCATGCGCTTGTCGAGCATGAGATCAACAACGCGGCCTTTCAGTCGCCGATTCTCGTCCTCCAGTTGCCGCAGGCGGCGCAGCTCACTGACTGCCAAGTGCGCAAACGCTTTTCTTCCAGACATAGAACGTCGCCTTGCGGACGCCGAGCTGCCGACAGACGTCCGCGACGGCCGTACCCGCCTCCGCCTGGCACAGGGCGTACGCAATCTGCTCCTCGCTGAACTTGGAACGCTTCACGGTCCTGCCTCCCTTGGGCCGGTCCGCATAACGTATCCGACGCTTGTTATGAACTGCCGTACTTCATTGGGACGAGGTCACTTCGGCGGTCGTACGCTGGGTGCCGCAACGAAGCACCGTGGGACGCCGCTCCTCCGTGGGATCCAGCACGCCCGATCTCCGCAGGAGCGGAACTCCACCGATCACGACCAGCGCCGCCGAGAGTACGACGAACGCCAGACCAGTCCAGCGCTGATCGTTCACCAGATAGCTGGTGCAAAGCTGTGTGCGCGCCGACTGCAGGACGACGCCCACCGTAGCCGTCATCCAGAGGGTGTTGCCTGCGAAGAAGAGCCGTACCGGCATCGACGCCAGCTGCCACGACCACCGCGCGAGTGCACCCGTGACAACGAGCGACGCGCACTTGGCGGCGTCGGCGGCTTGATGGTCCACGGCACGGTCGAGCATCAGCGGCAGCATCCAGACCAGCAGCGCGCTGCTCGCCAGCAGCAGGCCCGGCACACCCATCCAGTTCCACTCCACCGATGCCCGCCGTCCGGACGGAATCAGCAGCAGGCCCGCGCCCAGGAGCAGCGGCCACTGGAGCAGCATGTGGCCGATCATGGTGGCTTCGAGCGGAGCGCGCAGCAGCCATGCAGTAGCAGCACACACGAGCGCGAGGGCGAGGCGGGTGGTCATGGCGTGGCCGCGCCGTTGCCCTGCGCTAGGCGCTTGCTCCGTGCCAGCGCCGCGTCCAGTGCGGCCAGTGGTGCATCTGCCGGCAGGATCGCCACCAGGCGTCCTTCGGTGTCGATGAGGTGCAGTGCGGCATTGTGCACGAATCCGCCCGCGCCATCGGCGAGCACCTTGATGCCGAGCGCCTGTTGCAGGCTGCGCAGCGCCGCCGGGTCCTCAGGGCGGGCGACGTCCCAGAGTTCCGGCTTCACCTGATGCCGCTCGGCGAAGTCGGCAAGGGCGGGGAGTGAGTCGGCGACGAGATCGAAGGTGATGGTGAGCAACCGCACTCGGTGCTGAAGGCCACGCTCCTCGATCGCGTGCTGCATTCCCTGGAAGCTGGCCGACAGCTGCACGCAGAGGGTGGGGCAGCGCGTGTAGATCAGATCGGCGATGGTGATGCGGTTGCGGTCCGCCAGCGGCACCGCCGTACCGCGATGATCTCGCAGCGCCAGCGGCTCGAGCGCGACCGGCGCTTCGGCAACGCGCAGTTGCCGCGCCTGATCGGTGGTGGCAACGCGAAAGCCGTGCGTCGCGAGCGCCGGCGCTGCCAGAGCCGCCACGGTGGCCAGCGCCAGGCTCGCAACTCTGATGGCGCTCATGTGCGCGTGGCCCTCGGCAATGGCGTCGGCATGCTACGGCAGATCCTCGAGTTCTTCTCCGCCGCTCCACGGCACCGTGCGGTCTGCGGTCTTGGCACGTTCAGCAGCGACGAACGCAGCATCGATCGGTGAGGCCCGGTTGCCGAAGTTGGCGCGGATATAGGTGGTCACCGCGGCAATCTCGTCGTCGCGCAAGGTTTTCCACTGCGGCATCAGTCCGTTGTACGCAACGTCACGTACCTCGATCGGTCCGTTGATGCCATGCAGCAGAATCTGCACGATGACCTCCTGGCGACCCGTCACCCACTCCGAGGCCGCCAGCGGCGGGAAGACGCCAGCCACGCCGACGCCCGTGGCCTGATGGCAGGCGGCGCACTTGGATGTATAAATCTGCCCGCCGTCTGCCGGACCGCTGGCGGCGGCCGCCTGCGTGAATCCGGCGGTGGTGCGGGCATCGCCCAGCTTTGCCGATGCCTCGGGTGCACTCTGCGAGAGATACCAGCCGCCCCAGCTCACCAATCCAACCACGAGAATCAGCAGCGTCCGCGGCAGCGGGGTCATCTGCTCGGATGGCTCGCCGTATTCGCGCCGTTGCGACGGCAGTGGCTTCGGGGTCATCGGTCGCCCTGCACGGCGGCGGGATCGACGGGGTAGGTGTGATCGAGCGAGAGCAGATATGCCACGAGGGCCAGTGCTTCCGGCTTGGCGATGACGGTCGTGCCAGATGGCACCACACCCGGTGGCAACTGCACAGTCTGCTCACCGGGCCGGGCAGAGCCGGCGCGCAACTCGAAGAGAAACGGAAAGGCCGGCATGATGGAGCCCGGCATGTACGCGCGCGGCTGGTAGAGATGCCCCAAGTGCCAGTCGCGGCTTGGTTGGCGCACGGC
>Ga0163144_10027926_pt1 | contig 10906 bp, 9 predicted proteins | sample OliLak19BULKMAT1_FD_123175 | JGI IMG/M metagenome (GOLD analysis project Ga0163144, IMG submission 123175) | Freshwater microbial mat bacterial communities from Lake Vanda, McMurdo Dry Valleys, Antarctica - Oligotrophic Lake LV.19.BULKMAT1 | ecosystem: Environmental > Aquatic > Freshwater > Lake... | reverse complement strand
TTCCGCGGAGGCAGTGCTGGCAATGATCATGCTCTGTTGCACCGGGTTGGATATTGAACCGGTGAAGAAGGCACTGAAATTATGACCATTTTCCCACCCACGCATATGTCAGGAGAGCCCAAAAATCAAGGTATCCCCATTGTCACCAGCGGCAGCGGCGTGCATCGCCCGCGGGGTGGGTTGTGTTCCGCCGGACGCAAAAGGGAACCACGCACCGTTGATGCCATAGGCCCACACCTGAAGCTCATCTGAGGAGCTATCTCCTTCGGCAATGATCATGGCGCCCCAAGCATCGAGCTCAACCAACGCGTGGCCAGAGGTTGGAAGCGGTCCCCGGAGATCTGTCTTCCGGCTCCACGCACCGGCCTGGAACGCCCAGGTATCATTCAACTCGCCCGTGTTGCCGCGGCCGCCATGCAGCAGAATTCCATCCCCGTTGTTGATGTCAAAGGTCATGGAGTGCGATGAACGCGCCGGCGGGCCTCCAGCGAGGGATACCCAAGCGGTCCCCGTCCACACCCAGGTATCTGCCAGATTCCCAGTGGATCCGGCGCCACCAAAAAGTATGACTCCAAGCTCCGGGTTGCCAGGGTTGATGTCTGTGAATGACATCATTGCGGTAAGCTGCCGCTTGGGGGGCGCTCCCGCCCCACCGCTGTGGGCGAGTTGCCAGTTTGAGCCATTCCATCTCCAGGTGTCACCCATCAGTTGGCCGGACCCATCAAGGCCGCCAAAGAGCATGGTGTCTCCGCCGGGAACGGACGCCATGGCATGATGAAACCGGGCCGTAGGGCCGCTCGTGGAGACCAACGTCCAGTCCGTCCCAGACCATGACCAGGTGTCATTGAGCATTCCGAACGAACCATTGGGCAACTCGCCAAAGCCGCCGTGAAGAACGGTTTCACCGGTGATGGCATGGTACGCCATGGCATGGCCGTGACGACGGGAGGGACGCTGCGAAGGCGTTGCGATGAGCCAGCCACCGCCGTTCTGGAGGACCAGTGTTTCTGAGCTGAGTTGCCCCGCCTGGTGCCCCCCGAAGAGGACCACCTGTCCCTGAGCATCCTGGGCCGCGGCGTACCCTTGGCGGGTACGAGCAGGTGCGCTGTCAACCCGCTCCCAGGAGATCCGCTCGAGCGAAGGGTCGACCAGGACAGGGAACTCGGCGCTGGACCAGTCGGCTTCGATCTCGAAAGTGTTACCCTTCAGGCGGCCGGTGATTGGGATTCGCTGGCCACGGTTGTCAACTGCGATGGGCGCGGAGATCCGGTAGCGGGCACTGCTTGCGGAGGCGAAGGTGATGCTGCCATCGAGTTCGCGGCGGGGCGAGTGGATGCCGCCGGGGACGGAGAGGGTCCAGTCCAGCGCGTGGGGTGGGGGTGCGGCGCGCAGGGCGGTGGCGATCTCAATGCCATCCTCGGTGGGGAGAATGAGTTCGTCGAGTGCGAGCGTGGTGTTGGTGCGGCGGACGAGCCACTCGGACGCCGTGGGAGGAAGCCAGCCGGGGCGCATAGTGGTCGTCACGGCGATGGATTCGCCGCCGCGCCAGTCAACCACGACGGCGCCTCCGACAGCAGGGACAGCAATTGAGAGTTGGTTCCAGCTGACCTCAATGCCGCCATTTTTGGCAGCGGTGTGAATCTGCTCGACGTGTTCCAACTTGCCTGGGGCTAGCGAGTGAAGCTCGCCAGCGCAGGTCGCGTCACCGGCTGGGTTTGCGGCAAAGCAGGTGGAATCTGGAGCGGGAGGGTAGGAACTGGTACCCCGCGCCGCTGGGCGCCGTGACGTTCACCATACCGGCGTTCAGGCGCGCCAACTCAAGTCTGTCTGGCCGCCTGATCTGAAGCTCCGCTGAACCGCTCACCGCACTGCCGGGAACGGTGAGCCGGACACGAGAACCCAGCGCGACTTCGCCCCCGCGCTCCGGTGTCACCGTGGCCCGAGCGACGTCACCTTCCAACCCAAACAAGGCGCGCTCTTCCTCCCTGCCGAGGTCTGTGGTCCCGCGCCCGCTGCGTTGACCACGTTCGGCAAGGACATCTCCGGTGAGGAAGACCCGCCGCGGTCCCAGGGTGTCTCCCGCCAAGGACGCTGAAACGTCCAGCCACCACGACGCAGACGTGCTGCTCTCCTTCCGCCACGCAGCCAGCACGAACCGGCCATCAATCGCGGCGACTTCGGCCGGGTAGGAGTGATCGCCGCCGCTCGCGATCGTCGTCGAGGGGAGACTGGTACCACCCTCAACAAACCCGGTCACAATTGCCCGGTTGCCAAAGGCCTTCTGGTCTCGGGGCTGATCGATCACGAGCCGGCGGTGGCTTGAGACCGCGCCGAGCGTGCTGCCGACGATGACGATGTCTTCAATGTGCGTTGGGCCCAGGAACTTGACGGTGAGGATGGAACCGCTGGCGGGCACAGTGAGTGCGAGCAGGTCAAGATCTGCACCGAGGTTTACCCACTGGGTTGCGGCCGGAGCGGCATCTACTGTGATGCTGACCGCAGCGGGGTCCAGCGCTTGAGGGTGCCGGATGAGGACCCCATCAACAGACCCCTGAAGGCGCAGCGGAATGATGAGTTCGGTGCGGACGCTGCCCTGGGTGCTCGGGTCCGAGTCAAGGAACGCCAGCGCAGGATCCTCAGGAAATGGTTCTTCTGCCGCCCCAGAATCTGCCTGGAGGACAACCTGCATATCCTCGATGCGCGTTGTTGTTGCACCCACGGCTGGGCCACAGATTTCAAGATGGTTCTCGCCAGATACCAACAGTGCGGCCGGGATCCGTTCAAAGTAGCGATGGATCTCGGAATCTGCCGGAGCCACGACGCCACCGGACCGGCCCTTGCCGTTGATGGTGGTGGTCAGCGCAAAAGTCCCGGCAATGCCACGGGCACGGTAGGTCAGAAATACGCGCCCGAGCGAAGCCGGATTGACTGCGACCGCAAAGCGAGACCGGACGCACGTCGGCGCCGCAACGTCTTCATCCCCGCTGCCTCCCGGTGTCAGCTCCGCGTGGTCTGGATCTGGACGGACCCGCAGAAGCCCTGGATGGCTTTCAGGAACAGCAGCCAGCTTTTCCGCGCTGAGGAACTCAATGTTTTCCGCGTTTGCCCACGCCTCCAGCTCAGTGATCCGGGCGTCCCCACCCAAAGGGGTCAACGTCACCACCACGCGCTCGGCAAGACGGCCGGTCCGCGCTGAGGGAATCCTGGCCCAGCCGGTGCCGTGCACTTCTGTGCTGCTGATGTCGCCAAATCGCTCGCCCGATGTCGTCGACGATTGGACGCGAATCCGGACTCCACCCTGCGCGTAGACCTTCACTGCCCAGAGGTCGGTGGGCTTCACCAGACTGGCCGCAACCTCAATTTCGCGCGTGAAGTTGATGCCGGAGGTGGTGTCACGGTCGTCGAGGACGATGGTTTCGGCAGCCCCGGGCGACGATGCGATCCGGGTGAAGGCCGACTTGGTCACTCCGGTCAGGGGAGGAGCGTCGTCAACCCGTTTGCTGGGACGATCGCAGGCGAAGACAAAGAGAAGACCAATCCCGACCAAACAGAGTTTCTGCATACTGCTCCTCAGCCGGAGCCACCGCACAGTTCAATGGTTGCCAGACTCTGAATTGGCATACGAAAGGAACAGTAGATGACCGAAGCGCGGGCACTTTGCACAGCGCGGCCGGACCACGCAATAGAAATGACAGCATTGTTGAAAGTGTGCCGGCTGCCGTCGAGCACGCCTTGTCCGCAACACGTGTTGTGTCCCAAAAGGCACCAGCCGTGGACAGTCTCGTCGGAGAAGTGAAGCCGGTTGTGTGCCTGACGACCCCATCGTCGCCGATGGTGGCGCCGGTGCAGATCCGGCCACGAATCTCTGCCCGTCCACCGTGGACCCAAACACGATTCCAACGGTATCGGCGGAGCGGGTCACGCCGTCTTGATGGTCGCGGCGTCACTGCTTTCCCACGCGGCTGGTGGTGCGCCGGGAGTTCGTGGCGTGACTGGAATCCCCCGGATTCCACATGGTGGGCCTGTCTACAATGTGTCGAGCCAATTCATCAGCCGCTTTGTCTCCGCCTCAATGAGATTCACGCGTCCCAGACTGTGGGCAACAAGGGTGGCACCTTCAAGCGCGGACAGCAGCTGGATTGCAAGAGACGCAGCGTCCGCGGTGCGCCCCATCGCACTGAACTGCTGCTCAATCCATTCAAGAAGTGATGAGAACAACCGGCTGGCCGCCCCCGCCACTTCATCATCCCCCTTGCGTAGTTCTGTGGACAGCGAGCCAATGGGGCACCCCAGCCGCACCAGGTCCTTCCGGTTTTCAAATGACATTCGGACAAGCGATTTCAAACGTGCGCGAGGGTCTGCACTCTTTGACCACTGCTCAACCAGAGCCCGGTAGCGGCCGTCATAGAAATCAATGACCGCGCTTCCAAACTCCTCCTTTGTCTTCAGGTAGTAGTAGACGCTGCCCAGCGGGACGCCTGCCGCCTCCGCCACATCAGCCATGGTGGTTGCGCCAAAACCCCGCTGGTAGACTTCACTGACCGCAGCCATCATGACGGCGTGGCGTTTGGAAGGACCGCGTTCCGCGGCAGCGGTTGATCGGGTCTTGCCTGTTGCCATCATGCTCTCCTTGAGATGCCAACCTACCGTTCCCGCCAACACCCCACTACTTTACTTTAGGGAGACAGCGAGCGCGATCTCCGGCTTGCCAACGCTGAACCTGGCGTCGTTGAATCTGGGTGGCCCCAGAAATCCCTTTGCGTTCCTGGACACGCCCACCGGCTCCGTGGGGATGCCAAGGAAGTTCTGATCACACGTCCCATTCCCGTTGACGTCATGGCATACCGCCAGCGCATACATGCCGTAGGGAACGTCAGGGATGCGCACCACCAGTGGCCACCTGTCCACTGGAGCGTTCACACGCGTCACCGCATGCTCCGGTCTTGCGGGGAAGCCTGTGCCCGTCACGTAGAGGTTGATCAGCACGCCGCCAGAGCGGGCGCTCTCGGAGCTGAGACTGATGGTGAGTGCGCTGGTCACCTTCTCCTTCTCTGCATTGGAGGCCGTCCCTCCGTCAGCGGCTGGTGGCATGGTGAGGAGCGCTGCCAGCACGGGCGCCGTGGCCACGCGGCCCATGTGGTGGAAAGTGGGCCGCTTCATTGGGTGCCTCCGAGGGGCGCTTGGTTGCTCAGCTGCACGGAGGGCCGCGCATGCGCAGCATTCCGCAAGATGTCATCCACGGACCACTGGTCATCCGCGTGCACCCCACGGTGGAGTGCTGCAATGGTTCCGTTGCTGTGGATCAGGAAATCCGCCGGAAGGCCCAGCGGAGACTCACCGCTTCCCGGCGGTGCCATGCCGTGAATAGCGCCACGCAGTGCCGCCAGGATTGCACGGGGATGACGCATGGCCGCGGGGGACTTCTCAACGCCAAACGCAACGTACAGCGCTCGCCTGGGGTCCGGGATGACGGCGAAAGGAAGCTGGTGCTGATAGGGACGCATGCTCTCCGCCGGTGAGTGGAAGACCGCAACTTCAAGGATGTTGGCACGCACAAGCTCTTCATGCCGGCGGGCAACGCCGCGAAGGTGCAGGCTGCAGACCGGGCACCCCGAGAAGCGGCGGAATTGGAGGTGCACCAGCCGCCCTGGTGCTGGCACGGACACCAGATCTCCAGAGAGAGACGTGAGCCGCCGCGGTGGAACCACGCTGCCCACACGCAAGGTTGTTGTGCTCATGCTGGCTCCTTTCCGGCGGACGTTGCCTGGGCAAGGCTTGGCCACGGAAAGCCACTTGCACGGAGCTCCTCAATTGACTCACTGACCGCATCCCGCCAGTTCCGCTGTGGGCGGTAGCCCAGCTTGGCTTCTGCATACCCGGTGGGGCAGAACCAATCCTCGCTCACCCGCACAATGGACCGCGTCAGGAAAGGCGAGCCGGACGGCATGAGCCGCCCCAACTTCTCCATGATCCAGCCAAAGGCGTAACCCAGGGCAAACGGCACGCTGAACCATGGTTTCGGCGTCCGCGCGCGCTCGGCAATGAAGGAGATGGTTTCACGCGCCGTAGGAAACTCGCTCCCACAGATGTTGAACGACTCATACGCTTGCAGCTGCGGCGCGGTGGCCGCCAATGCAAATGCTTCCCCCATGTCTTCCCCGGCCACAAGCGCAAGACGCGCCTTGCCTCCACGCAGCCAGGGAACCATCCCTGTTCGCAGGCGCGGAATGAGGGCGGGAACAATGCCGCGTACGTTTCCGGCGCCCACAAAGTGGCCCAGTCGCATGTTGACCATCTGGGTTCCCTCAACACTCCGCTGCTTCATGAGTGTGTCCAGCTCAATGAGGTAGTCCAGGTGGGGCCAGTAGCCGGATCGCTCTGTTGGCGCGAAGTCATCCACACTGCCACCGGGTTTTGGTACGGCAGCAATGACAACGGATGAAGCGAGCAGAAAGCGGGTGACGCCCGCTTCGATGGCGCATTGGATCAAATCAACTGTGGGCTCCAGGAACTCCCGGCGCTCTTCATCCGCGTGGCCCCAGAACGCACCCCACGTCCCTGCATGGCAGATGACATCAACGTCACGGACCATGGCGGCCCGGTAGGCGCCATCCCTCAGGTCTCCGCGCCGGACCTCACCGGAAAAGTCTGGTGGGAGTTTCCCGGGTGAGCGGCACGCAGCAATGACCTCAACGTCAGGGCGCCGTTGCAGCGCAAGCAGCACGTGTTGTCCCAGGAAGCCGGTTGCGCCGGTGACCAGCACGCGGCGCTTTCTGTTGGAAGCGGGTGACATGGAGCTCCTCAGCCTGAGCGTTTGATTTCTATAGTCAGGCAACTACATAGGTGAACATAGGGACGGATCATTGCGTTGTCCAGGGTCCAACCCGGATCCGCCACCGCCCTGAGGGTTTGATGGCCCGGAGCCCTTGATCCAGATCATTCATCCACAACGTGACGTCATCATTGTGACGTCACGCGGCGTGGATTCCCGGGCGGACAATCAGGTGACCTGAAACCGGCAGCTATGTAGGTAAATGACTATCACGGCCGATGACCCCAAGGCGGCCAGTATGCCGGGCCCGCGGAGGCTGGCAGGACTGCTGCGCTGAATGAGCGCTTTGGTGTCACGGCGCCGCGGCAACACCTGCCGGGCGCCAAGAACATTGCCTGACTCTGCTGACGTCAGCCGGCACCGGTGACAGCGCAGCAGATTTCCGGGGCACACACTCCCCGCAACGGCGTGACGCGGCAGTAGAGGGAGCGCAGCTGCTCATGGCGTGATCACAGAAGAGACCCATGCTGCAGATTTGCGGTTTCTGGCAGACGCCACCCTCATCTCTTGCGCCGCTTATCTGCGGCACTCTGATGTCCGTGACCCAGGCCTTGTTGGGAGCGTCCGTTGTGAAATTGCGCTGCGGCACGTTGGGCGCAACAGCATTGTCGTGCTTGGAATCCGTCGTGCGGACAAAGGGACGTTTGCGCCGGGCGGTGGTCTTTGCATCACGCATCAGCCGCGCCACGCGCTTGCGTCCCACGCCTGGAAGGCCGTCTCTCTAACAAGGCAACCAGCTCCACGGCGGTGAGCGCCTGCTCCAACGTTGCTCGCGTCATCACGCTCAACGGGCTCTCCTTTTCAAGCTTCTCCATCAACGCTTTCAGAAATCCGGGCTGTTCCATGGGCGCGCCTCCAGGGCGCCGTCCACCTTGATCCTTCTCGTTCCCGCGCGCCTGGATCACACGACCGATCTCTACGACGCTCGGCTGCGGTCACGACATCTCGAAGCTCCAATCATCTGGATCGCTTGCGACCTTGCAAGGGCTGCTCTCAGCCCCAACAGGAACCCCGTTTCCCAAGTTTGTTCCTGGCGCCGCGCCGGGTTACCCATCACCCATGCTCTCTGCGCCCGTGATGCTGGGTCTGTGCGTGATGCTCCAGGACCCCACCCTGCTGCCTCCCCCGCCGGCGGATGAACCGCCGCCACCTCCGGCCACCACCTTTGCGCCCACCACGCCGGAAGCTCCTCCCCCGCTGCCACCCGAAGTTGCAGACCAGCTCATTGGTTTTGAGACGGAGAAGGTGGTGGAGATTCAGCAGGACCCGGTGCAGGTCCGGGTGATGGGCCAGGGGCGGGTGGGCACGCTGAAGATCAAGAACGTCAAGACACCCGTTCTGGGACGCCACCGGCGGGAGATGAGCTGGACGGATTTCTATACGCTGGTGGGCCGCAAGGACCTGGGCAAGAACCATGCGCTGCTCAAGCTGAGCGGGATGTCCCTGACCCTGGGAGGGCTGGCGGCGTCCCTGGGCAGCGGACTGCCGTTCACCGCGGCCATGCTGGCCGGCCTGGGCCTGATCTTCTGGGAGCGCGGCGGCATCAGCAACGGGCCCGTCAGCAGCAACAGTATGACACCAATGACCCTGGTGGGTATTGGTGTCATCCTGGCCGGCGCCGCAGTCATGACGCTGATGATCCTGGGCGGCACCGCCATGATGTGGATTTCCCGCCAGGTGCCTGACCACCCGGTGGACAACGCAGACCTGGTTGAGCTGGCAGAGGCCCACAACCGCGGCGTGTTGGAGCGTGCCGGCCTCCCCGCGTCCGCCGCACCGCCGCTTGCGCCCTGACTCAGCGCGCGGAACGCCGGCGGAGTAATACCATTCCAATCAGCAATGCAGCAATCCCGCCGGGGGTCATGCCCACGCTGCGGCAACCACAGCCATTCGGCTCGCTGGTCCCCGCGCCCGCCGAGGAGGAGACACCGCCAGATCCACCTGGCGCTGACGTGGCCGTGCCCGCCTGTGACGTGGCGTTGGCCGCGGAGGACGCGGTGAGCGCGGAGGTTGCACCCGCTGCGCTGGTTGGTGCCGTGGTGCCTGAGGATGACGCTGCCACCGGACCAGATGCGGATGAAGACGGCCCCGGAACACCACCGTCCGGCGTCACGGGCGTTGGGCTGAGCCCGTCCGCAAGCCCATTCACATACTCTTCAATCGCCGTGTAACCAGAAGGGCGCACGGTGCTGTGATCATTCCCGTCCGCAGCGCTCAGGCCATTGGCGGCCTCCCAGTCATCCGCCATGCCGTCATTGTCCACGTCTGCCGGGCCGGTCCCCGCCGTCAGCCCCGCCAACAGGCTTGCCGGCCGGTGCGCATCCCACGCGCCATTGCGCGCCAGCACTTCCGCCAGCACGCGCGTATCCACGGCATCCCGGGGAAACGCACCGGACTGCGCCAGCACCAGGGCATACGCTTCCGAGGGCCCCTGCGTGGTCACCGGGATGAAGCCCGTCATGGCGGAGAAATCAAACTCCACGGCGGAGCGGTTGGCTTCCGGCTTGTTCAGGTACTCAAAGCTCTCATGCAGAAACGGCTCAACCCACGGGTTCTGCACCACACCAACGTACTCGCCCGGGTCATCCACCGCGTTGTCCGCAAGGTAGTAGCGGAGGCCGGGGACTTCCGGATCGTTCTCGTCATCAAAGAAGAACGGGACCAGCGTGTCATCCGGCCCGCGCCTGTACGTGTTGCCCACAATGTTGAAGTGCCCGGACGCCGGGTTGTGGTGGATGAAGCCGTGGCGGACGTTGTAGGCCACGTTGTTGCGGAGCTCGGCCGGCCCGTTGGCAATGGCGGGATTGCGGTTCTTGTTGTGCGCAAAGAGCACGTGGTGCACCGCTATCCGGTGGCCATCCGGACCATTGATGAGGCCGTAGTTGTGCTCCGCGCCGTCTGGATGGCCGGCCCCCACCTCCGCTTCCGCAATGATGCTCCACTGCACCGTGCAGTCCTGCGCCTCATACAGATCCACGTTCTCATCCACACCCCAGCTCACGGAGAGATGGTCCAACATCACCTCCCGGTTGAGCGAGAACTGCATGGCGTCATACTGATTTCCATCAATCCCGGACGGACGCGGCGGCGGACGCACACGCACGTGGCGGATGATGATGTTGCGTACATCAGCGTCGTATTCACCCATGAGCCGCCCGGCAATGGTGATACCCGCGCCCGGCGCGGTCTGGCCGGCAATGGTCACGTCCCCGTGGGTCACGGTGACCTCGCCGTCAATCACGCCGGAGACGGAAAACACAATAATGCGCGGAGCATCCACATCCAGCGCGGCCTGCAGGCTGCCCGGGCCGCTGGCGTTGAGGTTGGTGACCTTGATGACCTGGCCACCGCGCCCGCCCGTGGCCACGGCGCCAAAGCCCTCAGCGCCGGGAAAGGACGGCAGCGCGTGCACCGCGGTTGAGCTCAAGAGTAACACACCAACCATCAGCAGAGGGAGTCTCATGGGCGCGGACATACCCCACGCAGCCACCCTCCGCGTCCGCCAAAAGCACGACGGCATGCCACCTTGCCGCACACTGAACGGCGGCAGAAATGCAGCTTTTCCGGAATTGTGGCCATGAGGAACGCGCGCACGGGGTATTCACTCCGTGGTGCGGTTTGAAGGGACGGAGGAGCAGGAATGGGTTGCCAATCACACAGGCTGCGGACCGCGGGAATGACGCTGGCGCTGGTGTGCAGCGTCTGGCCCGCCGCGGCCAAGCCGCCCGCTGCCAATGGGCTGTGCCAGGCGTATCCGGCATCACCCCACTGCGTGGGCCGCACGGTGAGCTGTTATGCGTGCCACACCGCGCCGCCGTCCTTGAACGCGTACGGCACCAGCGTCTCCGGGAAGCTGGCGGAAGCCGGCTACACTTTCACGCCGCGTGAGGAGGAAACGCAGTTCATGGCGTTGCTGCCCGCGGCGCTGTCCTCGGTGGAGGCGGTGGATTCGGACGCGGATGGGGTCTCCAATGTGGATGAGCTGCTGCGTGGAACCATGCCCGGTGACGCCGCGTCCAACTACACCGCGGTGGCGCCGTCCAACGCGTGGGACCCGCGCTTTGCGTACCGGCG
>Ga0163144_10027925_pt1 | contig 10906 bp, 6 predicted proteins | sample OliLak19BULKMAT1_FD_123175 | JGI IMG/M metagenome (GOLD analysis project Ga0163144, IMG submission 123175) | Freshwater microbial mat bacterial communities from Lake Vanda, McMurdo Dry Valleys, Antarctica - Oligotrophic Lake LV.19.BULKMAT1 | ecosystem: Environmental > Aquatic > Freshwater > Lake... | reverse complement strand
TGCCGGGAATAGTCTCGATGATCCCTTTGGACTACATCGACGACTACGGATTGCAGGCTGTCTTCTGAGCCACGCATCGACATTTCGAGCCAGCGGCGTCGCGCCCTCTCTTCGATGCTTGCAGTCAAGAACAGCTTGAGATCTGCATTTGGCGCGACGACTGTCGTCGTGTCCCTTCCTTCTAAAACATATCCCCCGAGCGAGATGATTTTCTTTTGGGTTTGTACAAGCTCTTTTCGGACAGCAGAGTGAACGCTCAATTCGCTTGCAGCTTGACCAACCGCCAATGACCTGATCTCGTCGGACACATCTTTCGAACCAATGAGGACACGAGGCGGATCGTCTTCGCTGAACTCAATGGTTGTCTTCTCTGCAAGATCCGCCAGTTGGCACTCGTCTGATATCGAGACGCCAAGTCTGATCGCCTCGACTGCTAAGGCACGATACATCGCACCGGTGTCAAGAATGGTGAGCCCTAGTCGATGAGAAAGGAGACGAGCTATCGTCGATTTTCCCGATCCTGCTGGACCATCGATAGCGATGACAGGCTGCTTTTTCTTTGCGTCCAACTTGGCACGATGTTACCAACTTCACGAGCAAGCGACTAGTAGAGGATATGAGCACCCGATTGCACCGAAACTCCCCGAGAAGCCAACAACCAAATCGAAGCTATCCGAATTGTTTCTAGAACAGTGGCAGGAATGTGGAACAACAACCGCCGACCAGGCAGTCCGCGGGTCTGACCCAGAACCTTTCGCAAAACAGTCGTTGCGCCTGACCAGTTCGAAGAAAAGGCGTCTGTGACGAGACGAATCTGTAGGTCGAACTCAATATAGTCTTTCTCGGCCTTTCTAAGCTCGAAGCTGGCTGCAAGCACGTTGACTAACGCGACCAATTCATCGTTGCTAGCCCCTCCAAGGATGGCTAAATCAAAGGGCTCGTGCCCCAACTCTTCTCCCAAGTATTTTCTTGCAAAGCGTTGTCCCTTCTGCAACAGATCGAACCTCTCGGGTTCTTGCTGCATAGGGTCTAGTGCCCATATGGGCACATGCCTTTTCACAATGTTCAGAAAACTTTCGCCCTCGTAAACAGGTGTCCTTCCGGCTTCCATCACTAGTCTCTCGTTTGTGATCCGCAGGTCAGAACCCCATCGGTCAGTGAACATTTTGTTCAGAGTCGCTGAGGGGAGGCATTCGATGAATGGCGAGTAGGCCGTTGAATCCATGATGACCATCCCGACAAGTATTGAGCTGACATTCGTGTTTCCAAAGAATCGTCTAGCAAGGCTAAGCGCGACTGCGAAAGTACCAGATTTTGGTTCCAGGTACTCTTTCGTAAAGGGTTCAGCATCGATCTTGAAAACCCACCACCGAAGGGCAAGATCTAACTTCCACGAGAGCTTTCCCTGCAATTTGTCCCTGTGGATTTCTAAGTCGGCTTCGCAATTGTTGCAGTGTATCGTCGCAGAGTTCGAATCGCAATGCGTCAACCGAGTCGATTCGATCCGGTTGCACTGTGGACAAATTGGATAATAGAGTCGATCTAGCGTGTAGTCGGGAAATTCGGCTTTGAGATACTCGCGAATTTCAAGCTCCTGTTCGATGATCTGCTCTATGTACGACGAAAAAATGCCATTCGTGTACAAGTCTGAGCTACTGATCAGGTTCGGTTGACAACCGAGTGCCGCCAGTCGCTTCATAAGTTTCTTTTGAAAGTACTGCGAGTAGGTCTCATGCTCCCCAAAGGGGCTCGGGACGCAGGCTAGGGGCTGACCACAATACGAAGCGAACTTTTCGAGCAATAGGGGATCTTTGTTCACTCCTACACGCAATTGACGAAACTGGAGAGGATCGAGATTGTCGTCGAACAAGTAGAAGTTGACCGTGTGTCCGGAGTTTCGCAGTACTTCTACCGCGTTTGCCGCCACAAGCACCTCGCGAATGTTCCGACCGTCGCCTAGAAAAGCGCAGGTCGTGCCCGTGGCTATCGAGACGACGGGTTGACCCTCAAAATGCGCTCGTAGTGAGTCAGGGTTGCACAGAACCTGAAATGGTCCATCACTCTTCGACCGGATCGGATGACTACTACTTCCGTCTGACAATCGTTGTTCCTACTATGCGGCTTTCCTCGCCTCGACTCTGTCTCCAATTCGTTTCCTAGCAGCTTTCAAGAACAAATTGGCTAACTCCGGATCGAACTGAGTACCCATACCGCTTGCAATGTTTTGCATTGCCGTGGTCCAGTCCATTCCGGCACGGTAAGGGCGATCAGTAGTCATTGCACTAAAGGCATCGGCGACTGCAAGAATCCTGCCAAACAAGGGCGTGTTTGTTTCCACGAGCTGGTCAGGATACCCTTGGCCGTCCCACCTTTCATGGTGGTGACGCACACCATCGACAACATCCGTCATGCCAGGAAGCGCACCCACGATGAGAGCTCCCAATCTGGGATGTCGTTGCATGACCTCAAATTCCTCGGCACTCAATCGACCCGGCTTTCTCAAGATTTCGTCCGGCACGCCGATTTTTCCGACATCGTGGAGCAAACCGGCTACGCGAAGTTGACGCATCGAATCTTCAGACAGTCCCATTTCTTCCGCGATCCAAAGAGCATACTCGGTGACCTCTTCAGAATGCTTTCGGGTGTAACGATCCTTGTTGTCGACAGCCGTAATCAGGGCGTCCAGCGTCTCAAACGACGTATGGGCCTTCAATGCCCGGTTAGTTCGTTGCTCGTCGGTCGACGCTGCGATTCCCGCACCCGAGACCTTTGCTTCGTACAAATTCCTATCGGCGATCATTAACAGTTCGTGCCTGTTTTTTCCATCGACCGGATACATTGCGATTCCAACACTTATGCCGATCGGTATGACCCGATCCTCATTGATCTGACGGTATCCCTCTTCCACCAGCATTTGTGTTACCTCCTGAGCAATTTCTTGTGCATCTCCAGCATTTACACCGGGTAATGCCACCACAAACTCATCGCCACCGAAACGCGCAACAATTGAACCTTCGGGCACGCATCGGTTGATAGCACGACCGACCTTACGAAGAACTTCGTCTCCCACAAGGTGTCCATAAGTGTCATTGAACAGTTTGAAATTGTCCAGGTCTGTGACCATGACGCTGATGACTTCGTCACATTCTCTGGCTTTGTTCAGCACTTTTTCGATTCTCTGCTGGAATGCCCTATGATTGAGTAGTTCGGTGACAGAGTCATGGTCAGCATTGTCTACTGCGATCGCATGCTGTTCTGCATTGCGCAACGCAGTTCCGAGTTCGAGGCCAATACTCTCCATCAACGAGCAGTCGTTAACATTGAATTCTTCCTCCCATTTGATGACGGCGACAGTACCCTGCATTTCACCGTGCCAAGAGATCTGAGTGGCCAAGACATGGGCAGTCTTTGAAGAGGAGGAAACTTGGAAGGAAGTCCTGATCGGTGATTCGCCGCACTCTAGCTGGGAAATGAAAGACACAAAATCGAGATCCGGCTCAAAGCCACGCATTCTGACTATAGGTTCCACAGAATCTAGTTCATCTATGTCTCGAATCCAAAGCGCGACACCGTTTGCCTGTAATGCGTCCTGAGTTTGAGACAGAGCAGCTGCGAGCACATCGTTCAAGTCCAATGTACTGTTGACGGCTTTCGTGAGTTCTTGAAGTGACTCGAGTTGTCTAGTTCTTGCCTGAACCAGCGATTCGAGGCCATCGTTCATTGTTTGGACAGTAGCAGTAAGCTTGACGTTTTCAAGGACCATGAAGATTTGGCGAACTAGAATCAGACCAACCAGTCCAAGCAGTTCTCCATGCTTTTGCAGATCCAAGTGTCCCCAAGTCCGAATGTCATGGACAAGCACCACCAAGAACGACGTTGCAACGGCCACATATGGACCGTAGACTCGTGCTCCAAGTGCAAATCCAGTTTCGCGCTTCGTTTCGGACCCAACGATTTCTGAGCCGACTCGGTTCCGATTCCAAAAAACGTAAAGACAGGCCCAACCAATCGTGAGCCATCCAAACGACCATCCCCAATCGAATGGACTTCCGGTGAAGTACTTTTCCTGGAGAGTCAAAAACGTGAACGCAGAGTCTGAGAATGTGACCAGCAAGATACCCACAGCCACAAGGCCAATTCCTCGACGCAGGATACGGTCCGTTCCGGTGCCAAAGATGGCTGCCATGGCGACAAACAAGATCGCGATGTCTCCCAGCGGATAAGCGACGGTAACGCATCGACCTAAGAGATCCATCTCGGTGTTGTTCCAAGATTGCTGGATCAAAAAGTACCAAGACAAAGAAGCAAATGCGCTTGCCACAATGGCACTGTCCATGAACTGACGAACCTTGTTCGCTGCCTGACCGCTGTTCACAAGAAGCAGCACGCCAAAGAACATGAATGGCACCATGCCCAGATATCCGGCATCTGCCGCGCCTGGGAACGGAACTTCGATGCCCCTGACAGACTCAAGGTAGAACCAAGTGCTTTGGCCGATTCCAAAGGAGGTACACGCCAAGCCGACACAGAGCCAGCCAATGCGATGGGTTCGATTCAGGTTCTTTCCAACTATAGCAAGCAGCACACCAGCCACACCCGCAAAGAAGGGCGGGAAGGCTTGGTATAGGTTGAAAAACGCAGTGTACTGTGCTTCCGGAAGTGGTTTGAACACAAGCATGAAGACGAACAATGCCACATAGGCAAGGCTGATTCCGCCGATAACTCGCTTTGTTGTTTTGTATTGGTCTGCCCGTTCCATCCAATGCCTCCGCCTACCATGAAATTCACTTGGTAGCACTCTCCAGAAGTGTCTTTCCACAAACCCAGGCAATAACAACACTTCTTTTGGGAAATTTACGCACTATACTGTTCGTGATGTCCGTTTCGGCAGAAGCAATCAGAGCCAACCGACTTTCCCTAGCAAAATTGCTTGAGCGTTTTGTCGATGCAAGACTATCCCTTGTCGAAGCCACTATCGAAGAAACCGGATTCACGTTTCAGGACAGTTTTGACTTAAGCGAGGCCTGTCGTTCGGTAATCGAGTGGTTCCTGAAAGCTCCGATCGAGTCTCCAAGTCAATTGCAACCCATTTCTCTGTCTAAAGATCGGTTTATTGAACTGACGACAAGGCCAGTGGGTGGGGTGGCCGTCGTTTTGCCCCATAACGCCAGTGTCTATCTGGGGCTTTTAGCTGGACTAAGTGCCATGACGGCAGGAAACCGGGTGTGGTTAAAGTTTCCAGGCTCATGTGGTAAGAGCGCAGACATTGTCAGAGGGCTGCTGGCGAACCTGTTTGGAGCCCGTGTGGAGGTTGTCTCAACACCTGGCAAACAGTTCATGGAATGGGCGCTCTCCGACCCGAACGTGAACATGGTGCACTTCATTGGTGGTTCCGAGGTGGCTGTCCAATACCTCTCATCAGCGTTTGAAGCCGGGAAACAGTTCCTCATCGACGGGAACGGGAATGGTCTGGCCTACGTGTCCCACTTGAGCGACCCAGAAATGGCTTCCGTGGCGCTTGCCAAGGCATCGACTCGCTTCAACGGACAGACTTGCACATCGACCAATGGAGCCATCGTCCATCCGCTGCATTTTGGTGCAGTCTGCCAACGGGTCAAAGAAGTCCTTTCAGAAATGTCGTATGGCGATCCCTTCAACCCAACAGTAGAGATAGGCGAACTGTTCAGTTCTCAAGCTGTTTCTGAAGCCCTGACTAGGGTTGAGCAGTCACAGGGTACGGTCGTCAAGGGAGGAGTGGGGAACGGCAACTGCATGATGCCGACACTGATCGTCGAGCCGACTGTCGACTCTGACCTCGTTCGGGAAGGTGTCTTTGCACCAGTTCTATGGCTTAAGTCAGGAACTCTAGACGACTTTGAGAGGGTTTGGAGCCTGAACCGTTACCCGCTCTGCGCTGGAGTCTTCACGGACGACACCGAGGAACAACGAAGAATGTCGGATTTGCCGAACCTGTCCAGACTCACAGTCAATGGAGACACCAGCTTTGAAGACCCCCTGGAACCTTGGGGCGCCTGCCCACCGTCTGGAAATGGCAGGGTCGAGCCATGGATCAACCGGTACACGAGGACAATTCAGCTCGACAGTCCACGTGAGAAAATCGGTCAGGTTCCTGGCAAGCTGGCCTACGTCTCTGAGTAACATTCCCTGCGAATTATAGAGACGTTAATACTATCGGGTTATAATCGGGATGCTATGAATACAGCAGAAAGGAATGGCACTCAGACTCTTATTGGAACATGGACCCGCCGACAGGCAGAAATGTATTGCAAAGACCTTGCCGCTCTCACACAAGAGCAGTATGTCGCTGAAAACGGCGGCGTCACGCGAACCGCCCAAGACATCACAGTCGAAGTTGCTAGCTTCTGTCAAATGGTCGCAGGTTTGGTGAGCAATCCAGGAGCTCCAGCCCCAACAGAGGAAGAAGCTAAGGCAAACACACCAACCCTTGATACAATCGACGATGGAAAAGCAGCCGTGACGGCTGGGGCCGAGGCGCTGGCAAGCGCAGTCGAAAACGCTTCAGAGGAAACACTCGGTGCGATGATCACTCCTCCTTGGGGTGGCGAAGCAATGCCAGTGGTCGTCCTAGCAAACATCGCTTCAAGCCATATCTGGTACCACGACGGACAGATCAACTTTATTCAAGCATTGAACGGCGACGGCAAAGTTCACTGGATGTAGTCGGCTTTTGGGGATGAAGGGTGAGGAATGCACCCTTCATCCTCATCCCCGCACTGCGTTTTTCTCTAAAAAACGAATGAAACTCCAATCCCCGTCGTCTAGCGGATGCCAGTAGCCGCAGGCTGTGAGGGAGGCCGAGCCGACCGAAACCCTGCGCCGCCGATGACGGCTCTCATGGTCGGAATGACGAGGATGTCGCACCGGGATCGTAGCACGATCCTTCCAGGCCGTGAGTCAACTCGACCTTCCAGGTCGAAGTCAAGTCCCCAAGGTTGCCATGACCCGATCCCGTCCCCTGGTCGGTCGTGCGACCAGAGAGTAGCACGGCCCTTCCAAGTTTCGTGGTCGGGGTGATGACTTTTGCACTAGCGGATGCCAGTAGCCGCAGGTTGTGAGGGAGGCCGAGCCGACCGAAACCCTGCGCCGCCGATGACGGCTCTCATGGTCGGGGGTGATGACTCTTGCACCCCGACCCCTTTGGGACAATTCGTGTGGCTAGACCCATGTTGACGTATCCCCGTCCTGTCGCCTAGTTAGAATTGATGACCGCCTGAAGTTTCACGATCCCTCAAACTGGGAAGAAGGCATCGGCGTGAACCGCCTACATTTTGCCAAAAGACGAAGACGCGAGGATTTTGACCAAAAACTCGACAGCGTGCCATGAAACATTCGAATGCACGGATGCATCAGGTTCAAATGAGGACTGACAACGAATGCAAACTCCCAAAAACTCTCGCCCTTTCCAGGGAGAGAGTCGGTGAGTCCCCGAACCGGAGAGAGGGTGTCCGGAGTTCAACAGTGAACGGAAAGCGGTGAACAGTAGAGAGTGAACAGAAAACTGTGAACAGAAATCCGGAAACGGTGATTTTGTTGAACCTTTTTGACTATTGATCCAGTCTCGCCACCCTTCACGCCGCCTTCGCTAAGTGAGCAAACGTCTCTTTATCGACCGAACGCATCATGCATTCGTCATAGGAGACATATCCCATCTTGAAAAGGTCGGCGAGGTTGCTGTCCATCGTCTGCATACCGATCTGGCGGTTTGTTTCGATGACAGAGTACATCTGGTGCGTTTTAGCCTCTCGGATCAAGTTCTTGATGGCAGGTACGCCGATCATGATCTCTAGCGAGGCGACGCGACCACCGCCAAGCTTCGGAAGAAGTTGTTGCGAAACGATCCCTTCGATCGTGTTCGAGAGCAAGACCCGAATTTGTGACTGTTGACCAGCTGGGAAAACGTCGACAACACGGTCGATAGTCGAAGGCGCGTTTCGGGTGTGCAGAGTGCCGAACACAAGGTGACCGGTCTCTGCAAGCGTCAAAGCGGCTTCAATCGTCTCAAGGTCGCGCAACTCGCCGACCAGAATGATGTCAGGATCCTCTCGAAGGACAGCACGAAGCGCGTTGTGGAACGAGTACGTGTCACTGTGCATTTCGCGCTGATTGATCATGCACTTCTTGTGAGAATGCAAGTACTCAATCGGGTCTTCGACGGTTAAAATGTGCGACGATCTCGTGTTGTTGATGTCGTCGATCATCGCGGCGATCGTGGTCGATTTACCAGAGCCAGTCGGCCCAGTCACCAAAACGAGGCCACTGGAGCGTTTTGCGATCTCACGAATAACGGGGGGAAGTCGAAGATCCTCGTAGGTAGGAATCCGGTTGGGGATCATTCTCAGCGCAACGGCGACGGCATGGCGTTGGATAAAGGCGTTGACCCTGAACCGGGCCATCCCCTTTGCTGTGTAAGCAAAGTCGAGCTCGTGGGTGCTTTCAAATTTTTGAATGTTCTCGTCGGTCAGGATGTCGTAGAGGAGTCGCTTTGTGTGTTCCGGCCCCATGACTTCATAGTTGAGAGGCATGATCTCGCCATCGACGCGTGCCATTGGCGGAAGGCCAGCAGTAAAATGGATGTCGCTGGCTTTACGGTCGAGTGCTTCCTTCAAAACCTCGTCAATGTGCGTGTCTTTGACCGACTTGGAATCTGCAATGACATGGGCTCGTGGAGTTTGAAGTTGTTCACCTACGAAATACGTCGATTTCGTGTTGTCTTTGTCCGAAGAGTGCAAATCTTTTGGCGCGACGTTCAACTGGTTTGAAGAGAGGTTCCTCGCCGTCTCGGCCCTCTCTTCCATCTCCTTCTCTTTGACAAAATCTGGCCTGTACTCAGCGTCAAAGCTCGCATTTGTCTTCTCGGGTTCGACAAGGTTGCGAGGAAGTGGTGCCATCGCATAGGGATCTGCCGACCGAAGTGGGATGTTTGAGCCACCCTCAACCGCTGTAAGTGTAGGTTCATCAATGATGACCGGCTCAGCGTCGTTCTCGTCGATTGCATCTAGAATCTGGTCTAGCTCGTTTGAACCCTCCTCTTCTTCGGGTCCGAGAACTTTTTCCCAACTAAAATCTTCCGGCATGTTTCCACCACAACTAACGTTCAAGCCGCAAACGAGGAAGAGTGTTCGAGACATTCTTCGCCCGCGCGCACAAGTGCTCTGACTTTATTGTCGGTCAGTCCAAGCACTTCCACTATCCAAGCTGGCAAGGTTTCTGTGGATATCTCAGTGGTTTGGTGATCGGTTCCTAAGAGTCGAACCACTTTTGATCCCAGAGCCGTTGTAGCCCGAAGCGCATTGATTTGGTTGAATTCATGGACAGGAGTGAAGTAGTTCAGTCCCAGTGCCAAGACTTCTGGAAACCCCCACTTCTGAGCCGCCGCTGCTGCAATCGCGATGTGGTCGCAACCGAAAACTGCACGCTCTGCGAGAACATCTGGAGCGCCTTGATCGACGACTTGCTGGACTCGAAGATAGTCGCTCGGACTATAACGGTCGAGGATTGTCTTGCCGATCAGGTGAAGAAGGCCGCATGTGTACGCCTCATCCGAGTTGACTTCGGGAATGAAGTCGGCCATCCCGCGACAGACCATTGCGGTGTCAAGCGATTGCTTCCACCATGTCCTCCGACGCATCGAGTCTCTGTCTGTCTTTCCCAAGAAGAGGTCGAAGACACCGACAGCCATTGCGATCTGGCGTACTCCCTTGAACCCCAAGAACATGACTGCCTCTCGGATCGTGGTCACCTTGTTGGGCAGCGCGTAATGAACTGAATTCGCTTGGATAAGGAGTCTGGCGGAGAGTCCTGGATCGATCAGGATCGTCTCTTCGAGCTTTTTGACACTTGCGTCTTCGCTGCCCGTTGCTTCGACTACCTGGCACACCACCTGCGGAAGCACGGCGATATCGCCGACTTTTCCCAGCACCTTAGCAATGGGGTCGTCAGCTTCGTCGTGATGCTCAGCCTGAGTGACGTGAAGTTGCAATCCGGATAGGCTCCATGTGGATTCTCGGACGATCAAGGCACAGACCATACAGGCGATTCTAGTGGAGTTTCTTGGGCTTCGTTTTCATCAGACGGCGAAAGCTATACTTGGCAGGACATGGACATGAAAGCAGTCAGTCGCCGGTCGATGCTGAAAATGGCGGGATGCGCTGGGATTGGGCTGGGGCTCACCGGGAGGGTGCTAGCGGTTTTTGACGACGGCTCGATTATTGTTCAGGATCACATGATTCCCGCGGACAAACGACTTTCACCAGGTTGGAAAGCGTCGCTCTATGCCCGGGGCACAAAAGAAGTCTGGAAGGGAAGCGACCTGGACTCCATCGGGATGCCGATCGGTGGAATCGCCGCAGGTCAAATGTACTTGTGCGGAGATGGAACGCTTGGTTGCTGGGAAGTCTTCAACCGACACGTGTTTCAAAGCTATGGATCGACGAGCTATGCAAAGCGTATGATCCCGAAACCCGTACATTTCGGTTTCGAACTCAAGACCGGTGGCAAAGTGTGGAGTCTTGACAAGGCCGGATTCAAAAATGTCACTTTCAAAGGCGAGTTTCCGATCGCGACTGTATCCTATAGCGACCCAGGCTGTGCGATAAAGACGAGTTTGGTTTCTTATAGTCCCTTCATTCCACTCAACGAGAGAGACTCGGCCATCCCGGGCACTGTGTTCGAGTTCAGTATGCAGAACACGAGCAATGAGGAAGTCGAGTTCCAAATTGTCGGCAACCTGGAAAACGCGGTCGCCCGGTCGGGAGAGACAAAGCCAGGGTCAAGAAAACGTCACACTAATTGGAAGATTGAACCAGGCCTCATGATCCTTGTCCACAGTGCAGACCCAGCTCCCGAGGAGTTTGGGCCGGACTCG